>OOAG01002722.1_pt1 | contig 11265 bp, 6 predicted proteins | sample 1671461 | NCBI WGS metagenome assembly OOAG01 (sample SAMN06348159, study PRJEB24527) | human gut metagenome | biome: human gut; feature: ankylosing spondylitis patient; material: feces | host: Homo sapiens | place: China | collected 2015-10 | reverse complement strand
GATATTAAATTGGAAAAATCTATGTTTTTCAATTGTTTTTTTGAAAAAACAGTTCAGACTTTGAAAATAGGGGAAACTGCGATTTTTTGATTAAGTTTGTACGCACATAAATGAGATGAGTATTCGAAGATGCGTTGGAGGAAATATATAGATTTTGATGTTATTCATTTATTGGTTGGCGCTATTGTCGGGATGGGCTTGTCCTCTTGCCAGCCGGAGATGCCGGTGATCTCTACGATAACCGTGGAGGCGGATGGCCTGACGGTTCCCGTGAACCCGGATCTGTATGGTTTGACCATTGAGGAGATTAACCATGGGATCGATGGGGGGCTGTACGCCGAGCTGATCCAGAACCGGAGCTTCGAGGATGGCGTGCCACCTTTGAACTGCCCTTACGACGCCGCCCGGAACGTCTTGATTACCCCGAATGGATGGACGATCCCTTTCATGCGGGGAGATTCCGTACCGGGATGGAGGCGGATCGTCCCTAATACACAGATATACCCGGATATGAAGGAGCTGGTGAATGATAAGAACCGGCGGTCGTTGCTCGTGGCCGTATCGACTTCCGGGGAGTCGGGGCGCGGAGGCGTGATAGCCGAGGGATACCGGGGGATACCGATCCGGAAAGGGGAACGATACGATCTATCGTTTTTCGCCAAGGGGACGAATATGGTGCCCCGTACCATCCGGGTGGCCTTGGAGGACTCGATGGCTAATACGGTCTTGAGCGATGTGTTTCAGGTAGCGCCGCCGTACGAGTGGAGACGATACAGGCATACGTTTACGGCTACGGAGGATGCGCCGAACGCGGTCTTGACGATCACGGCCGATACCTCCGCCGTGTTTTGGCTGGATGTGGTATCCCTCTTCCCGGAGGATACGTGGAAGGGACGGAAGAACGGGCTGAGACCGGACTTGGCGGCGCTGGTCGATTCCTTGGCCCCTCGTTTTATCCGTTTCCCCGGAGGCAGTTTCGTGGAGGGGTATACGGCGGGTACGTACCCTATCTGGAGGGAGACGCTGGGCGATATCTCGGAGCGTAAGCATTTCTGGAACGTATGGGCCTATGGTACGACGAACGGCATGGGCTACCACGAGTACTTGCAAATGTGCGAGGATATGGGGGCGGAGCCTATCTACGTTATTAATAGCGGGATCACGAGCCAAAGCCGCCGGCCCCGCTACGAGGATATCACGGCGATGGATAAGCTCACGGGAGATGCCTTGGACGCTATCGCCTACGCGAACGCCCCGGCGGATTCCCTGCCGGGCGCCCTGCGTGCGAGGAACGGGCATCCGGAACCTTTCAACTTGAAGTATGTCGAGATCGGCAGCGAGAACTATGGTGGGGAGTATTTCAGGCGCTTTGAGCTTTTCCGCAAGGCGATCAAGGAGGCTTATCCGGAGATTACCGTTATCAGCAGTTCGCCCCTCACGAAGCGAGGCCGTAGCGAGTGGGTGGATTCCCATTATTACGCCGGGGAGCATTTCTTCCTCTCGAACGCCAGCAGGTTTAATAGCGACCGGTATTCCCGGCGTTCGCCGGCGGTGTTTATCGGGGAGTTTGGGACGACGGAGCGACCCTTGGCCGGTACGCTCCGGGCGGCGGTGGCCGAGGCCTGTTTCTTGGTCGGCGCGGAGGAGAACCCGGATATGGTACGCCGCTTGGCGTATGCCCCGGTATTGGGCAACGCCGGGTTCGAGAACCAGCGCCATCCGTTGATCTCTTTCAACACCCATCAGGCGGTGGTCTCTCCTTCCTACCATTTATTAAAGATGTTTACCCGCCATCGGGGGGATGAGGTGCTGAAGACGATCGTGGATACCTACGAGAAACCACAGGTACGTACGGGCCGGGCGGGCGTAGAGATGTTTGATAATAGCTATGAGTTCAAGGACGTGCGGATCGACGGCGTGCCCGTATCGGATATATCCGTGATGAGCGGGGGATGGAAGGTCCCGGAGGCTGGTACGTTGGTGCCGGAGGCCAACCGGTGGAACCATGTATTGTTCGGCGACTCTACGAGCTACGCCTATGAATATACGGCTACCGTCCGGCGTACGAAAGGTAGCGGGCAGATACAGCTTCGCCTCCGCGACAACGGGTGGACGGGCGAGCAGGCGGATTATATCGCCCTGACGATCGGGGCGGGAACGAGCGAGCTGTACCATCAGGTAGGTGGCGTGAAGGATAGCTTGGTCTCTCCCGTGCGCTTCCCTTTTGAGAGTAACCGGTGGTATACGGTTCGCATGACGTGCGAGTACGAGCGCGTCCGTTGCTATGTGGACGGCGTATTGCTGCATGAGGTGGATATGCGTCCGATCCCGTCGTTGGTATCCGTCGCTACCCTCGACAAGGAGAACCGGGTGATTTACTTGAAGGTCGTGAATACGACCCGCCACGAGGAGAAGACCTCTTTGCGTATCGAGGGAGTGAATATCCGTAACGAGGCGGAGCTGATCCAATTGAGAGGGGAGCCGGAGGCTCGTAATACGTTTGAGAACCCGGGGGCCGTAACGCCTGTCACCGAGCCTATCGTATTCCCGATGAGCGGCCCGTTTATCTATAATTTCCCGCCTAATTCAGTGACGATCTTGAAATTATACATGGAGTAGGTCAGATAGGGCAGGAGGGCCGGTACACTTTATCTGTATTTATCCTAACTTCGCGGCGACTTTAACAAAAAAAATGTGTTATGGAACCAATGCATAAGATAAACAAGGTAGAGCTCCGGAGCTTGCAGCTTGAGGACTATACGCAGTTGTCGCAATCTTTCAAGAGGGTATACGCCGACAAGGATGTTTTCTGGACCCGCAAGCAGATCGAGACGTTGATACGGATATTTCCCGAGGGACAGGTCGTGACGCTGGTGGATGACCGGATCGTAGGATGCGCCCTCTCCATCATCGTGGATTATGACATGGTGAAAGGGGATCATACCTACGCCAAGGTAACGGGTAACGAGACGTTCAACACGCATAACCCGAACGGGAATATATTATATGGTATAGAGGTGTTCATCCATCCGGACTACCGGGGCCTCCGGCTGGCCCGCCGTATGTACGAGTACCGGAAGGAGCTGTGCGAGAAGTTGAACCTGAAGGCGATCATGTTCGGCGGACGTATCCCGAACTATTATAAATACGCCGATCATATGCGTCCGAAGGAATACATCGAGAAGGTGCGCTCACGTCAGATCTACGACCCGGTGCTCACCTTCCAGCTCTCCAACGATTTCCACGTGCGGAAAGTGATGATGAACTATTTGCCGAACGACGAGGAGTCGAAGCATTGCGCTACCCTGCTGCAATGGGATAATATCTATTACCAGCCGCCTACGACGGATTACGTGGATAAGAAGACAACCGTGCGTGTCGGTCTGGTACAATGGCAGATGCGGCCTTATAAGACACTGGATGACGTGTTCGAGCAGGTGGAGTTCTTCGTCGACGCCGTGTCCGATTACAAGAGCGACTTCATCCTTTTCCCCGAGTATTTTAACGCTCCGCTGATGGCTAAGTTCAACCATCTGGGGGAGGCGCAGAGCATCCGTGGGCTGGCCCAGTACACCGAGGAGATCCGTGAGCGATTCGTGAACCTTGCCATCAGTTACAATATCAATATCATCACCGGTAGTATGCCTTTGCTGAAGGAGGACGGGGCGCTATATAACGTGGGATACCTGATCCGTCGTGACGGCTCCTACGAGATGTACGAGAAGGTACATGTCACCCCGGACGAGCAGAAGAGCTGGGGACTCTCGGGCGGGAAGATGGTGAAGACGTTTGACACGGATTGCGCCCGGATCGGCGTGCTGATCTGTTATGACGTGGAATTCCCGGAGCTTTCCCGTATCATGGCCGACCAAGGGATGCAGATACTCTTCGTGCCTTTCCTTACGGATACGCAGAACGGTTACTCTCGGGTTCGTGTGTGTGCTCAAGCCCGGGCGATCGAGAATGAGTGCTTCGTGGTGATAGCGGGCAGCGTGGGCAACCTGCCTCGTGTGCATAATATGGATATACAGTACGCCCAGTCGGGTGTGTTCACGCCTTGCGATTTCGCTTTCCCGACCGATGGCAAGCGTGCGGAGGCAACCCCGAATACGGAGATGATCCTTGTATCGGACGTGGACCTTGATTTGCTCAACGAGTTGCATACGTATGGTAGCGTGCGTAACCTTCGGGACCGTCGCCACGACTTGTATGAGTTGAGGGTAAAAAAACAGTAGTGTTTGCGGTTGAACACAATAGTATTCATGGCTGAACCCAGTAGTGTTCGCTATTAAACACAATTATATTCGCCGGAAGAATGCAGTAGGGGCGGGATCTGTCCGCCTCCCGTGCCGTGTATGCGTGGGAGGGCGGACGAATCCCGCCCCTGCGGTTTATATCGGGGGGAGGATCGCTCGCTTCCCCCCTTCGGAAATGATCTTAATGACTTAGCATCTCAGCCGTGATCGGCGTGAATTTCTCGGCATCCGATTTACGGAGTTGTACGCTACCGTCGTTCCAGTTGGAAGGCCAACCTCCGATGATGTGTCCGAGGAATACCAGCTTGATCTCGTGCAAGCCTTTTGCCAAGGCCACGGAGGTGTCATGACGGGAGAAGCGTTTTACCTCGCCACCGTTGTTAACCATCAGCTTGCCGTCGATCCATACCTCCTCTAAATCGGAAGAGATGTAATAAACGCCATCCTCCGGGATATTCACGTAGCCGGTAGCGATAGCGGCGTATTGCTTCACGCCTCGCATGGATTCGGGGGCGGGCACTTGGTTGGTCAGTTCACGGGTCGTCTTGATGACCTGTTTCTTACCGGTCTTCTGAGCGGCCTCCAGATTATTTACGCTTAGGTACATGCCATCGAATACCTCCATGTCGAGGCCCGGGGTCGTCTTGGCTACCTCCTTGGCGGGAGCCAGCGTTTGTTTCTCCACGAGGATCGTGCGAGGCTTACCCATCTTGCCGGAAGGCAACACGGAAGCGATCTTCACGGTCGTAGTCTCGGTGATGTCGAAAGGAGCCGTATATACGGTAGATTCCGGGGTAGGCTCGGTGCCATCCAGCGTGTAGACCATCTTCATCGGACGGTTCGTGGTGAATGTCATGGTAGCCTTGTCCGTGAAAGCCACGAAGTTGCAAGAACCGTTCGGTTGCTCGGGCTGCGGGATGTAGTAGTTGATACCATGTCCGTCTAGGCGAACCTGAGCGTTGTCCAGACGGCGTTCGAAGTCCTTGTAATCCTTCCGGTCCAGCGGGCTCCAAGCGATCTCGGAGAGGGCTAGGATACGAGGATAGATACGGTACTCCATGATGTCCGTGTTATAAAGGTACTCACTCCATACGTTGCATTGCACGCCCTTGATGAAATGCCCTTTACCGGCCGCTGCCAGCGTGTCGGGGACGGGGTTGTACTTATAGACCCGCTCCGCCGTGGTGAATCCTCCGATAGATACCGGGTTGATCTTGTAGTCGCCTTGGAACTGGTCGATATACATACCCTCGCTTCCCGGGGTCATGATCACGTCGTGGTTCATGCTAGCGGCGGCGATACCGCCTTCCTCACCTCGCCAAGACATTACCGTGGCCGATGGAGCCAGACCTCCCTCAAGGATCTCGTCCCATCCGATCATCTTCTTGCCGTGCTTGTTTACGACCTTCTCCATGCGTTGTACGAAATAGCTCTGCAATTTCTCCTCGGCCGTATGCTCCTTGTCGCCTTTCAAGCCTTCCTTACGGATACGGGCCTGACAAAGCGGGCATTTCTCCCAGCTCGTCTTCGGGCACTCATCGCCTCCGATATGGAAATACTCGCCCGGGAATAGGGGGGCTACCTCGGCGATCACGTCCTCGAAGAACTGGAAGGGCTCTTCCTTGCCAGCGCATAATACGATGTCTTCCACGCCCCAGATGATACGGGGAGTACCCTGCTTACCCTCGCAAGACAGCTCCGGATAGGCGGCGATAGCGGCCATCTCGTGTCCCGGAAGCTCTATCTCGGGAACGATCGTGATGAAACGATCCGCCGCGTATTTAACGATATCCTTCACCTCCTCTTGAGTATAGAAGCCTCCGTACTCGGTACCCTCGCCATCGATGCGCTTAGAGCCGATCTCGGTCAGTTTCGGGTACTTCTTGATCTCGATACGCCATCCCTGGTCGTCGGTCAGGTGCCAATGCATGCGGTTGATCTTGAACAAGGCCAATACGTCCAGCTGCTTCTTGATATTCTCTACCGGGATGAAATGGCGGCAGGGGTCTAGCATGATACCACGGTAGCCGAAACGAGGCTCGTCCTTGATAGATACGGCCGGAGCGATCCATGCGATACCTTTCACGGCGGAAGGACTCTCGATCTCGGCGGGCAGCAATTGCAAGAACGATTGCATACCGTAGAAAAGACCTTGAGGGGTCTTGGCTTTGATATGGACGCCGCTGTCGGCTACGTCTAACGTGTATCCCTCGTCGTTTACGTCCAGAGAGCCGTCGATAACCAACGAGATACCGTCGGAGGTCTCTTTGTCGGCGGTAGCTATCTGGTAGCCTGTCGCCGTGTTCATTTTAGCCGCGAAGAACTCGGCTACGGTTTTCGCCTCCGGGGTGGAAGCGTAGATCCTCGTGTTTTTGTTTAGCTTGAAGTTTCCTTCGTTCTGCGTAAGGCTGACCGGTGTCGGGATGATGTTGATACCTTGGTTGTAAGCTTTCGCTTTACCGGGAGCATCATCACATGAGGCCATCAGGCCCAAGACAGCGCCGGCGCAGATTGTAGCAAGGAGCTTTTTCATAGAATTAAAAATTGAAAGTTGAAAATTGAATATTGTTTAGATGTTTTTGAGAGTTTAAAAAGAGAATTGAGAGTTGAAGATAAGATGCCGTTTGGCATCCTTTTCAATTCTCAATTCTCAATTTCCTATTTACCATGCGAAGATAGGATATTCCTTCATGATACCGTTCACCTTCTCACGAACGGCACCGATGGTCTTATCGCATTCGGGAGCGGCCAATACGGTGTCGATCAGTTCCACGATCTCGCCCATAAGCGGCTCTTTAGCGCCACGGGTCGTGATAGCGGGCGTACCCACACGGATACCGGAGGTCTGGAAGGCCGAGCGGCTGTCGAACGGAACCATGTTCTTGTTCACCGTGATGTCGGCGGCTACCAAGGCTTTCTCGGCCACTTTACCGGTCAGGTCGGGGAACTTCGTGCGCAGGTCGATCAGCATGCTGTGGTTGTCCGTACCGCCGGAGATGATCTTGTACCCTTTGTCCGTGAAGGCCTTGGCCATAGCGGCGGCGTTCGCTTTCACCTGTGCTTGGTACGTCTTGTATTCCGGCTCCAAAGCCTCTCCGAAGGCTACGGCCTTGGCTGCGATCACATGCTCCAGCGGACCGCCTTGGATACCCGGGAATACGGCGGAGTCCAACAACTGAGACATCTTCTTGATCTCGCCTTTCGGTGTCTTCTTGCCCCAAGGATTCTCGAAATCCTTACCCAGCAGGATGATACCGCCACGAGGTCCCCGCAGGGTCTTATGCGTCGTAGACGTTACGATGTGAGCGTACTCCAGCGGGTTGTTCAGCAAACCGGCGGCGATCAGGCCTGCCGGGTGAGCCATATCGATCATCAATAAGGCGCCTACCTTGTCGGCTATCTCACGCATACGTTTGTAATCCCAGTCACGGGAATAAGCGGAACCGCCGCCAACGATCAATTTCGGTTTCTCACGAAGGGCTACTTCCTCCATCTGGTCGTAGTCCACCCGTCCGGTATCTTCCTTTACATTATATTCGGTAGCGTGATAGAGAACGCCGGAGCTATTTACTGGTGAACCGTGGGACAGGTGTCCGCCATGCGACAGGTTCAACCCGAGGAACGTGTCGCCCGGATTCAATACGGCGAAGAATACGGCTGCGTTGGCCTGCGCCCCGGAGTGAGGCTGCACGTTGGCCCATTCTGCGTTGAATAGCTTTTTCAACCGTTCGATAGCGATCGTTTCACTTTGGTCTACTACCTCGCAACCCCCATAATAACGCTTGCCGGGATATCCCTCGGCGTATTTGTTGGTCAGACAGCTTCCCATGGCCTGCATGACCTGGTCGCTGACAAAGTTCTCGGAAGCGATCAACTCAATGCCTTTCAATTGGCGTTGGTGCTCCTTCTCGATAATGTCAAAAATGATGTTGTCTCTTTTCATTACCTCTTAAATTGGTTATTGCAATGATATGTTCCTCATTGAAAAGGAATCCTCGCGAATGTACTATATTATTTTAATACTATTTAAAAGATTCCGTTTAATTATTACAGATGCGCCGGAAACGGCTCCGCTTACCACTTGGTGAGGGTTACGTTTCTGAACTCAACCTCCTTACCCTCGCTCTGTAGCCCGATATGGCCTTCCTTCACCTTGTTGGTTCCGGTGTTCTGGTATACGCCGTTGATGTAAACGGTGATGACGCCGTCTTTCACGAAGATGTTCGCCTCGTTCCACTCTCCGGCGGGCTTCTCGCTAGACGGGTTCACGTTCTTTACGACAGGGAAGAAGGGACGTTCCTCTCCCGGGCGTTGCTGGTACTCGACAAGGTCGGAGCCTCCCAGCAGTACGAACAATCCGGCCCTCCCGGCTTGCAGATTACACTCGATCCCGTTCGGGAAGGGGTTCTTTAGGTCTGCGATATGCAGGAAGATGCCGCTGTTTGCGTTGGAATCCCCATTCGGCCAACGCCATTCCACGTGCAATTTATAGTCGCTGTATTTCTCCTTGGTGTACATATAGCCGAAAGGCTGGCCGGTGATGAAGATCTTACCGTCGCGTACGGAATAGACCTGATCGGCGGGGACGGAGTTTTTGTCGACTACGAAATTCCAGTTAGACAGGTCTTTCCCGTTGAATAGTTTCTCGGTCTTCTGTGCGTTCGCCCCATTGGAGAAACAGAAGAGGGAGGCGGCTAATACAGCCAAAGATAGCATTCTTTTTTTCATGGCATTAAACTCTATTTATAGTATGATTAATCAACGATTAGTTTGCGATAGCGTACCCGTTTCGGCTCGGCGTCGCCCAAGGTCTTACGTTTGTATTCATCGTACTCGGAATAGGTCCCTTCGTAGAAGACCACGTTGGAATCGCCCTCGAACGACAGGATATGGGTACAGATACGGTCCAAGAACCAACGGTCGTGAGAGACGACGACGGCGCAACCGGCGAAGTTCTCCAGACCCTCCTCCAAGGCACGTAGCGTGTTCACGTCGATATCGTTGGTTGGCTCGTCGAGCAGCAATACGTTAGCGTCCGCTTTCAGCGTCAGCGCCAGATGCAGGCGGTTACGCTCTCCTCCGGAGAGTACGCCGCATAGCTTCTCTTGATCCGCTCCCGCGAAATTGAATTTAGACAGGTAAGCCCGTGCGTTCACCTCCTTGCCGCCCATACGGATAAATTCCTGTCCGCCGGATACGACTTGGTAAACGGTCTTTTTCGGGTCTATATCCTTATGGGTCTGGTCGGCGTAACCTACTTGTACGGTCTCGCCCACCTCGAAGGTCCCCTTGTCGATGCTTTCCATGCCCATGATCATCTTAAATAAGGTAGTCTTACCGGCACCGTTCGGCCCGATGACTCCCACGATACCATTCGGGGGAAGCATGAAGTTCAAATCATCGAACAGCAATTTATCGCCGAACGCCTTCGCCACGTGCTGTGCCTCGATCACCTTATTGCCCAAGCGAGGGCCGTTCGGGATGAAGATCTCCAGCTTAGCCTCACGCTCCTTCTGGTCCTCGTTCAAGAGGGCCTCGTACGAGTTCAGACGTGCCTTACCCTTGGCGTGACGGGCCTTCGGCGCCATATTGATCCATTCCAGCTCACGCTCCAAGGTCTTACGGCGCTTGCTGACTTGCTTCTCTTCTTGAGCCATACGCTTCGTCTTCTGGTCTAGCCAAGAGGAGTAATTACCCTTCCAAGGGATACCCTCGCCACGATCCAGCTCAAGGATCCATCCGGCCACGTGGTCTAGGAAGTAACGGTCGTGCGTGATGCAGATAACGGTACCGGCATATTGTTGCAGATGTTGCTCCAGCCAGTCGATCGACTCGGCGTCCAAGTGGTTGGTCGGCTCATCCAACAGCAATACGTCCGGCTGCTGGAGCAGCAATCGGCAAAGGGCCACCCGGCGACGCTCGCCTCCGGACAACGTATCCACCACCTGATCCTCCGGCGGACAACGCAAAGCGTCCATGGCACGTTCCAGACGGCTGTCGAGGTTCCATGCGTCCGTAGCGTCGATCTTGTCCTGCAACTCCGCCTGACGGTTGATCAAGGCATCCATCTTATCCGGATCTTCCAGCACCTCCGGATCGCCGAATCGCTCGTTCACCTCCTCATATTCTTTCAAGGTGTCCACGATCTCCTGCACGCCTTCCTGCACGATCTCCTTCACGGTCTTGCCCGGCTCCAACTTAGGGTCCTGCTCCAGATACCCTACGGAATACCCGGGGGAGAAGACCACCTCTCCTTGATAATCCTTATCGATACCGGCGATAATCTTCAGCAACGTAGATTTACCGGAACCATTCAATCCGATGATTCCGATCTTCGCCCCATAGAAAAAGGACAGATATATATTCTTTAAAACCTGTTTTTGAGGCGGAAAGATCTTGTTCACGCCTACCATCGAGAAAATAATCTTCTTATCGTCTGCCATATAATTTTTTGTGTGTTAATTGGTTCCTTAACTTAAAATAATGGTGTACAAATCTACGTAAATATCTTTTATTTTACAAATGAACAAAGATCATAGGTATCAGATATCTACCGATTGCCAAGTTTGGCGTGTGGAGATTACTCGGTTCAATTCTCTTGTGAAAGAAGCCGGTAGATATGCTATTCCTCGGAAGTTGAGTTTTAGCGTTATCATAAATGAAGGGTAGGAGAGGTTGTGCGGCGTTGTGGTTAGGACTGTGCGATCATGTGGCTTTAGGTTGTGTGATCCTAACGATTTAGGATTGTGGTTCGTCTTCGTCTCGTGAAGATATGTAACCGGTTTATGCATGATGTAATACGTGATGTAAAGTGCTTATATCTTGTTTCTTGCGTTTGCTCCCCATGAAAAAACTAAAATTTACCCCTCTTGAAATTTGTATAATAAAATAAAACCCCCTATCTTTGCACTCGCATTACAAAAGTAACGCACAGGATGATTCGCTAGCTCAGCTGGTAGAGCACAACACTTTTAATGTTGGGGTCCTGGGTTCGAGCCCCAGGCGGATC
>OOAG01002721.1_pt1 | contig 11266 bp, 14 predicted proteins | sample 1671461 | NCBI WGS metagenome assembly OOAG01 (sample SAMN06348159, study PRJEB24527) | human gut metagenome | biome: human gut; feature: ankylosing spondylitis patient; material: feces | host: Homo sapiens | place: China | collected 2015-10 | reverse complement strand
TTAACTCCATAAGCTATGAATTTGGAGACAAAGATAACAATTTATAAATTTACCCCTCAGGTTTTTACATTGACCCTTCGTCACCATTGCTCACCTTGTCCACTTCATTGATATTAGCCACTTTCAGATAATCACTGAATTTGTTGGCAGGAGTTCCGCCCAACATTAGGATTCGTTCTGCTATTTCGTCCACCTTTTCGGCTGTGTCGTCATACATCTTCTCGAACTGGCTATGGAGAACGAAGAAATTATGTCCTTTGATGTTCCAGTGGAAACCACGAAGATTCGTGTAATATACTTGGAAGTCCGCTAATAGTTGTTGCAAAGATGCTACTACGTTGTTTGCTCCCGATTCATTCAGCTTGATAAATTCTAAAGTTTTCATATTCGTTTTATTTTTAATGATTTATACTCGTTTTATTTTTTTTCTGTACTGCAAAGATAAGGCGTAAAATGCTTGCTGTCAAACTGAAAATTTCTATCTTTGCATAGATGAAATCTATAACTTTAAATAATTTGATAGATGACAATACAACAATTGGAATACATATTAGCGGTAGATCAGTTCCGGCATTTTGCCCGGGCGGCTGAATATTGCCGGGTGACGCAGCCTACATTGAGTGCCATGATTCAGAAGTTGGAAGACGAGCTGGGTGTGAAGCTGTTCGACCGAACCGTGCAACCCGTTTGCCCTACTACTATCGGGCAAAAAGTGATTGATCAGGCACGGGTGATTTTAGCTCAGGCGGCTCAGGTAAAAGAGATAATCAGTGAAGAGAAACAATCATTGTCCGGCATATTCCGTTTAGGAGTATTGCCGACGGTAGCTCCTTACCTGCTTCCGCGTTTCTTCCCCCAATTGATGGAGAAGTATCCGGAGTTGGATATTCGGGTGACGGAAATGAAGACGCAGGATATTCAGCAGGCCTTGCATGCCGGAGATCTGGATGCGGGAATTATCGCCAGCAAGCTGGAGGATAGTTTTCTGACGGAAGAAACATTGTTTTACGAGCAATTTTATGCGTATGTATCCAAGAAAGAACCCTCCTTCAAACATGATGTTATCCGCACCTCCGATATAACCGGTGAACGGCTTTGGCTGTTGGATGAGGGACATTGCTTTCGCGACCAACTCGTTCGCTTTTGCCAGATGGAAGCGGTGAAAGTCAGTCAGATGGCCTATCGTCTGGGTAGTATGGAAACCTTCATGCGGATGGTGGAAAGCGGAAAAGGAATCACGTTTATCCCCGAACTGGCTGTCGTGCAGTTGACGGAAGAACAACGTAAACTAGTGCGGCCGTTCGCCATCCCGCGTCCTACACGCCAGGTTGTGTTGGCTACAAGCAAAGATTTCGTTCGCCACACTTTGCTTTGCGTCCTCAAGGAAGAGATAAAATCAGCGGTCCCTAAAGAAATGCTGACGTTGCAGTCTGTTCAGTGTTTACTGTAGTCTGTCAACTCAGTGTTTGCCGTAGTCTGTCAGCTCAGTGTTTTGCCGTATCAACTTACTTTCGCCGTTTTATTCTTGAGCCATTGGCTTATTTCAGCTCCTTTGAAATAGATAATCAAGGAGCTGACAATAATAATCATTCCTGCCACTGTACTGAATGTGGGATATTCGTCCGGCAACATAACCCAACTCAGTACTGCACCGAGAATGGGATTGATCAGCCTGCACATATTGATATCGCTGACTTTCGCTCCTTTGCTTTGCAAGGCGATAAACCAGAAGCTGAAGGCGAAGACCGAGATAAATACGAGAATGCCGAGACTGATATAGAATCCGCTTGGCTTTCCGATGAAAGAATGATAACCTTCCGTGCCCAATCCTATCATATATATAAGCAGTCCTCCGAAAAACATCTGTACGGCATTCAGGAAAATAGGATTCACCTTTCCCTTATCTTCCGAAACGGAGATGGCGGAATAGCCTTGAAAAATGATACTAAGCAGCAGAAACACGATACCCGTAATTCCTTTCCAGTCGAGCGGCTCGCCGTCACTTCCCATTCCGATGATAAGGAACAGTCCGATAAGGCTGACAATGAGACTGATAATCTTATGCGCGTTTAGGCGGTCATCGCTTGCGAGCAGATGAGCCAACAATACATTGATAAGGGGAGTCATTCCCATGATGATAGACGAGATGGCCCCGCTTACAAAGTCCACGCCAAAATAAAAGGCCGTGTATCCCATAAACATATTGATAAGCACCAGGTTCAGAAATAGTTTGCTGTGTTGCCGTATTTCCTGCCACATTCCTTTGTGCCAGGTATATGCGAATAAGATAATCCCCACAGTCGTGAAACGGAGTCCGGCAAAATTCATGGGAGTGAAATCGTAGCTCAGCCCTTGTTTGATAAAGGGATTGACGATAGCCCATAGAACAGAGGCCAATATAGCATAAAAGAGTCCTTTTTTCATTTGAAATAATTCCTTTGTTTAAAAAATGTTGCAAAGATAGCTATAATTGTATAGATATACTTTGACTTTCAGACTTAATTGATTATTTTTGGAAAATAAACAATTAACAATATTGATTTACTATGAAGAAGTACATTTCAGAAATGATCGGGACAATGGTACTTGTCCTTATGGGATGTGGTAGTGCCGTTTTTGCGGGCAATATGGCGGGAACAGTAGGTGCCGGTGTGGGCACGGTAGGTGTGGCTTTGGCCTTTGGATTATCAGTAGTGGCGATGGCGTATGCTATCGGAGGCATTTCGGGATGTCATATTAACCCTGCTATCACTTTAGGGGTATTTCTGACAGGACGTATGAATGGAAAAGATGCAGGAATGTATATGCTTTTCCAAGTGATCGGAGCTATTATCGGCTCGGCTATTCTTTTTGCTTTGGTTTCTACCGGAGCCCATGACGGTCCTACGGTAACGGGATCGAACAGTTTTGGTGACGGGGAGATGTTACAGGCATTCATTGCGGAAGCGGTATTTACTTTCATTTTTGTATTGGTAGTGCTTGGTGCTACCGACTCGAAGAAGGGGGCAGGTAATTTGGCAGGACTTGCTATCGGCCTCACTCTGGTGTTGGTGCATATCGTATGTATTCCTATTACAGGTACTTCTGTCAATCCGGCACGCAGTATTGCTCCGGCATTGTTCGAGGGAGGAGAAGCCTTGTCGCAGTTGTGGCTATTCATCATTGCTCCTTTCGTCGGAGCTGCCTTGAGCGCTGTCGTATGGAATTATCTGGGAGATAAGAAATAACTCATAAAAAAGAAAGGGACGGCAGTTTCACAACTACCGTCCTCCTTTGCGTAATTAATATATTAAAAAAAAAGAGTGTTTTTCATTTTAGATTAGCAGATTAGGGAAATTTTACTTCATAAGTTTTAATGCCGCTATATAGGGTATTTACGCGGATTCTCAGTCCTTTCTTTCCTTCCATCCGGTCCTTGATTTTATCCAGCTTGAAAGATACGTATCCCTCACCCAAAGTCTGGGGATAGTCTCCCTCACTGTTGTGACGGAATTCAAGATTGATATATTCATCTTTTCCGCTACCGTCTTCTGTGGTAGGAGCGGCTTCCGCTTTGGGGATTACCAGATTCAGGAAATGTTTTTTATCTGCACTGTGCGTACCGTAGTATTGGTATTCAATCGTCAGATATTTGTTATCTTTGTTGATACGCATATCAGTAGTGTTTATTTTATCATCTCCGATTTTCTCTTCAGTATTTTCATCGTCATCCATCTCGACGATATCTTTTGTAAGTATTTCATTAATCTGTTTTACTTGCACATTGTAGTCATATCCGTTTACGGGAGTTTCCAGTTCGTTAAAAATGACAAAGGCGCGTTGCCCCTCTGCAAATTCCGCACTGTTCCATTCCTGGCCATTATTGGGATACATCTTTTCACCGTTATCGAGAGTGAAATAAAAATCCTTGCTATCCTGGCTGATTTTGTTGATCGTGCTGATAACCAGCAGGTCGGCCGGACCGTCGTTATCGTCCAGGCATGACTGAAGAATCAGCGTAGTGGTCATAATAGCAAAGATAAAGGCAATGAATTTAAATTTCTTCATATACATACTTAGGTTTTAGATTGATTAATTATTGCTTTGTATTGGAAAAATGCGTAGAGAACGGAAATATTGCATTCGAATCTGTTAAAGAAACAAAAGTGCAAAAAGAGTTGTTCTCTAGGTGCAGTATTTCTATCTTTGCTGCATTTATAAGGTAAACACGTGTATAGGAGAATGGAAGAATTTGAGTTGTCGGAACAATGCAGGCTAGGCAATAACCGTGCCCGTAAGGAGCTGTATGAGCAGTATGCGGGGCGTATGCTTGGAATTTGTCTTCGGTATATCGGCGACCGTGATACTGCCCAAGACCTGCTTCACGACGGTTTTATAAAGATATTCGATTCTTTCGACAAGTTCACCTGGCGGGGTGAAGGTTCCCTGCGGGCGTGGATGGAGAGGGTGATGGTCAACATTGCATTGCAGTATCTTCGCAAGAACGATGTAATGAATCAGTCGACACCCTTGGAAGAGCTGCCAGAGGAATATGAAGAGCCGGATACATCCGATGTAGAGGCGATTCCGCAAAAAGTGCTGATGCAGTTTATCGAAGAGTTGCCCGTCGGATACCGTACCGTGTTTAACCTTTATACCTTCGAAGACAAGTCGCATAAGGAAATTGCCCAAGCATTAGGTATCAATGAAAAATCTTCGGCTTCGCAACTGTTTCGCGCGAAGAGTGTATTGGCAAAAAGAGTAAAAGAATGGATAATGCATAATGGATAGATAGAGATGGAAGAGAAAGAATTGTGGATGAATAAGTTGAAGGAGAAGCTCGCGGATTATTCCGAGCCTGTACCTGCTTCCGGTTGGGAACAACTGGAGAAAGAGCTTATGCCTCCAGTGGAGAGGAGAATATATCCTTATCGAAGATGGATGATGGCTGCTGCAGCCGTTATATTACTGGCTGTTGTCTCGTCCGTAAGCCTGTATTTTTTGGGAATACCTGCTGCGGATCATATACGTAATACGCAAACTCCGGCATTGGCTTCTATGCCCGATGCGTTGCCGGGAGTGCAGCGACCGGATGTACAGGGCTCTTCCGTGGAACCTGTATTGAGACCGGTGGCTCGTGAGAACCGGTTGGCGAAGGCGGCTCCTGCAGTTTCCGAACATAAGGCGATAGGAGACGAATTTGCAGTGGAGGAGGTTGAATCTGTTTCGGAAGAAGTTGAACCTACGGTGGAGGAAGAAGCGGAAAAGATGGAAGAAAAGCGTTCGGATATGACACAGACTGAGAATGATGACCGATCTACTGTCAGAAGACCTCGCCGACCTTCCGGTAAGGATAAATATCATATTCCGGCAGAGAAAGCGACTTCTCGAAAAGGGACATGGTCGATGGGGCTTTCAGTCGGCAATTCCGGAGGGGCTTCAACGGAAGTGGGGACAGGAATCAATCCTTACATGTCTCGTGTGAGTATGCTTTCTGTTTCAGACGGTTTGATGGAGATTCCTAACGACCAGACATTGGTTTTTGAGGGTGGAGTACCTTATCTGCTTCAAAAAGAAAGGCGGGTAGTAGACATTAAGCATCACCAACCCATCTCTTTCGGATTATCCGTCCGTAAAGCTTTGGCGAGAGGCTTTTCTCTTGAGACGGGGCTGACCTATACATTACTTTCTTCGGACGCGAAACTTGCAAATGAAGAACATCAGATAGAACAGAAGCTGCACTATGTCGGTATCCCATTGCGTGCCAACTGGAATTTTCTGGATAAGAAACTCGTGACTCTTTATGTATCCGGTGGTGGTATGGTCGAGAAGTGTGTTTATGGCAAGCTCGGTTCGGACAAGGAGACGGTGAAACCTCTGCAATTCTCGGTGTCCGGTGCGGTGGGTGCGCAGTTGAATGCCACGAAACATATCGGTATTTATGTAGAACCGGGTGTCGCTTACTATTTCGATGATGGTTCGGATATTCAGACGATACGAAAGGAGAATCCGTTCAATTTCAATATACAGGCGGGTGTCCGTTTAACTTATTAATCAGACTGTAACTATTCAAAATAATCATATTGATTGATAAAGGAAGTCTCTACTCCTGAAAGTCAGGGCTTTCTTCCTGTGTTCTGGATTGGTGCGGCTTTACTATCTGTTTTCTTTGCCTTATTGGTTTGGAATGCGAAGTCGAAAGAAGTGGATTAAAAGTGAGTACATTAGGTTAAAAATAAAGTCTTACTTTTCGAAGTATTAGTAACTATTTCGGGTGAGAGTTATTATAAGTCTTCCCGGAATAGTTTTTATTTAATAATTTAATGTGATTGTTTTATGAAACACGTATTTGACGATGAGTTATTTTGTTCGTTGAAAAACGAACTTAGTGAGGTAAGCGCACAGATTGATGCGCAAAGTGCAAAATTGATGGGTCTGATCGACCAAAAAAAAGAATATCCGCTCAACTGATTCGGGAAACGAAGTCGGAGATACCTGCTAGCATAGAATATCTGGGAGATCCGAAAAGATTCATCGCCATTATTCTGCGGGCTATTGATCAGAAGAGATTGACTTTCAATGGAACTGCTAATAGCGAACAGACTATCCGTTATTTAGCGACTGTGATAGACGTGATTAGCCCGAAAACTGGCAAGGTACTTAAGATAGAGACACTGGTATCTTATGCGAAGAAGATACATGCCGGAGAGATAGAGGGCTGTAAGGAAGGGGAGTTTGACTGGCTTGGATAAGCCAGGTTGCTGGATTGAGAAAAACATGGCGGGAAATCTGAAAAAGACGGTGGTTTTTTTCAGATTTTCCGCTGTCTTTTTCAGAAAGAGAATACAAAAGTGTGAGAGGTGTGAGAGAGAATTTTCAACTTTCTACTTTTCTATTATTTAATTCTATTATCTATATATTCAATTAAAAAAAATACAAATGTTACAAATCCTCTCTCACACCTCTCACACTTTCGTGGTAAATAGAATGAAAACAGATAAAAACAGGAAGTTTTGTTGTATAGTTGAACAACATCTCGTGTATTTGCAGTATGGAAAGGAAAATAATTGCATATAAAGGATGTTTTAAAGAGTTCTTAAATAGCTTGGATGCAAGCACCAAGATAAAATATTATATGTGCTAATGCTTTTGGAGACACAGGATAGGATACCTGTTAAGTTTATATCGGATAATGAATGTCTTAGGGTGTAGAATCGAATTTTCGATGGATTTGTAGGGATAAAAAATGCAGAGTTGTCAAAGATAACTCTGCATTTTTATTAGCTACTGTACCCAATCATGGGTCGCTCTTTTTATTCGTATAGCCTGTTCGATTTTACCTGTTCGGGGGCAATGACAAATACGGCATATCTTCTTCCATTTCTTCCTTTTTTAGACTCAAAATTATGCTTGACCATTACTTTGCCAATCTGGATCTTCGCTCCGATGGAATATTGATAACCGGTACGCTCACGGATCAGTTCGGCAATTTCGCTGACAGTGAGGTACTGTACCTTTTCAAACCGTTCCGGCTTGCGGATATGGGTGAGTACCAGTTCCTCTTCCGGTGAATGGAAAATGAAATCTTCATTATTCTTTTCGATCCGGTTGTTGTCCTCCTGCGTGAACCAATATTGATAACCCGGAGTGTTGAGCAAATGCTTTATCTGCGCATACAGTTGAGTATAATTGATTTTGATAAACTCGATGGAATCGGCATGGAAACACAGGAAGCGGCGGTTGCCTGTCGTGTCGTGAAGAATCTCCTGATAGTTGCACGTTCCGGCAAAGGAGGCGGTGTGTGGGAAGTTCTGCGAACGGCGTGCGTACGGGAGACGGATACTGATTACTTTACGGGTCACCAAATCCTTGAATGTATTCAGATCGCGCCCGCTCATTCCTTCGAATTCGTCAAGGTTGATAAGCATTGATTGCGCTATTTTGGCCAAATCGTCTTTACTGTTCGGATTGATAAGGCCGGTAGAAAGATAAGTGCGCAGTTCGGGCGGAAGCAGGTTGTTGATAAAGGTTGTCTTGCCGATATTCTGCACCTCGCTGCATAGCAAAAGCACGGTGTGGTTGACGACATCGTCTTGGGTGGCGGCAGCACACATCCCTACCAGATAACGCTCCAGGCACTCTGTCCAGAAACTTTGGTGGTTGGTACGGACACTGTCCGCCAGAATACGGATATAATCTGTCCCGTCCCATTCGGGAAGTTCCTTAAAATACTCGCGGATAGGGTGGTAGCTACTACTGAAATCGGAGTAAATCAGATTCTGAATCATCTTCACGTTGCAGGCATAGCCCAGCTCATTCATCTCCATCCAAATGCTGTTCTCCATCCTGTCATCAAGAATGCGGAAAGGATCCGGCTGCTCTGTTTCGGAAACCTTCCGGCGATATTCCATGATGTGAAGCAACTCGTTATAGCGCGTCTCATAACACTCGCTGATATGCTGTTCTATTTGCAGCATTCGTTTTTGGGTACTGTTCAGCTTGTTCGTATTGAACTCCTCCGTATGTGCATAAGCACTGGCAATCAGCGAATCCGTTTCCACCGCCGGGAGGTCGGTAAACAGGCTCTTTATGAAAGCTGCCGCTTCCTGGTCGGGAATGCCGTGACGGTTGTATTTGCACGCCAGGTGATGCAGGTAATTGTTGCGGTTTCCTTCGGTGTATTTTTCCGACTTGTTGTGATAGTAGTTCAGAGTCACCATTAATGAAGCGTGTGAGGAATGATAGTTGAGCGCGGTCTCTTCACTGACCGGATTGTTGTCCGTTTCCTGCTTTTTCCTTCCGGGTGTTTTCTTCTTCTTTTGCGTTTTATAGAACAGAGGGGGCTGTTCCACGATGAAGGGAGTGGCGTCACGATTGAAATAGATGCCCGGATCGTATGACAACAGACAGGTACGCCCCACATCCTGACCGGAGGTGTCAATCTCGGTCTGGCAAAGTTGGGAGTAAAAAGAAGCGACCTTATTGTAGGCTGCATTGTGGAAATCTTCTATTTCCTGAATGGTGTCGGGCAATGTCCCGTCCGGCCGTTGTGTGTGCGCTATGATTTTCAGTCCCATACCTTTGGGGCTGATAAAGGCGATTCGGGTGTAGCTGCACGCTCTCACCGTTTGCAGGATACGCGCTAACTCTTCTTTACTCAAATGGTCTATATCTATCACGATATATCCCAGATATTTGACAAGGGTCGCATTGGAACGGCCACCCCGATAATTGGCGGAGAATGTGACGGAAGGCAGTTTCTTCTTCTCTTCGTTTGCAGCTTTCTCTCCCTGCTCCAGGAAGATGCGTCGTACGCTTTCTACTGTGTTACGATACTTTGGACTACCGATGGCAGATACGATTTCTTCTTCGGTCATTTCTGCTATGATGCGATAGAAGTCAAGAAAAATGTTGAATTGATTCATTTCTTTAGTTTACTTTTTAGTCGGCTGCGAAATAACTCTTTTGCAGCGAGATGTAACGAAACTTTCGGGAAAATAGTGAAAAGTTCTTTCAGGGCTCTCCCAGATATTGCACGATGGTAGCCACCTGTTTGGGAGAGAGCAGGCGGTTGCGTGCACGGTAACCCTCCGCTTCCAGTTCGTGTAGGAGAGGGAGGTTGAAGAGAATCCATCTCCGGAGAATTTGTAAAGCAACTTTGATGCATACGGTAGGGTTGTAAAGATGTGCCAGCTCTGCTTTCGTATAGGTGCGGATGATGAAGAGGTTTTCTTTGTTATTCATAACTGATTGTTCTTGTTGTATGCTATAAAGTTACTGAAAATAAACGGTTTGAGAAAGGAATAACTTCACTTTTATTCATTGGAAATCAAGAAACTTCATTCGAGATCAAGAAACTTCGTTGGGGAACAGGGAGTGTGGAAGAGGTTGTATCTTTGTGTCGTTAACAAGAAGGAAATGCATTTCTAATGTACAAAAACTTTAAAATTATTTTAGTATGGCAATGACAGTTTCTTATTCAGTAGTGCCGCGTAAGAATCCTGCAAAAAAGGATGAACCGGCTAAGTATTATGCCCAAGCGCAATCAGCGGGCGAGTTGGATTTTGAAGAGTTGTGTGAGGCGATCACCAGTCGTTCCACCTGTACGGAAACGGATGTGCGTGCCTCGATTTCCGGTATTCTTTATGAGGCGAAGCGTTCGTTGAAGGCGGGGCGTATTGTGCGGCTGGGTGATTTGGGCAGTTTGCAGATCGGGTTGACCAGTGAGGGAGCAGAGTCGGTTAAGGAGTTCGCCACTTCGATGATTAAGGGAGCGCATATCATTTTCCGTCCGGGAAAACAGTTGGCGGAATTGCTGAAGATTCTTAGTTATCAGCAAGTGCGTACACGCGCGGCTGCCCAGTCGGGCGATGGAAGCGATGGCGGCAACGGTGACGGAGGTAGTGGCAACGGTGACGGAGGTAGTGGTGATAAAGGTGACGGTGGGTCCGGTGATGGCGGATCGGACAACAACGGAGAAGCTCCGGATCCGGCTGAATAATAGTACTAACATTAATTTGGTAAAAATATGAAAGAGATCGTAAGTAAAATCCTGGAGGTGATTATGTGCCTCATTCCTTTCTTCGGAAAGGGAAAACGTGAAAGAGTAGTGAGGGAAGTGCGTTATAATGCTACGCACAAGGAGGTGTGCAACGTGAAAACAACGGAAAGGGCGAAGGAAGATGAGAAAGATTAGTCTGATTGTCATTCATTGTTCCGCCACCCGTGCCGACCGTGATTTTACGGCAAAGGATGTGGATACGGCTCACCGTTTCAGGGGATTCTCGTGCTGGGGGTATCACTATTACGTGCGTAAATCGGGGCAGATAGAACCGATGCGGGACGAGGATATGGTAGGTGCTCATGCGCGTGGCTACAACTCGATCAGTTTGGGTGTGTGCTTTGAAGGCGGATTGGACGCGAACGGGAAACCGGCAGATACACGCACCCCGCGTCAGAAAGAGGCTTTGCATCGCTTGGTGGGAGAGTTGTTACAGCGTTATCCCGAAGCGAAAGTTGTGGGACATCGGGATCTGAGTCCTGATACGAATTATAACGGAATCGTGGACCCGTGGGAACGGATCAAAGAATGCCCCTGTTTCGAGGTGATTGAAGAATTTGAGAGTTGAGAATGGAGAGTTGAGAGTTGGCTGCGCACTGTTATACTGCATAGTTAACTCTCAATTCTCAACTTCTTCAACTTCTTCAACTAATTGACCACCACAGTAGTGAAATATTCTTTAAATACCTCCGCGGCTTTTTCAAGTTGTTCGGGGGTATTTTCTTT
>OOAG01002703.1_pt1 | contig 11315 bp, 9 predicted proteins | sample 1671461 | NCBI WGS metagenome assembly OOAG01 (sample SAMN06348159, study PRJEB24527) | human gut metagenome | biome: human gut; feature: ankylosing spondylitis patient; material: feces | host: Homo sapiens | place: China | collected 2015-10 | reverse complement strand
AGAAGACGGCATACGAGATCTGATCGTGACTGGAGTTCAGACGTGTGCTCTTCCGATCTATCGCATGGGATTCTCCATGGGGAGAAGGAAGACCAGGATGGCATATTGAGTGTTCTGAGATGTCTAAGAAATATATCGGAGATACAATTGATATTCATGCAGGTGGAGAAGACTTGATCTTCCCTCATCATGAAAATGAGATCGCACAGAGTGAAGCATGCAATGGGGAGAAGTTTGCGAATTACTGGATGCATAATGGTTTCTTAAATATCAACAATAAGAAAATGTCTAAATCAGCAGGAAACTTCTTTACAGTGCGTGAAATTGGAGAAAAGTATCCATTACAGGTGATTCGTTTCTTCATGTTAAGTGCACACTACAGAACCCCATTAAACTTCAGTGATACTTTAGTAGAAAGTGCAAAAACAGGATTAGACCGTATCTTGACAGCAATTGATCTATGCAGAGAGATGGCAGCTAAAGAAGAAACAGGTTCTTTAAGCAAAGAAGAAACAGAACATTTTGCTAATATAGAAGTACTTGTAAAGAAATTTGAAGATGCAATGGAAGATGACTTTAACACAGCAGATGCAGTTTCGGCTATTTTTGAAATCGTGCGTGAATCAAACTCAACAGTGAAAGACTTCAGTGCAGACTATGCAAAGAAAGTACTAAAAGTATTAGAAGATCTTTGCAGCGTTCTTGGAATTGAAACAACAAAAGAAGAAGAGATCCTAGATGAAGAAATCGAAAAACTGATCGAAGAACGTCAGGCGGCAAGAAAGAACAAAGATTTTGCAAGAGCAGACGAGATCAGAGACCAGTTATTAGAGCAGGGTATCGTATTAAAAGATACAAGAGAAGGTGTAAAATGGAGCAGAGCTTAATTCAAAAGATCAAAGAAGGATTGTATCTTGATGGATTGGATCCAAAAAGTTACTCTCCATTATCTCTTGCTTACATTGGAGATGCGATCTATGAGATCGTGATCCGAACGATCGTTATGTCTGCAGGGAATATGAGTGTGAATAAGTATCACAAAAAATCAAGCAGTATGGTCAAAGCTTCTGCACAAAAAGAAGTGTTTGAAAAGATCGAGCCATTTTTGACAGAAGAAGAAATGGCTGTTTATAAACGTGGAAGAAATTCCAAATCAGGTTCTGTTGCAAAGAATGCATCTATGATGGATTACAGAAAAGCAACTGGAGTGGAAGCTTTGGTTGGATATTTATATCTGGCAGGAGATATGGACCGCATCATCGAATTGATCGGGATCGGTTTTGATTTGAATAAAAAAGAAGAAACAGGAGAAGAACATGAATCATAAAGAAGATCTGATCGCAGGGCGTAATGCCGTGATCGAGGCTTTAAGAGCAAAGAAACCAATTGACAAGATTTTTGTATTGGATGGATGTCAGGATGGACCGATCCGTACGATCGTAAGAGAGGCAAAGAAAACAGATGCGATTCTTAAATTTGTAGATAAAGAACGCTTGAATCAGCTGACAAATGAACATCATCAGGGAGTTGTTGCAATTGTCGCAGCATATGAATATGGAACGATTGAGGATCTGTTTAAAAGAGCAGAAGAAAAGGGTGAGGATCCTTTCTTTATCCTGTTAGATGGGATTGAAGACCCTCATAATCTTGGGGCAATCATTCGTACAGCAAATCTTGCAGGTGCACATGGAGTGATCATTCCAAAGCATCGTGCAGTTGGAATTACACCAACCGTAGCAAAAACATCTGCAGGTGCGATCAATTATACACCAGTTGTGAAAGTAACAAATATTGGAAAGACAATGGATGAATTAAAAGAACGTGGTATGTGGTTTGCATGTGCAGATATGGATGGAGAAGTGATTTATCGTCAGAATCTGACAGGATCGATCGGGCTTGTTATTGGAAATGAAGGAAGCGGTGTGAGCCGTTTGGTAAAGGAAAAGTGTGACTTTATCTCATCTATTCCAATGAAAGGAGATATTGATTCACTGAATGCTTCTGTAGCAGCAGGTGTTCTGGCGTTTGAAGTTGTAAGACAACGACTGGGAAAATAAAGAATGAAAGAATTAAAAACAATTTCTGATGAGAAATTGCTCAGACAGATCCAAAGCGGTAATGATGATGCGATGGAATGTCTGTTAGAGAGATACAGGGATATGGTAAGGAAAGAGGCAAGGAGCTTTTTTCTTGCAGGTGGGGATGAAGAAGATCTGATCCAGGAAGGAATGATCGGGCTTTTTAAAGCAGTGACATCCTATCAGGAAGAAAAAAACACTTCGTTTTCAACGTTTGCTTATCTGTGTGTGCAAAGACAGATCTATACAACGATCACTGCATTTAACAGAAAAAAACATATTCCGTTGAATACAGCAATCTCTCTGTTTGAACAAAAGAATCAGGAAGAAGAATTATCATTGGATGAAATCTTAGAAACTCCGGAGGAAACTCCGGAGGAGATGATGCTTCGAAAGGAAGAATTAAATGATTATTACAAAATGCTTGACCAGAATTTAAGCAAATTCGAAAAACAGGTGATGTATCATTATCTGAATGGAGAAACATATACAACGATTGCAAAAAAACTTGGAAAAAGTGATAAATCCATTGATAATGCGATTCAGAGGATTCGCAGGAAGATCAGAAATGATCAGGAAAGTTAAAGTAAAGATAAGAGAAATAAAAAGAAGACTTAAAACGGATGTTTTAAGTCTTCTTTATAAAGCTGCTGACGGGAGTTGAACCCGTGACCTCCTCACTACCAATGAGGTGCGCTACCTCCTGTGCCACAGCAGCAGAACTGATTAATAATTTATCATGAAAATGATATACTGTCAATAGAATTAACAAAATAAAAGGAAAATCAAATGACAAAACAATACAGGAAAAATAAGAGAAGAATCTGTGTAGTGATATGCCTTGTTCTTTGCATGATCTCAGGCATCAAAATACAGGCAGCACAGCCAGGATATTTTGATAATCCCCAGACGGTCTATGATGAATTTACTGGGAAGATTTATGATCGTTCATTCAAAAAGAGTTATGCATTTTTGAAAAAAAAGATGAATGTTTTTGAAACATCTTCAGGAAGTAAAAAGATAGGGGTAGCGCCAAGATATTCAGGAGTGATCGTGGTTAGTAAAACATCCGATCATGTTCAGGTGATCTATGAGAAAAAGAAAGCATATGGAATTGGATGGATTGATAGAGGTTTGTATCATAAGGAAGCTATTCCATATAATGGGAATGAAAAACAGTTGCTAGGAAATGGAACTTATTGGATACAAAATAAAGCTTCTGGAGAAGGAATTCGTGTACAGATTATTTTTCTGGGAGATCAGAAATATCAAGTTTCGATTTTGAATCAAAGCAAAGAAGATCACACATGGAAACTAATACGTGAGTACGATCATTTTTATATCAAAAATATGAAAAATGAAAAATATCTGTCAATGGATGAAAATGGTACCTTGACAGACGGTAAAATAAAAGATATGAACAACTGTTTCACAAAACCACAGAAAGAAGCAGCACAGAAGTCTTATCAATGGCAGGTAATGCGTCTTAACAATAAAAATGTATATCCGTATCGTGATTTTATGCAGTTTGATCCTGCATGGGCCAGAAAAGATTATGGAAATGTTTCGGATTACAGTGGGAAAATGGCAGCAGCAGGCTGCGGAGTTGTGGCAATCACAAATGCAGTATATGCATTGAATGGACAATTTGTTGATCCAATGTTGTTTGCAGATTATGCAGTGGAGAAACATTACAGGATCATAGGTGCCGGAACACATGATGGGATTTTTAAGGCGGCAGCGAAGAAATTTGGAGACACATATGGGTTCACTTATATTAAGACAACTTACAGTACATCAGAAGTAAGAGAATATCTGAAAAAAGGTTGTGTAGCAATCTCGCATGTACCAGGACATTATGTAACAGTTGCTGATTTTAATCCCAAGACAAAAAAATATCTGGTCTTAGATTCTCATCCGATCAAGAGCAGACCAACCAGCTCTTTTGGAAACTGGTTTAAGAGAGAACGATTAGAGAGAGGAGGGTTGACATCATCTGCATATTATATTTATGGAGTGCCAGGACAGGCATGGAAATATGAAAGTGCAAAAGGAATACAATTTCAGAAGGATTTATTCACATTTATGATTTACATGCGTTAAAATGTAAGAAAAAATAACAAAGGATAGGGAAGGAGAAGTTAAATGAACAAAGTTAAAAAGATATTGACAACATTGATGGCAGCAACATTAACTGTTTCAACAGGATTAACATCCATGCCAATGTTTGCACATAACGTAAAAGCGGAGTCAAAGGCAGAAACAATAAGCAGTGATACGAATGATATGTCACAGTATAAGAAAATAAATGGAATCAGCAGTCAGACGGTTTTAGGAGCAGATTTTTCCCATTATCAATTGCAAAAAAATGCGTGGAAAAAAGTCTGGAAAAATTACAAAGGAATCGAAGTTTCCAATGTGTTTGAATATGTAAGATCACAGGGAATCAATACGATTTCTGTGAAAGTTGCAGTGAATCCAACAAAAGATAAAGAGGGTAATGAAAGCTATCTGTCTTTAGAAAACGCTAAGAAGACATTAAAAGAAGCCAAGAAAGCAGGATTAAAAACAAATGTTACATTGTTATATTCTGATGATATAACATATGCAGGGGGGCAGAAATTACCAGATGGTTGGGATACTGATTCAGCAGAAGAAAAGGCACTGGAGTATACAAAAAACGTCATCAAAGAATTGAAGGCAGCAGATGCAGTCCCAACGATGATCACGATCGGAAATGAAGTAAACTATAATTTCTTGACTTTGAGCAATTGGGACGGATATTGTGCGATGGCAGAGATTTCAAAGATTGTAAAAGATGCTGGAATAAAAGCCGCATTTAGTTTTGCAGCGCCAGGAAAGGCTTCTGATATCCAATATATTATAGAACAGCTCGGATATGCCTGTAAAAAATATGAGGGTGCAGGATATGATTATATTGGAGTAAACATCTATCCAGATACACACAATGAAAATTATGTAAAAACATTAAAGAATACAGTAGAAGAAAAGGCAGCAGGAAAGCAGATGATCATTTCAAGTGTCAAATGTCCATGGAAAGATTCAGAAGGAAAAGCCAGTATAACGACACAGACAAAGAGCATTTATGATTATCTTCAGGCAACGATCGATGAGAAAAATGCAGGTGGATTGATCTATGATGATGCAGATTTTGTCGGGGCATGGGACTCATTCTTTGATGAAAATGGACAAGCAATGTCTTCACTTGCAATCTTTGCTTATGCGCAGGGAAATCAGGTCGATGTAAGCACTTATAAAGATCCATGGGAATATGGTGGAGATACAGGACTTAAGAATCTAACAGCTTCTGTCAAAAAACTTAATAATATGTCACAAAGTTCCATTCGAGGAATGGATATTTCATCCTATACAGCACTAAAGAAAGCAGGCGTAAAATACTATGATTTTGACGGAAAAGAAACATCATTGTTAAAAGTATTGCATGATAATGGAGTTAATTATATTCGAATCCGTATCTGGAATGATCCAACAAATGAAAAAGGAGAAACATACGGAGGTGGTGCGAATGATGTGGCAGCTGGTCTTGAAATTGCAAAAGAAGCTGCACAGTATGATATGAAACTTCTGCTAGATTTCCACTATTCTGATTTCTGGGCGGATCCAGCACTTCAAAAGATACCCAAAGCTTGGGAAAAAGATAAAAATGATACAGAAAAGATGAAACAAAATGTTTACGATTTTACAAAGGATACGATAAAGAAATTCCAGGAAGTTGGAGCAGATATCGGAATGGTACAAGTTGGAAATGAGATTACAAATGGAATGCTTGATATCATGCCAGATTATTCAAAGGGAGAAACTTATAAAGATACATGGGGAAATGCAAAGAATGCCAAGATTTTATGTGGATATTTAAAAGCAGGGATCAAAGCAGTCAGAGAATGCACACCAAAAGCATTAGTTACATTGCATCTTGAAAGTATGGGTTATGGAAAATGTTCAGAAATCATGAATGCATGGGAACGAAATGGAGTGGACTATGATGTTTTCGGTAGCTCATTTTATCAATTCTGGCAAGGAAATTCCAGTAAAAATGCATTAGCTGGACTTCAGAAAATAGAAAATCTTGCCAAGTCAAGAGGAAAAATGTATGCGGTTATGGAAACAAGCTGGCTTAACAGTTTAAAAGATGCGGATGGTACATCAAATGTCATTGGTGAAGGACATGCAAATGCAAAAGTATATTCTGATGATCCACAGGGACAGGTGGATGCATTGACGGATATGTATCAGACATTGTTATCAAATGATAATGGGCTTGGAGCTTTTTACTGGGAGGGAGCATGGATTCCGGTAAAAGCGGGATGGACTAATTGGAAGTACAATAAGGATATGTCTGATCGTTATGGAACTGGATGGGCGGCTCAGGGAGCAAAAGGATACTATCCAGATAACAAGATGTATTATAATGGACAACCAGCATGGGGCGGAAGCAGCTGGGATAACCAGACGTTATTTGATTCCAATGGATATCCATTACAGTCATTAAAATTCTATAAAGATTCTGTATCCAAAGGAAAAGAACAGATCATAGCATTGAAGATCGTTGATAAAAATGGAAAAGAAGTATATCCTACCCAGTATGTCAAAGTTGAAGTAGGAAAGACCCGCAAGATCACATTACCAAAATTCTCTGGATATTATCCAAGCAATAAGAATTACCAACTGACCGTAAAAGGTGTGAAAGAAGAAAATGCAACGCAAAGTGTTGTATATACAAGAACAGCAGCAGGACCTGCGATCAGTTATAATTACCGAGTGAAAGTTACAAAGAAAAATTATAAACTTTACAAGAATTTCAAATGGAAGAAATCCAAAACAAAAGTTTATAAAAAGACATATGTAGCAAAATATAGATATGACCATAAGAATGGAAATAAATATCTTGCTCTTTATACAAAAGGTGGTAAATTTGTTGGGTACATTAATAAGAAAGCGGTAAAACGATTAGGATCAGCAACACAGCCAGAGCAGGGAAAAGCATACACTTATGGAAAACGTGTAAAGATCAAGAGTAAAAAATATAAACTATATAAGAATTTCAAATGGAAGAAATCAAAAACAAAAGTTTATAAGAAAACATATGTAGCAAAATATAGATATAAACATGAGAATGGAAATAAATATCTTGCATTGTATACAAAATCAGGAAAATTTGTTGGATATATCAATGCTAAAGCTGCAAAAGTTGTAAAATAATTTAGGTAAAAAAATAGAATTCTGTCGATGCAGGATTCTATTTTTTTAAAAAATGACAATAAATAAAGTATTGACATTAAAAGTTGGTAGTACCATAATATTGTATACAAGAAAAAAGACTTAATATGAAAAACTGGAGGAGTGTATGAAATTTCTTAGACAATTTATGATTATTTTACTACTCTCTTTTTTGGGAGAAGTGCTTAAGATGTTTATACCATTGCCAATTCCGGCAAGTGTGTATGGACTGGTGTTAATGTTGTTATGTCTGGTGACTGGTATTTTGAAGACGAGTCAAGTTAAAGAGGCAGCATTTTTTCTGATTGAGATCATGCCCGTTATGTTTATTCCAGCAGCAGCTGGATTAATTGATTCGTGGAAAGTTTTACAGCCATTATTACTGCCAATACTAGTCATAACTGTAGTGATCACAATATTTGTTATGGTAGTCACAGGAAAAATAGCACAAATGATAGCACAGAAGAGAGGAATCAAAAATGAATGAAATGTTCAGACAATCATTGTTTGCAGGAGTAACGATCAGTTTGATCGCATATGAGATCGGACTATTTTTAAAGAGAAAGCTGGGATTAGCAATATTAAATCCATTATTAGTATCTATAGTTATTGTGATCTTGGCATTGAAAGTATTTGGAATCAGTTATGAAGTATATAACGCAAGTGCGAAATACATATCTTATTTGTTGACGCCAGCAACAGTGTGTCTTGCTGTACCTCTATATGAGCAGTTAGAATTACTAAAGAAAAATAAGGTTGCAGTTGTTTGTGGAATATTATCAGGAACATTAGCAAGTTTAACAGGAATTTTTGTTCTTTGTATGTTATTTGGATTCAACCACCAACAGTATGTAACGATGCTTCCTAAATCGATCACAACAGCGATCGGAATTGGAATATCAGAAGAATTAGGTGGAATCGTGACAATTACAGTTGCAGTGATCATTATTACTGGAATTCTTGGAAATGTGATCGCAGATACAGTATTCCATATCTTTAAAATAAAAAATCCATTGGCAAAAGGCCTGGCACTTGGAACAGCATCTCATGCGATCGGAACAGCAAGAGCAATTGAGATGGGACCAGTCGAAGGTGCAATGAGCAGTCTGGCAGTAGCAGTAGCAGGACTTTTGACTGTTGTATTTGTATCAGGATTTGCTCAGCTTATTTAAAATAGGAGGAAGAAATCATGGCAGATGAGAAAATGATCATCACGATCGGAAGAGAACATGGAACAATGGGAGATAAAGTAGCAGAAAAAATTCGAAGACAATTTGAACTGCCACTTTATGACAAGGCACATCTTCTAAGAGTAGTAGAAGGAACGGATGATTATGATGAATTAAATGCATTTTTTAATGACAGAAAAGTAAACAGTCTGTTATATGCAATTGCAATGAGTGAAAATGTGAGTTCTAATGAGGTGCCTTTCGGGATTATCAAAAAGATTATTGGTAATACGGGAGGCGTCGTGATGGATAGCTGTGGAAATTATCTTTTCAGGGAACGTCCGAATACGGTAAGAATTTTTATGCATGCAGACAAGAACATTCGAATTAAAAATCTTATGAAATATCTTGGAATAAGCAAAGAACAAGCTAAAAAAGAAATAGAAACAGAAGATTCAAAACGTTATGAATTTCATAAATATTACACAAATGAAATATGGGGAATGTCCAATGGATATGAATTATGTCTGGACGAAGGAATCCTTGGAATCGATGGATGTGTAAAAATGATTTTGGACTATCTGAAAATAAGAAATTTAATTTAAAAAAGTTCTTGACATTACAAAAATAATATGTATAATAGATAGAGGTGGTTGCAACAGACCACCTCGAATATAAATCTGGCTCCATGGTCAAGCGGTTAAGACGCGACCCTCTCAAGGTCGAATCACGAGTTCGATTCTCGTTGGAGTCATAAGCTACAAACCTAGCAAATACGCGGTTTGTAGCTTTTTTGTTTTTCTGGAGAAAAAAGTGCTAAACAAAATTACTAAACAAAATTCAATTTTCGTTTCCTGTCTTAAAAATAATATTCTCAAAAGCATCCAAAGATTGTTGCTTTCGATCCCCATGAATGTGTGCATATTTCTGCAAAAAAGTGGCAGGAGTATTCCCCATGATTTCAGATAGAACTTTATCAGATTCCCCGCGCTCATAGTTTGTTGTTGCAAATGTATGCCGGCAGCCATACAGAGTGATCACAGGCAAGTTTTCCTCATGGTTCGCGTTATAACGCTTCTCAGTTCTGGTAAACATCCGATAAAGGTGATCAGGGCGGACAGGGGTTCCAGCCTCTGTATTAAAAAGAAAATCATTATCAAACAGATCTGGATACTGTAATCTCATTTCTTTCTTCCAGAGTAATTTTTTCTTAACGATCTTATTTAGAGTATCAGGAAGGTAAACTGCTCTGAAAGAATTAGATCCCTTCATATTGTCTTCCAGTACGCCGTGTTTGTTTAGCGTACGATGCATATAAAAGCATTGACGATCAGGATCATAATCACTTTCTGCAAGTCCACATGTTTCGGAAGGGCGAGGACCAAGCAAGATCTGGCAGCAAAACATTGCATAATAATGACTTTCTTTTGCTTCAATGGAACTTAAAAAGATAGAGATCTGTTCATCAGACCATGTCTGTTTGACCACATATGCCACTTTATTTCGCTTTATTCCGATCATTGGATTATCTTTACCATCAATCAATTTTAATGGAGATACGGCGAAATTGAACACATCACAGAGGACGTTAATACATTTGTTTACAGTTTCAGCTCCGTACTTTCGTTTCTTTGGGTTGTTGCCATCTTCCAAACTCTTTTTAAAATTTAAAATGTGTTTCGGTTCGATCGCAGAAATTGGAACATCTTCAAACACAGGGAAGATATAGCGGTCTAAGTATCCGCGGTAAGTCCGATAAGTCTGATCAGCATAAGTTTTTTTATTTGCTTCTAACCATGTATCCGCAACATTGCCAAAAAATTCTTCAGATTGTTTCTTCACCTTTTCTTCTTTAACTTCTTTTTTAATTTGAAGGGTAAGTTTAGCATCATCCTGTTTGGCATCCTTTTTATTTTGTCTCGATGGACCGTAGACACGTTTCTTTAAAAGCGGATGCCACTGTGATGCCATATAAATCTTTTTCGTTTTTCCTGTTTTCTTACTTACACGTTCCTGCTTAATTACAGCCATATGTATCATCCTTTCTTAAAAAAGGGTACAAAAAATACACCCTCATCAATTTGTAAAATTGGTGGGTGTATGGTATAATTCTGGTGTCGAGTCAGAAGCATATCACACACCACGTTGTTGATAGGTTTCTAAATTCCGTCTGGTTGTCAGCCAGGCGGTTTTTTATTTTGACCATTTTGGTGAAGTTACCGAAATGGTATTTAACAAAATGCAAAAAGAGCCATGGAATATTATCCCAAGGCTCTTTAATGCGGCCGGAACACCAGCCATTCGCTAATTAACTAAATTGTAAGTGTATTATTGAGCCTTGTCAAGTATTTGTACTAAGGTGTTAATTTTTGTCAGACTCTGACAAAAGTAATTATTAAATTGTAGTTAAGAATAAAATTTAGGAGTTCTAATTCCATCAATATGTTCATAAAGATCATCTTTTATCTTAGAACGCATAGGATCTAAAATAAAATCAATCCCCTCTCTACGAGCCTGCTTTGCAGCAGGAACAAAATCGCTGTCTCCTGAAATAAGAATAATTTGATCTACTTGTTTTTTGAATGCAAGAGATGAAATATCTATGCCGATACGCATATCAACCCCTTTTTGTTCAATGTTCAAAGCAAGATCAGTGATTTCGATATCCTCGATTTTCTTTTTGCCATTTAAGAGCAGTTTAGTTGGTTCTGCTTTTAGACTATAACGCACTTGAGTGTAGATCGGAAGAGCACACGTCTGAACTCCAGTCACGATCAGATCTCGTATGCCGTCTTCTGCTTGAAAAAAA
>OOAG01002691.1_pt1 | contig 11376 bp, 8 predicted proteins | sample 1671461 | NCBI WGS metagenome assembly OOAG01 (sample SAMN06348159, study PRJEB24527) | human gut metagenome | biome: human gut; feature: ankylosing spondylitis patient; material: feces | host: Homo sapiens | place: China | collected 2015-10 | reverse complement strand
TTATCAAAAGACTAATCGAAATCGCTGAAACCCGCATAAACACTGGCTTTTTTAAGCAACTCGATTTATTCAAACTCGATCGTGGCCGGCGGCTTACCGGTGCAGTCGTAGAACACGCGGTTGACGTGCTTGACCTCATTGACGATGCGGCTGGTGACAGTACCCAGCACGTCCCAGGGCATATTGTAGCTCTCGGCGGTCATGAAGTCAGTGGTGGTGACAGCGCGCAGGGCCACGGCGTAGTCGTAGGTGCGCTCGTCGCCCATGACGCCGACGCTGTGCATATTGGTCAGAGCGGCGTAATACTGGCTGATCTCCTTATCGAGGCCCGCCTTGGCGATCTCCTCACGCCAGATGGCGTCGGCGTCCTGCACGATCGCGACCTTCTCGGGGGTCACTTCGCCGATGATGCGGATGCCCAGACCGGGGCCGGGGAAGGGCTGGCGGCTGACCAGATACTCGGGCAGACCCAGCTCACGGCCAGCCTGACGGACTTCGTCCTTGAACAGGTTGCGCAGAGGCTCGACCAGCTCCTTGAAGTCCACGGTGTCAGGCAGGCCGCCGACGTTGTGGTGGCTCTTGATGACGGTAGACTCACCGCCCAGACCGCTCTCGACGACATCGGGGTAAATGGTACCCTGTGCAAGGAAATCGACCTTGCCGATCTGCTTTGCCTGTTCCTCAAAGACGCGGATGAACTCCTCGCCGATGATCTTACGCTTGCGCTCCGGCTCGGTGACACCGGCCAGCTTTGCAAAGTAGCGGTCACGGGCGTCCACGCAGATGAAGTTGATGTCAAAGCCGTTGGCGTTGCCGGGGCCGAAGACAGAGCAGACCTCTTCCTTCTCGTTCTTGCGCAGCAGGCCGTGGTCTACGAACACGCAGGTCAGCTGCTTGCCGATGGCCTTGGCCAGCATGGCAGCCAGCACGGAGGAATCGACGCCGCCGGACAGGGCGCAGAGCACCTTGCCGCTGCCGATGCGCTTTTTCAGGGCCTCGACGTTGTTCTCCACGAAGGAGTCCATCTTCCAGTCACCGGTGCAGCCGCAGACGTTGTACACGAAGTTGTGCAGCATCTTCTTGCCCTCAGCGGTGTGGAGCACCTCGGGGTGGAACTGAACGGCGTACAGCCCCTTTTCCTCGTTCTCAGCTGCGGCCACCGGGCAGTTGACGGTGTGGGCAGTGATCTTGAAACCGGGCGCAGCCTGCTCGATATAGTCGTTGTGGCTCATCCAGCAGACGGTGGAGGGCTGCACATCGGTGAACATCTTGCTGCTGTTGTCCACGAAAACCTCGGTCTTGCCGTACTCGCGCTCGGGGGCGCGGCAGACATGGCCGCCCAGCAGGTGCATCATGAGCTGGCTGCCGTAGCAGATGCCCAGCACAGGCACGCCCCAGCTGAAGATCTCGGGGTCAATGGTGGGCGAATCCTCCAGATAGACGCTGTTGGGGCCGCCGGTGAAGATGATGCCCTTGGGGTTCTTCGCCTTGATGACGGACAGGTCCGTCTTATAGGAATAGATCTCACAGTAGACATTATTCTCGCGGACGCGGCGCGCGATGAGCTGATTGTACTGGCCGCCAAAGTCCAGCACGATCACGGTTTCATGCTGCATGATGTTCTCCTCTCTGTATATCACTGGTGTGCTTCTTATAGCTAAGATTTAGTATAGCACATTTCACAACCAAAAGCGACATCTTTTGTGTATTTTTCTGTTTTGTTTTTCGTTTTGAATTGTAAACCCTTTCGCAAATCCAAAGTTGACGCAGCGTTTGCAGTCTGCCATACTGGGAGTATGGCCGCTTTGGGCCAGAACGTATAGGAGGAACAATTCTTATGAGTCAGAACACCCAGGCCGCTTCGGCCACCAAGTCCAAGTTCTCTGTGCGGGACATCTGCTATGCAGGTCTGTTCGCCGCCGTCATCGCCGTCATGGCCCAGATCTCCATCCCGATGCCTCTGGGCGTCCCCATGACCATGCAGACCTTCGCCATCACGCTGGCTGCCGTGGTGCTGGGTTCCAAGCTTTCCGCCATCGCTTCGCTGGTGTACCTGGCACTGGGCGCTGTGGGCGTGCCGGTGCTGGCAAACTTCTCCGGAGGTTTCGATAAGTTCGTCGGCCCCACCGGCGGCTTCCTCATCTCTTTCCCCCTGATGGCCTACATCATCGGCCTCGGCGTGGAGCACCGTGACGCCTTCAAGGGTGCTTTCGTCACCGCTGTCATCGTCGGCACGGTAGTCAACTATGTGGTGGGCGTTGCAATGTTCGTGGTGGTCGCCCACAGCACCATCGCCGTGGGTATCACCGCCTGCGTCCTGCCCTTCATCCCCACTGCCATCATCAAGGCAGTTCTGGCCTGCGCCATCGGCCTGAATCTGCGGAAGCGCATTCCGGGGCTGAAAGCATGAGCATCGTACTTCGTCCCCATCATCTGCTCTGCACGCAGGGCTACTCCGGCAAAGGCTATGACAACGATTTCGTGGCCCACATGACCGACGTGGTGCATCAGCTGCGGGATGTTCCCGGCACCACCATCCGCCTCACCTTCTCCACCGACACCCTCTGCTCCTGCTGCCCCAACAAGCTGGGGACTGACCTCTGCGACACGCAGGAAAAGGTCAAGCGCTACGATGCAAAGACGGTGGAATACTTCGGTCTCGAGGAAAAGGATTACGTCTACCAGGACCTCATCCGCGAGATCGACGCCAAGGCCACGCCGGAGATCCTCGCCGACATCTGCCGCGACTGCTGCTGGTTCCCCATCAGCGCCTGCTGCAAGAATATCTGCGAAGGCCGGTATGTGAAATAAAGCGATAAAAAATACGGGATGCTGCAAAATGCAGCATCCCGTATTTTTGTTTTATCAGGCGATGAACTTATCGTACAGGCCGAACACGAAGATGAACAGGACAATGAGGGGCAGGCCATAGGTCAGGTAGCCGCGCATCCAGTCGTGCATCTTGAGGCCTTTGCCGGTGTTGACTTCCTTCTTGTAGTTGTCCCAGCCCCAGCCGTAGCGGGTGACGCAGAACAGCAGGTAGACGAGGGAGCCCAGCGGCAGGAAGAGGTTGCTGACGAGGAAATCCTCCACATCCAGCACCGCGCCGCCGAAGATAGCGAAACCGTCCCAGGCCCAGACGTTGTAGCCCAGCACACAGGGCAGAGAGAGGGCGATGATGAGGAAGAAGTTGACAAGGCTGGACTTCTGACGGTTCCAGCCGGTCAGCTCCATGCCGCAGCAGATGATGTTCTCGAAGACGGCCAGCACGGTGGAAAGCGCCGCAAAGGCCATGAACAGGAAGAACAGGCTGCCCCACAGACGGCCCATCGCCATATTGGCGAAGATGTTGGGCAGGGTGATGAAGATGAGGCTGGGGCCGCTGGTCTGGTCCACACCGTAAGTGAAGCAGGCCGGGAAGATGATGAGGCCGGCGGTGATGGCGACGAAGGTATCCAGCACCACGACGCGGACGCTCTCGCCCAGCAGGGCGTGCTCTTTGCCGATGTAGCTGCCGAAGATGGCCATTGCACCGATGCCGAGGCTCAGGGTGAAGAACGCCTGATTCATGGCACCCACCAGAGTGTTGACGATGCCCACTTCCTTCATCCGCTCAAAGTCAGGTACGAGGAAGAAGGTCAGGCCCTCCTTTGCGCCGGGCATGAACATGCTGTTGACTGCCAGCACCACCATGATGACCAGCAGGGCGATCATCATGACTTTCGTGACTTTCTCGAGGCCGTTCTGCAAACCGCGGGCGCAGACGAAGATGCCGATGGCCACAACGACCACCATCCAGAAGCCCATGGTCAGCGGGCTTGCCAGCATCTCGGTGAACTTACCGGCCACCTGGTCGGCGTCAAGGCCCACCAGTTTACCGGCTGCGGTCATGTAGAAGTAGTGGAGCATCCAGCCGGCCACCGTGGTGTAGAACATCATCAGCAGGTAGCAGCCGATGAGAGTGAAGTAGCCGTGGATGTGCCACTTCTGACCGGGCTTTTCGAGGGCCTGATAGGCGCGCACCGGGCTCTTGTGGCTGGCACGGCCCACGGCGAACTCCATGGTCATGATGGGCAGACCCAGAATGACGAGGAACAGCAGGTAGAACAGCACAAAAGCGCCGCCGCCGCCCTGACCTGCCATGTAGGGGAACTTCCACACATTTCCGATGCCGATCGCGCAGCCAGCGGAAAGGAGGATGAACCCGAGTCTCGATTTGAGTTTTTCGCGTTCCATTGATTGTCTCCTTTATTGCACCTTGCAAAAATCTGCGCCCGTCGTTTCGTCCACGACGGGCGCACAGTATATTGATTATATCACAGCTTACGGCAGATTTCCCAGAAGTATCGCTTGAATCTTTTTCACGTTTTTCTTGGGAGAGTTTACTGTATTTTCATGTTTTGAGCAGTTCCGACTGCATTTCGTCCAGCTGCTCGTAGCTGTAAAGGCGGTTGAGGGCTTCCACCAGCTCTTTTTTCGAGAGCCGGGGCGGCAGGCCGAGAGCGCAGAGCAACTTTGTTTTCCGCTCAGCCGAGCCCGCCGTACCCGAAAGCCCCCACTCATAGAGGTCGGTATAAGTAATTTGCCTCCCCTCCGGCTTTGCAGGGGCAATGCCAGCTTCTTCGCCCAGAGCGTCCCGGAGTGCCTGCAAAACGAGGGCATCGTCCACGCCCTCGACCCCCAGAAGCCCCTCTTTGCCGGGCTGAGCCTTCCGCTTTTCCTTGCCGTGGATGGCCGGAACGTAGGCTTGCACCACGTTCTTCTCCCCCACCAGATTTGTGATATAGGTGCGGATGCGGAAGCCCGCCGCGTCGGAGTCCGTCAGGAGGATAAGGCCATTTTTGTGGGCCAGCTGTTTGAAGAGCTGCTGACGCTTCTTATCCTTATAAATGCCGAAGCCGTCCGTCAGCAGGATCATGGCGTCGGTCAGATGAGAGAGACGGGCCGCATCGTATTTGCCCTCCACGATGAGCACACGGTCGGTGTGCAGCAGTTCCAGTTTCTCGCTCATCTTCTTCCTCCCGCCATCGCCAGACGGCAGAGCGCCGTTTCCAGCAGGGTCTGCGCACTCACGGGCTGGCTTTTCAGGCTCTTGTCCAGCTCAAGCAAAATCTGCATACAGGCTTCCAGCTGGGGCAGCGTGTAGTGGCTGGCTGTCTCGGCAGAACGCTTGAGCCTGTAGTCGCTGCCCTTGTAGCCGAAATCCTTGAACACGGTGCTGTAGCTCTTCCGCTTGGCTGCGCCCAGTTTGACCCGATAGAGGTCCACATAGCTGCCGATCATGGCCGCCGTGATGGGGATGGGCTCCTGCTGCAGGCGGAGAAGCGTTTGCAGCTTTTTGCAGGCGCCGGTGGCGTTTTTCGCCGTGATCATCCGTATCATCTCGAAGACATCGGCCTCGAGGCTCACAGTCCCCATCTCGGCCACCATGGCCGTGGTCACGGTCTGGTAGCCGGAGAGAGCACAGAGCTTGTCCACCTCGTTCTCGAGAAGGAACGGGTCTTCGCCGCAGCGTTCCAGCAGGGCCGCCGCCGTACCCTCGGAGAGGGTGGTGTCCTGCGCCTTGGCACGGTCCATCATCATGACTTTCAGCTCGTAGGGCTTGGGTTTGGCCAGCTCTTCGGCAAAGCCGACTTTCGTACACTGGGCGATGAGCTTCTGCGCCCGCTTGCCCAGCTTGAGCTTATTGCGCTCCATCTCGAACACGCTGCCCAGCACCACCACGGCATTCTCGAGGCTGGCCAGCGTGGCGCACAGCTCGTCGAGGTCTTTGTCGCTGTAGGCGGCGGGGTCCACCTCGGGCAGAAGCACCACGCGCCGCGTCCCGAAGAAGGAGATGGTGCCTGCCGCCATGATGAGCTGCTCGATTTCGGGCGCAGCACCGTCCAGAACGGTCGTCTCTTCGTCCTCACCCTCGGCCAGAAGCTTTGCCGCCCGGGCCACGGCCTGCCGGACAAGATAGCGCTCGCTGGAATAAAAATAGTAGACCGGACAGCCTCCCTGGGCCAGCTGCCGGAGTTTCGTTTCCGTTGCCAAATGATCGGCTCCTTTATATTAGGATTATTTTATTTTATCATACTCTGCCCGCTTTGAAAAGCGCTCACTCCTTGAGACGGAGGCGCAGACGTGAGACAGGCTCTGCGTCTCCCTCCATCCAGCGGTATTTGCTGCTCAGGGTCAGGCAGTCGGTGTACCGGATATTCTCCGGCCTTGCCGACGAGGCCAGCAGCCACTCGGCCCGGATGGGCTTCGCAGGCCGGACGGTGCCGCTGAGGGTGATGAACCTCTGCCCGCCGACACGCATCCGCAGAATGCAGCCCTGCCGGGTGCGGAAAAGTTCCAAGTCCACCCCGCCGCAGGAAGCACGGCGGGTGGTATTCTCGGCCAGAGCGCCAGCCTCGATACGCTTTTGGGTCTTGATACGGCAGGGTTCTTCCGGCTGCATCCGCAGGTCAACCAGAAGCTCGACCGTCCTCACGCCCCGCTTTTCCAGTTGGCTTTCCACCACCCGCCGGGTGGTGCTGCCGCCCCGGAAGAGGACGACGGCCTTTTCTCTCTTCGTAATAATGACAGCGGGTGAAGCCCGGGTCCCCACCAGCTCGATGTTCACCACGTTCCAGCTCAGAGCCGTTTCCAGCCCGAAGGCCAGCGCCGCCAGCAGAATGACCGTCGGCAGAGCTACCCGGAGTCGGATGTGCCGCCGCATTGCCATTACACAGAGTAAGATTAGCGCAAGACACACCAGTGCGGCATAGGTCCCATCAAACCAGAGGGACGCTCCCGGCAGAACGGACACCCGGAAAGCCCACTCGTTCATCAGCCATGCCAGCCCTTCGGCACAGAAGGCCACCGGGCGGCGGATGATCTCAAACAAAGGCAAGCCTTCTGCCGCCAGACCCAGCAGAGCTGCACCGAGGCCGAAGCTCAGCATCGGCCCCACCAGCCAGAGGACGGCCACGCCCGACGCCACAGCCCAGACCGTCGTGCTCATCCCCCGCAGCACCAGCACCGGGAAGGTCGCCGCCGAGGCACAGAGGGAGACGCAGAGCGAGTCCCACACGCCGCCCGCAAAGCGCCGGAAGATGAGCACTGCGCGGGATGGTTTCTCGCGGCGGCTTTTCCGTTTCTTCTTTCTGTCGTAATAGCGCTCCCTTCCACGCCCTGCGCACTCAGCACCGGCCAGTGTTCCCATCACTGCCGCAAACGACAGCTCGAAGCCCACGTCATAGACCGCGTACCCGTTGCCCAGACACATAAGGACGCCTGCCGCGCCCAGCGAGGTGAGCGTATCCGCCGGGCCTCCCACCCAGACGCCAAGGGAGCTGACCCAGACCGCCACCGCCGCCCGGAGGACAGAGGGCGTCGCGCCGGTGATGCCCACCAGCAGAAGGGCTGTCCCGGCCCGGAGCAGCGACCTCGCCCGCCGGTAAGCCCGGCTCCGCTCCCGCTCCCGGTGGGGCAGAGCATCCAGCAGGCCGCAGAAGATGGTGACGTGGAGGCCGCTCACCACCAGCACATGGGAAAGCCCCGCGCCCCGGTAGGCACTGCGGAGAGTCGTAGTCAGATGGCTCCGGTCGCCCACCACCATCGCGGCCAGAACGCCGCCGGTGTTTTCGGCCATGCCTTTTCGCAGGGCGCGGCTCAGCGCCGTCTGGAGCCGAGCCGTCCTGGCGCGGAAGCTCTCGCTGGGCCCAAGACGAAGCATCCCGGACAGATATTCCGCGCTGAGGACAATGCCGTCGGCGTAGTCATCCAGACGCTGGGTAGCATCCGGCACATCCAGTGCAAAGCGGCCCCGGATGCGGCCTCCGGCCTCACATTTGGGCAGGCTGGCGCACTCCACCCGGAAGCGGACAGCCTCCCCGTCCACTTTTTCCACCATCAGCACGGCGCTCACCCGGCCCGCCGTGTAAGCGCGGCCTGTGCTCTCCACTTCGGCGGTGAGGGTCACGTCTCTCCCGGCGTAGGCGTCCTGTATCTTTGCCAGCCGCGCTCCGGTCGTTTTCATGATGCCGACGCCCAGCACTGCGCCCAGAAGCAGGCAGACCGCATACCCTCTCGCGGCCCCGCCTCTCCACCAGACCAGCAGGCAGAAGACAACAAAAATTGCCGCAGACGGCAGCAAAAGCCCCATCTGCGGCAAAAATGAGCACAACACTAACACACCCAGCGCACTCAGGCAGAACGCGCAGAGCGGGCGTCGCATATCGGTTTAGTGGAGGAACAGAGGCAGCGGCTCGAGGAAGATGATGTCCTTGCGCTGGGCAGCATCACCCTCGGCCAGAACGGCGGCCTGACCCACGATGGTACACTGGGTCTGCTCAGCCAGCTCGTCCAGAGCCTTGAGAGAACCGCCGGTGGAGATGACATCATCCACGACCAGCACCCGCTTGCCGCTCATCTTGTCCAGCTCCTTGCGGTCGATGACCAGTTTCTGCTTGCCAGCAGTAGTGATGGACTGGTCCTCGACGACAACAGGGTCGGGCATATACAGCTTGACGCCCTTGCGTGCGCAGACGTAGGGCTTGCCGCTCTGGCGGCTCATCTCGTGAGCCAGCGGGATGCCCTTGGCCTCAGCGGTCAGCAGGATGTCAAAATCCGGGCATTTCTTGAGCAGCTCAGCGGCAGCAGCCACCGTCAGCTCGGCGTCGCCCAGCATGATGAAGGCCGCAATGTCCATGTGGTCGTTCACCTTGCAGATGGTCAGCTCACGGGTCAGGCCCGCGACATTCAGCGTATAAGTCTTAGCCATATTCAACGATCTCCCTTGCTTTTTCGGAATCAGACAGGCAGCTTCTCGCCGCCCAGAACATGGAAGTGCAGATGCTTGACGGTCTGGCCGGCGTCCTCGCCCACATTGGAGATGACGCGGTAGCCGTTGTCGAGGCCCTGCTCCCTGGCGAGCTTTGCGATGACCGCAAAGACATGGCCCAGCAGAGCGCCGTCTTCCTCGGTCAGCGCAGCGGCCGAGGGGATGTGCTTTTTGGGGATGACCAGGAAATGCACCTTGGCCTGCGGGGCGATGTCGTAGAATGCCACCACCTGCTCATCCTCATAGAGCTTCTTCGAGGGGATGTCCCCCGCTGCAATTTTGCAAAACAGACAATCTTCCATGGGAATCGCTCCTTCCAGATTTTTTAATGAGTCAACCTCTCAGTCTCGCTTCGCTCGCCAGCTCCCCTACCGAGGGGAGCCTCTGGCGAAGAGGAAAGGCTTTACGAAATGCCAAAGCCTCCCCTCGTTAGGGGAGGTGGCATCGCGCAGCGATGACGGAGAGGTTATTCCTTAGCCCAGCTGCTTCTCCACGATGCTCTTGACAGCGGCCAGAGCCTCGTCGATCTTGGTCTCATCCTTCAGACCTGCCATAGCGAAGTCGGGCTTGCCGCCGCCCTTGCCGCCTGCGATGGCAGAGATCTCCTTGACCAGATTGCCGGCCTTCAGACCCTTTGCCTGAGCGTCCTTGGTCACGGTAACGGCCATGGTGATCTTGTCGTCAGACTTGCCCACCAGAACAGCCACAGCAGCAGCCTTGGCATTGTCACGGATGGTGTCGCACATACCGCGCAGGGTGTCGCCGGAGGTGCCGGTGAAGTACGCGGAAGCGATCTTGACGTCGCCGACGGTCTCAGCGTTGTCGAACAGGCTGGTGACCTTGGAAGCAGCGACCTTTGCCTTGATGTCCTCCAGCTCCTTGCTCATGGCCTTGTTCTCAGCCATGACAGCCTCTGCACGAACGGGCAGAGCGGCGACATTGTTTGCCTTCAGGGTGTTAGCCACAGTGTGCAGCATCGCTTCCTGCATATTGGCACGGATCAGCAGATTGCGGCCGGTGACAGCCTCGATGCGGCGGATGCCGGCAGCAACAGAGCTCTCGCTGACGATCTTGAAGCCGCCGATCTGAGCGGTGTTCTTGACGTGGGTGCCGCCGCAGAACTCGGTGGACCAGCCCTCAATATCAACAACACGGACGACCTTGCCGTACTTCTCGCCGAACAGAGCCATAGCGCCCAGCTTCTTGGCCTCTTCGATGGGCATCTCCTTGACAGTGACGTTCATCGACTCGAAGATCTTGTCGTTGACGATCTTCTGCACGCGGACCAGCTCCTCGGGAGTGACAGCGCTGAAGTGGGTGAAGTCGAAGTGGGTGATGGAAGCATCCTGATAGGAGCCTGCCTGATGGACGTGGTCGCCCAGGACCTCGCGCAGAGCTGCCTGCAGCAGGTGGGTAGCGGTGTGGTTGCGGGCGATGGCCATGCGGTATTCCTTATCCACGCGGGCGGTCAGATGGTCGCCGACATGGACGATGCCGCTCTCGAGGGTGCAGGTGTGGACATAGTAGCCCTTGGGGGGCTTCTTGACGTCCTGCACGCGCAGCACGCACTCAGCGCCGGTGATGACGCCGTGGTCTGCGGCCTGACCGCCCATCTCAGCGTAGAACGGGGTCTTATCGAGAACGACCAGCACGCCTTCCTTGGCCTGCTCGTCGGTGGCAATGGCGTCGGTCAGAGTCTCCTCGTCGCTCAGAGCCACAACGACGCTGTCGCTCTTGAGGGTGTCGTAGCCCACGAACTCGGTGGGCTCAGCGGTCAGAGTGCCGAACAGGTCTTCGCTCCAGCCGGAGATGTTCTTCTTGAGGCGCTCTGCACGGGCGCGCTCCTTCTGCTTGGTCATCTCGGCGTGGAAGCCCTCCTCGTCGATCTCGATGCCCTGCTCCGCAGCGATCTCCTTGGTCAGGTCGAGGGGGAAGCCGAAGGTATCGTTCAGCTTGAAGACGTCCAGACCCTTCAGCAGGTGCTCGTGAGCCTTTTCCAGACCGTCGATCATGTTGTTCAGGATGTTCATGCCGGCGTCGATGGTGCGGGCAAAGTTTGCCTCCTCGGTGCCGATGACCTTCTTGATATAGGCGTCGTGCTCACGCAGCTCGGGGTAAGCGGATTCGCTGGACTGGATGACCGTCTCCACCAGCTCCACGAGGAAGGGGCGGCTGATGCCCAGCATACGGCCATGGCGGGCAGCGCGGCGGAGCAGACGGCGCAGCACGTAGCCGCGGCCCTCGTTGGAGGGCAGGATGCCGTCAGACACCATGAAGGTGCAGCTGCGGATGTGGTCGGTGATGACGCGGATGGAGATGTCCTCCTTGGGGTTGGTGCCGTAGGTCTTGCTGGCGATGCGCTCCACATGGTGCAGCACGCTCTGGACGGTATCGACCTCGAACAGGTTGCCCACGCCCTGCATCACGCAGGCCAGACGCTCCAGACCCATGCCGGTATCAATGTTGGGGCGTGCCAGACGCTCGTAATGGCCCTTGCCGTCGGCATCGAACTGGCTGAACACCAGGTTCCAGATCTCCATATAGCGGTCGCAGTCACAGCCCAC
>OOAG01002689.1_pt1 | contig 11387 bp, 9 predicted proteins | sample 1671461 | NCBI WGS metagenome assembly OOAG01 (sample SAMN06348159, study PRJEB24527) | human gut metagenome | biome: human gut; feature: ankylosing spondylitis patient; material: feces | host: Homo sapiens | place: China | collected 2015-10 | reverse complement strand
TTGTTCGCCGTTTCCACAAGGGAACGGCGAATTTTTTGTGCAAATTGGCGTTAGGCCGCTCGATTCATGGCACGGACGTGAGCTTGCAGCGTCCAATACGGGACATTTTTTTTTGATATTTTACTTCCGCTGTATCGTGATTGTTCTTGCTTGACATGAAAATACCCCCAGAGTACGCAGAGTTTTCTTTTTACTCTGTCTACTCTAGGGGCAGCATATCATGTTGAGGATACAGGCCGGGGGCTTTCCATCTATGCGTCAGAAAGAGATGAGAGGCTTACTTTTTTTCGTCCTTGGGCAGCAGACCGGCACGCTCCAGAGCCGGGCGCAGGGCCAGATACAGGATGACCACGCAGATGGTGGAGGCTACGCTGTTGACGAAAGTGACACCACCGGCGATCTTGGACAGGGCCTGTGCCACGGTATACTCCTGGCCAAAGATGTAAATGTTGCGGAAATAGCCCAGGAACGGGTCGGTGATGACGTTCAGCAGCAAGCCGGAGCCGCCTGCCACGATGACCTTGAGCAGGTAGCCCTTGCTGTGGCGGTCAAGATCGCGCAGCTTGAACACCTTGTGGGCCACGGCACCGCAGGTGATGCCGATGATGAACTTCAGCACAAAGGTGGTCACGGCATAGCCCGGGTCACCGGCCAGGATATCGGCCAGAGCCAGACCGATCGCACCGGCCAGGCCGCCGGAAACGCCGTCCAGCAGCAGGGCGGTCAGGGCGGTGAAGGTGTTGCCCAGATGGAACGAGGAGCCGCCGTAGAACGGCACACGGAAGAACAGGTATGCCACCAGGCTCAGCGCGGCCATAACGCCGGTCAGGGCCAGCTCCTTGGTGGTAAAGGTGCGTTTGTACAGCACACTGCCGAACAGGATGACGACGATCACCACAGCCAGCAGCAGCCACATTGCAGTTGTAGACATGATTTTCCCCTCCGATTTTTTTCGGGGCGAACCCCCTCCATCCTGTTTTGCAGGATCGTTCACCCGTTTCAAAACCACTTACCCATAAAACTACTTGACATTTGGGTGTGTGGTTGGTATGCTCTTATTATACGCGAAACTGGCACCATGAAAATACCCAGAATAAAGTTTTTTTATGGGGTCAGTTCGGTAAAGCATCCAAAAAGGGGAGAGGTCTTATGTTTCATCTGACAACTGCACTGGATGCCGCCAGCGGGGTGCCGCTGTACGAGCAGCTCTATGAGAGCCTTGCCGCCGAGATGCGCAGCGGGGCCATTCCGGCGGGCACCCGGATGCCCGGCAAGCGGCGGCTGGCGGCAGAGCTGTCGGTGTCTGTCAACACGGTGGATGCGGCATATCAGATCCTGGCGACCGAGGGCTATATGGAGCCGCGGGAGCGCAGCGGCTTTTATGTACAGGAATATCTTGCCCTGCCCACCCGGCCCGAGGAAGTGCCGCCCCCGGTGTCTGCCGCTCCGCCGGAAGCCGCCGAGCCGCCCGTCCGGTTCGATCTGTCCACTCGGGGCGTGGACCCGGGGCTGTTCCCGTTCCGCACCTGGGCCCGGCTGCAGAAAGAGCTGCTCTATTCCTCGCCCCAGCTGCTGACCCATGGCGATGCGCAGGGGGATGTGGAGCTGCGGCAGGCGCTGGCGGACTATCTGGAGGAATACCGGGGCGTGCGGTGCACCGCCGAGCAGGTGGTGGTGGGTGCCGGTATGGAGTATCTGCTGAGCCTGCTGGCCCCGCTCCTGCCCGGCAAAACGGCGGTGGAGAACCCCGGCTACCAGCGCGCGAAGCAGGTGCTGGAAAACAACGGCGTGGCGTGCTGCTGCCTGCCTGTGGATGCGGACGGCCTTTCTGTTGAGGCATTGTCCGGCTCGGGCGCGGCGGTGTGCTATGTCACGCCCAGCCACCAGTTCCCCACGGGCGTGACCATGCCGGCGGGCCGCCGCACGGAGCTGCTCCACTGGGCCTCCCGCTACCCGGGCCAGCGGTATATCATAGAGGACGATTACGATTCGGAGTTCCGCTTTGATACCCGCCCCCTGCCCAGTCTGCAGGGCATGGCCGGGGCCGACGGCCCGGTGGTCTACCTCTCCACCTGCTCCCGCAGCCTGGCCCCCGGCATCCGCATCGCCTACATGGTGCTGCCCCGGCAGCTGCTGCCCGCCTGGCGGGCAAAGTACCGGATCTATTCCTGCACCGTCAGCCGGTTTGAGCAGCAGACCCTGGCCCGCTTCATCCGCGAGGGCTACTTTACCCGGCATCTTGCCCGGGAGCGCGTGGCCTACAAGGCCCGGCGGGATGCTCTGGCTGCCTCTCTGCGTGCTGCCTTTGCGCCGGACGAGCTGACCCTGACTGGCCTGCACACCGGCCTGCATCTGTTGGCAAGGCTGAAAAATGCCCCGCCGGATGCCGCCCTTCGCGCCGCCGCAAAGGCGCAGGGTGTGGCCCTGAGTTTACTGAGCGATTATGACCTGACCGGCGGGGAACAGGAATTTTCCGGTACGTTTGTGCTGGGCTATGGCTCCCTGAGCGAGGCATCATTCCCCGAGGCGGGCGAAACGCTGAGGAAGGTCTGCACCGCCGCCCGGGAAGCGTCTGTGACCGTGTAAGTGCCCGCTTTTGCATCCCACGCCCCGGGCAGGGCCTCGGCGTGGGGGAGGGCGCTGTTGTTGGCCAGAAACTCCAGGACCGTGCCCAGCAGGGTGTAATCCTGCGCCGCAAAGTCGGTGAGCAGGGCCGTGCTGCTGGCCCGCAGGGCATCCGGCAGGGTGGCGGGCAGCAGGGCGAGGCCCTGCCGGAAAAAGGCTTCCCACACTGCCGCCCGGGCAGCGGCCCGGCGGGCAGGCGGCAGGGTGCCGTCCGCATCCCAGCCGGAGAGCAGAGCATGGGCCTCTTTGGCCGAAATGCTCTGCACGGCGGCGGAAAGCCCGGTTCTGGTCAGCTCATCGGCAGTCAGTGCCCCCGAAAACCCCACCCGCACCGGCCCGTAACGGGAAGCAGTCTTTTCCAGCACGGCGGGGGACAGCGCCAGATAAAACATATCCTCCGGCAGGCCCAGCACCTCCAGAAGCGCCTGACGGCACCGGGCGGGCCCCGCCGCTCCGTAGCAGTGGGCAAGGCCGGCAGTCTCTTCGTTGAAGGGCACGGTCAGCTCCCCCGGCACGGCCAGCAGGTTCAGGCTGTTCTGGGCGGCGTTCAGGTAGACCAGCAAAAAGCCCGGCTGCTCCCCGGCGGTGCAGAGAAGCAGGGTCATTCGGTGCTCGGCCCGGGGCAGCTGGATGGGCACCCCGCTCTGGGGCTGGGCGGTCTGGATGCGGGTGCGCACCATCTGCCGGGTGAGCAGGACTGTGCCGCCCACCAGCGGCAGCAGCACCAGAAGTGCCGCCCCCAAAGCCGCCCAGAAGGGTCTCCAACCGTTCTTGTGCATCCCGTGTTCCTCCGTTCCGTTTTGGAACAGGGTGGGCCGGGATGCGCTTTTTTATACAGAAACCGCTGCCCGGGCATGAAAACGCCCCCTGTGCCATACAGTAGAGCACAGGGGGCGTTTGTGTATGTGGGAGAGCCTGGTGCGGGTGAATGCGGTGGTCAGCGGTGTGGTATGGGGGCCGGTGGGGCTGGCGCTGCTGTTTGGCACCGGCTGCCTGCTGACGGTGCGCACCGGTTTTTTCCAGCTGCGGTATTTCGGATACTGGATGCGGCACACCATCGGGGCCATCTTCCTGGACCGGAATGTGACTGCCCACACGGACGATGAAGCCATCAGCCAGTTCCAGAGCCTTTGCACAGCGCTGGCGGCGACCATCGGCACCGGCAACATCGTGGGCGTGGCGGCGGCCATTCTGGCGGGCGGGCCGGGGGCTGTGTTCTGGATGTGGGTCATGGCCCTGCTGGGGATGATGACCAGTTATGCCGAGAACGTGCTGGGCATCTGCTACCGCCGCCGGGATGCCGCCGGAAGATGGTGCGGCGGACCTATGTACTATCTGGCCGAGGGGCTGGGCGGCGGCTTTGGCCGGGCACTGGCGGTGCTGTTTGCCTGCTTTTGCGTGCTGGCCAGCTTCGGCATGGGGAACATGAGCCAGATCAACTCCATTGCGGGCAATCTGCAGGCGGTGTTCGGGGTGCCGCCGGTGGCAACGGGCATCGTGCTGGCCCTGCTCACCGGGCGGGTCATACTGGGCGGGCTGAAGCGGGTGGCCGCAGTCACGGAGGCCATCGTCCCGCTCATGGCCCTGTTTTATCTGTTCGGGGCGCTGACCGTGGTCTGTGTCCATTGGGCGGCTGTCCCGGCGGCATTCGCGGCCATCTTCCGGGGGGCGTTTGGCTTGCAGGCCGCCGGGGGCGGGGTGCTGGGTTACGGCATGGCCCGGGCCATCAGCTGGGGATTCAAGCGGGGAGCCTTTTCCAACGAGGCAGGACTGGGTGCGTCGGTGCTGGTGCACTGCGCGGCCAACGTGGAGGAGCCTGTCCAGCAGGGAATGTGGGGGATGTTCGAGGTGTTTGCAGATACCATGGTGGTCTGCACCCTCACGGCCCTTGTGGTACTCACCAGCGGCCTTGTGGATCTGGACACCGGTGCGGCCCTGACCGACGTGGAAGGCCCCGCACTGGTGGGGCAGGCCTTTTCCACGGTGTTTGGGGCGTTCGGGCCGCAGTTCATCGCGGTGTCGGTCCTGTTGTTTGCCTATTCCACTACGCTGGGGTGGAGCCATTACGGCACCCGGGCAGTGGTGTATCTGCTGGGGGAGCGTGCCGCCGCAGGATATAAACTGGTGTTTGCGGCCATGGTGCTGGTGGGTGCTGTGATGAAGCTGGATCTGGCCTGGGCGCTCTCCGATACCTTCAACGGCCTGATGATGCTGCCCAATCTTGTGGGCGTGGTGGGGCTTTCGGGGGTGGTGGTCCGGGAGACACAAGCGTACCTGAAACGAAAATGACCCTCTCCGTCCCTGCAGTCTGTCTGTCAGATGCAGGATGGAGAGGGTCATTCTTTATCGCTTCTTTTTATTTGGCTTCGGGGCAGGCCGCTTCAGGCTATGCACTGCGTCACGCCCGGCGGCGATGCCGCTGCCAAAGGCCCAGTGCAGGTTGAAGCCGCCGCAGCTGCCGGCGCAGTCCAGCGTTTCACCCACAAAGTAAAGGCCGGGGCAGCCCTTGAACTGGAAGCTGGGGGTCACTTCGGTCAGGCTCAGGCCGCCGCCGGTGGTCTGGGCCTGCTTCCAGCCGCAGGGGGTCAGACCCTCGAACAGCCAGTGCTTGGCCGCGTTGGCCAACACCTGCCAGGCGGCATCCGGCAGGGTGTCCACCGGTTTTTCAGGCAGCTTTGCCGCTGCCCACAGGGCGCGGCCCAGCTTGGGATTGAGCAGACCTGTCCAGAAATCCGCAGGTGCCTTGCCCGGCAGCAGGGGCACCCGGGCCGCAAACAGGGCGGTCAGGGCAGTCTCGTCCAGCATGGGGAAGAGGTCCAGCTCAACGGCCGGGCGCTTTGGCCCCCGCCCCGGGGCCAGATGGCCGGACAGCTGCATGATGCAGATGCCCGAAAGCCCGTAGTCCGTGAACTGCACCTCGCCGTTTTCCACAGCCACGGTGCAGTGGCGGTCGAGGTCCAGCAGGGTGGCGGCGGCTTTGGCCCGGATGCCGGCCAGAGATCGGTTGGGCTTTGCTGTCTGAAGGGCGGTCAGGCAGGGGTACAGCGGCTCCAGCTTTCCGCCGCACTGGGCAGCGAATCGGGTGCCGAAGCCGTCGGTGCCGAACTGCGGCCCGGCATTGCCGCCCATGGCGCAGATGACGGCATCGGCCCGCAGGGTCTGGTCCTGACCCTCGGCATTCTCACACAGGATGGTGTAGCCGCTGCGGTTCTGGCTCAGGGTCTGCACAGTGCAGCCGGTACGCACCTCCACGCCCAGCCGGGCAAGGTGGCCTTCCAGCAGGGCCAGCACGTCTGCGGCCTGGTTGGAGTAGGGGTACACCCGCCCGGCCTCATCGGTGCGGGTGTACAGGCCCAGCGCCGCGAACCATTCCAGCGGTGCGGCGGCATCCACCGCGGTCAGCAGGGGCCGCAGGGCGGCGGGGTCAGCGGTGAAATACTGCTCCGGTGCAATGCCGGTGTTGTCCAGATTGCAGCGGCCGTTGCCGGTGGCCAACAGCTTTTTGCCGCACCTGGGGTTGCGGTCCAGCACCGTCACCCGCACTGCCCCTGCCGGGGCAGACTGGGCGGCGGCCAATGCGGCGGCAAGGCCCGCTGCACCGCCGCCCAATATCACGATCTGCTGCATAAGAGCACCCCCTCAGAAATCCATACATTTTATTATAACATACACAGCAGCAAAAGGATAGAAGAATGCCCCAAATTTGCAGCGAATAATCTTTGACGAAAGCCTTGACAGAAAAAGCAGAATTTGGTAGTGTTGATTCGACGGAATTGCGTGGTTTCGCAGGCTGTGGAAATGCGGCCGGAAAAGGGCAGAGAGTTGGGACTCTGCTGAGGAGAAGCTGAATATGTGGAAGGAAAAAGAAAGATGGACGGCAGCTGCGCTGCTGCTGGCGATGGTCGTGGTGACAGGTCTGTGCTGGTACGTCCTGTACATCCGGCAGCAGTTCTATGACGAAGGCACCCGCAACCTGCTGGAGACCTATGAGCAGGTGGATAAGGCGTTTACCATCTTCAGCCGGAGCAACTGGAACATGCTGAACGAGTGGGGCAAGAGCCTGCAGGCTGCCAATGAGGAGGGCCTGGCGGAGGAACGCCTGCGCAGCTATGAGGCCGAGCGGGAGATCTGGCGGTACAGCAGCGTGTATCTGTTCAATGAAAACTGCGAATATTGGAGCATCCGGGGCAAGCATGAAAAAGTGGATCACCTCTGGACGGCCTTTGAGGAGATGTACCGCACCGGCAAGCCTACGGTGTCCAGCTACATCATGCGGAGCGGGGAGCGCCGGGTGGTATACTCTGCGCCCATTGCGCCGGTGGAGATCGACGGCACCACCTACACCAGCCTTGCCGTGAGCTATCGGAATAAGACCATAGAGGAATTGATCGGCGGCAGTGCTTACGGCGGTCAGAGCGACTGCTACATCATCCATCCCGATGGTGATGTGATGCTCTCGGAGGAGCCCAAGAGCGAGATCGAGGACTGGATGGACAACCTGTTCGACTACCTGCAGAAGTGTGCGCAGGTGGATGCGGGCACACTGACCCGGGCCCGGCAGGACGTGGCAGAGGGCCGCAGCGGCAGCCTTTTCTACTGGCTTGAGGGCAAGAGCTATTATCTGGTCTACCAGCCTGTGGGCTTTCAGGATCTGTCCATTGTGGGCATCGTCGGCCGTGACGTGGTGGACAGTGGAATGCGGAAGATCCAGAACGCCACCATCCTGCTGCTGGCTGGGCTGTTCTTCTGCGCAGGCATCGTGCTGGTGCACGGTGTCCGCACCGATGCCCGCCTGCGCGTGGAGGAAAAGGAGCGCGCCCTCCGGCAGGAAGGGGAGGCCCGCCAGCAGATGGAGGACCTGGCCAACACCGACGGCCTGACCGGACTGTATAATGAACGCTATTTTGACGCATTGTTGAAAGAAAACGAGCTGAACAGGACACCGTTTGTCCTGTTCTACCTCGACCTTGACCGTTTCAAGCCTGTGAACGACCGTTACGGCCACGATGTGGGCGACCAGCTGCTCAAGGAGGTGGCCAGCCGCCTGCGGGGCTGCGTGCGGGAGAGCGATGCGGTGTTCCGCATCGGCGGGGATGAGTTCGCCCTCATCGTCAACGGAGCCGTAACGGAGGAGTTCTGCAAGAGCCGGGTGGAAAAGATCAAGGCAGCCATCCGGGAGCCTTACTGCCTGAAGGATGCAGAGGTGCAGGTTAGCACCAGCTGCGGCTGTGCGGTCTACCCCTGCGACAGCGACGATGTGCGCGCCATCCGCATCCTGGCCGACCACCGGATGTATGAGGATAAGCAGCGCTCCGGTCGGAGCTGAATGAATAATTTCCTTCCTGTTTCCACAGAATAACCATACTTCGCAGAAATCTGGAAGCAAAACCGGAACATGGAAAGGAAGGGAACCTTATGAAAGCAACCGGCATCGTGCGCCGCATCGATGAGCTGGGGCGGGTGGTCATCCCCAAGGAAATCCGCCGCACCCAGCGCATCCGCAGGGGAGACCCGTTGGAGATCTTCACAACAGGGGACGGCGAGGTCATCTTCAAAAAGTATTCGCCCATGGGGGAACTGAGCGGGGTGACGGCCCAGTATGTGGATGTGCTGAGCAAGTGCTTTGCCCTGACGGCCTTTGTCTCAGACCGGGACCGCATTCTGGCGGCATCCGGTGCGGGCAGGCGGGATCTGGCAGACCGCAGCGTGAGCCAGCCGCTGGAAAAGCTGATGGACAGCCGCAAGCCCTACCAGAGCGATGGCAGCCCCGAAAAGGCATTGCTGCCCTGTGAGGGCTCACCCCGGGCGCTGCTGTGCGCTGTGCCCATCATTGCGGCGGGGGATGTCACCGGCAGTGTGGGCCTGCTTACGGAGGACCGCACTGCCCGGCCCGATGCCGCCCAGCTCAAGGCGGTGAATGTGGCGGCGGCATTTCTGGCAAAGCAGATGGAGGAATGATCTATTATATAGGAGAGCCGCCGCAGGGCGGCTCTTTTTTGTGCGGCCTTTATGACAGAATTATGAATCTTTCAAAACTTTTCTGAGAAGCTATTGACAGCGCCGCAAAATTGGATATAATGGTCTTAGCACTCAGGAAGAAAGAGTGCTAAAGAACGAAAAGCGAACGAAGGAGGCAGGCGCTATGACGATGGATGCACGCAAGCAGCGTGTCTTGCAGGCGATCGTTGCGCTGTATGGCCTCGAGGGCGAGCCCGTGGGCAGCAGTGTGCTGGCAAACTACTTTGATATGGCAGTTTCCAGTGCCACGCTGCGCAACGAGATGGCCGCGCTGACCAAGCTGGGTCTGCTGGAGCAGCCCCACACCAGCGCAGGCCGTGTCCCCAGTGCCAAGGGCTACCGTTATTATCTGGATCATCTTCTCACCGATGACCAGCCGCTGGACCGTGTGACCCGCGCCCGTGTGGACGCGGTGTTCGCAAGCCTTGACCACGAGCCGGAAAAGCTGGCACAGGGTGCCGCCAAGGCGCTGGCCGCCATCAGCGGCTGTACCGCCGCCGTCAGCACCCCTTGTGCTGAGGATCTCTGCATCGCCCACTACGAGGTGGTGCAGGTGGGCCGCAGCGCCGCAGCGGTGCTGGCTGTGACCACTGCCGGTTATGTCCGCACCCGTGTGGCGCGGGTCCGCACCGGTCTTTCCCGGGAAAATGCAGCGGCGCTTGCCGCCCTGCTCAACCGGAACCTGACCTTTGTGGCTCCTGTTGATCTGTCGCCCCGGCTCCTTGCAGAGCTGTGCAGCCAGATCAGCCCGGAGCTGGTGCCGGTGATCAGCGCCGCAGCCGCCATCCTGCAGGATTCCACCCAGCCCCATGTGTATCTGGGTGGTGAGCAGTACCTGCTGGACTGGCCCCAGCTGGACGGCAAGGTGGGCAGCATCCTGAGCCTGCTGAACGACGAAGAGCAGGCCGCCGCCCTCATTGCACCCCCGGCAGAGCAGAGCGAGAGCATCCTGCTGGGCGAGGATCTGGAACCTCAGATCCCCGGCCTGTGCATCGTGAGTGACCGGTATCTGGTGGGCGGAGGCCTCTGGGGCTCCGTGGCCCTCATCGGCCCCACCCGGATGCCCTTCCAGAAGCTGATGCCGCTGCTCCACACCTTTGCCGATCAGCTTGGCGAAGGAATGAGCGGCAAACGAAAAGATACCCCGCAGGCAGCCGCACCCCGGCGGACTGTGATCTATAAGGAGGACCTGGAATGAGCGAAGAAACAAAAAAGACCCCGCAGGCAGAAGAACCTGCCGTGGAGCCCAACACCGCCGAGCAGGCCGCCCCGGAAACTGCACCTGAGCAGGCAGCGGCTCCCGAGACGAACGCTGAAGCGGCAGACCCCAAGAAAAAGGATGGCTTCTTCAACAAGAAGGCCCGGGAGCTGGAGGCCGTGAAGGCAAAGCTGGACGCGGCTGAGAAGAATGCCAATCAGGCCAAGGACCAGCTGCTGCGGATGGCCGCCGAGTATGAGAACTACCGCAAGCGCTCCACCCGTGAGGCTGACCAGAAGTTCAACGACGGCGTGTCCTTTGCCGTGAACCAGATCATCCCCATTCTGGATACGCTGGAGATGGCGGCCAACGCCCCCACCACCGACGAGAATTACAAGAAGGGCGTGACCATGACGCTGGACAAAGCCGCCAAGGCGCTGAGCACCCTCCATGTGGAGGAGATCGAGGCGCTGGGCAAGCCCTTTGACCCCAACTTTATGAATGCCGTGCAGCAGATCCCCGCCCCCGATGGGCAGGAGAGCGGCACCGTGATCACGGTTTACCAGAAGGGCTACAAGCTGGGCGATAAGATCGTCCGCCATGCCACCGTTGTTGTGGCAGAGTGATTGTGCAAGACCCCGCAAGGGTTTTCAAATATAACATCCGCTTGGTAACATTTGAGCATCATATAAACAAAAAACGTTCTGAATTTGAGAGGAGCTTTCATTATGAGTAAGATCATTGGTATCGACCTTGGTACTACCAACAGCTGCGTGGCTGTTATGGAGGGCGGCGAGCCCGTTGTTATCGCAAACTCTGAGGGTGCACGCACCACCCCGTCCGTTGTCGGCTTCACCAAGACCGGCGACCGTCTGGTGGGTCAGGTGGCAAAGCGCCAGGCCATCACCAACCCTGAGAACACGGTGGCTTCCATCAAGCGTTATATGGGCACCGACCGCAAGGTGACCCTGAACGGCAAGGAGTACACTCCCCAGCAGGTCAGCGCTATGATCCTGCAGAAGCTGAAGGCAGATGCTGAGGCTTATCTGGGCGAGACTGTCACCGATGCAGTCATCACCGTTCCTGCATACTTCAACGACAGCCAGCGTCAGGCAACCAAGGACGCAGGCACCATTGCCGGCCTGAACGTCAAGCGTATCATCAACGAGCCCACTGCCGCATCTCTGGCATACGGCATCGATAAGGAAGAGGACCAGAAGATCATGGTCTACGACCTGGGCGGCGGCACCTTCGATGTCTCCATCATCGAGATGGGCGACGGCGTGACCGAGGTTCTGGCCACCAACGGTGATACCCACCTGGGCGGCGATGACTTCGACCAGCGCGTCATCGACTGGATGGCAGATGCGTTCCAGAACGAGAACGGCATCGACCTGCGCAAGGATAAGATGGCCGCACAGCGCCTGAAGGAAGCTGCTGAGAAGGCAAAGATCGAGCTGTCCAGCGCAATGAGCAGCCAGATCAACCTGCCCTTCATCACTGCTGACGCTACCGGCCCCAAGCATCTGGATATGACCCTGACCCG
>OOAG01002678.1_pt1 | contig 11423 bp, 7 predicted proteins | sample 1671461 | NCBI WGS metagenome assembly OOAG01 (sample SAMN06348159, study PRJEB24527) | human gut metagenome | biome: human gut; feature: ankylosing spondylitis patient; material: feces | host: Homo sapiens | place: China | collected 2015-10 | reverse complement strand
CCGGCCCGCGGCTATCATCCTAGCCTATATCTCGTCCGGAGATTCCGAGTCGGAGCCGCCGGAGCCACCCGGTCGTCCTTCCGCCAGCTTGTCCACCCAAGCGAAAGTAGCCTTCTGAAGATCCGTCTTGAAAGCCTCGTCAGGCTGGAAGTTAAGGTTCACACTTTTGATATTCTTGGCGTTGACCTCCTCCTTGGTAGGGACCCCCAAACTGGAAAGCGTAACGCTGAAACTACCCCAGTTACCCAGTTTCACGCTCTCTCCTCCCAGCAGCCTGCGAAGCAAGATCTTACGAAGCTGGCGGATGGCCATCATCGCCTCGGAAGGGTTCAACGTAGTCTCGTCGGCGAGTTCCATCGCTACCTCGGTCTCGTCCGCTTGGGCGGTAGTTACTTGAGTTACATACCATTTCTTAGGCGCTTCCTTGTCCAAAGGGTTTATTCGTTGCACGGGTTTTACTAGTATTGCCATGATAAATAGATTTATAGGTCTCTCTTGGATGGAGGCCCTGATTATTAAATCTTCAAATATAACAATAGAGTTCCACTCTCACAAGTTAAAACCGGATTACTATTCGCACTTTCTTGAAAAAACTATTTGTAAGCAAAACCTAGTAAACTCATAATAATTTGTTACTTTCGCGGTGGTTTCAAATAGGACAGTCAAAAAACAACTAATAAAAACATCTATGGCAAAGATTACAAAAGAGGAGGCCCTTCGGTACCATGCCGAGGGCAAACCGGGTAAAATCGAGGTTATCCCGACAAAGCCTCATAGCACGCAAACGGATTTATCCCTAGCTTATTCGCCGGGCGTAGCCGAGCCGTGTCTGGAAATCGAGAAGAATCCGCTGGACGCGTACGAATATACGGCGAAAGGTAATTTGGTAGCCGTAATCTCCAACGGTACCGCCGTACTCGGGCTGGGCGATATAGGCCCCTTGGCCGGTAAGCCGGTGATGGAAGGCAAGGGATTGCTATTCAAGATATTCGCAGGCATCGACGTATTCGATATCGAGGTAAACGAGAAAGATCCGGAGAAGTTTATCCAGACCGTGAAGGCGATCTCGCCCACGTTCGGAGGAATCAACTTGGAGGATATCAAGGCACCGGAGTGTTTCGAGATCGAGACTCGCTTGAAGAACGAGCTGGATATCCCCGTCATGCACGATGACCAGCATGGTACGGCTATCATCTCCGGCGCCGGGCTGATCAACGCCTTGGAGATCGCCGGCAAGAAGATCGAGGACGTGAAGATCGTGGTGAACGGCGCCGGAGCCGCCTCCATCTCATGTACGAGACTGTACGTGATGCTGGGAGCGCGCAAGGAGAATATCGTCATGTGCGACAGCAAGGGCGTTATCTCTACCAGCCGCCCGGACTTGAACGCCGCCAAGCGGGAGTTCGCTACCGACCGCCCGATCAAGACCTTGCAGGAGGCCGTGGTGGGAGCCGACGTATTCTTGGGCCTCTCCGTGGCGAACGTATTGACCAAGGAGATGGTACGTAGCATGAACGCCGACCCGATCGTATTCGCCTTGGCGAACCCGAACCCGGAGATCTCCTACGCCGACGCTATGGCCTCGCGGGACGATATCATCTTCGCTACCGGACGTTCCGACTATCCGAACCAGATCAACAACGTGCTGGGATTCCCTTATATCTTCCGCGGCGCCTTGGACACGCACGCCAAGGCGATCAACGAGGAGATGAAGCTGGCCGCCGTCTACGCTATCGCCGACCTTGCCAAGGAACCGGTTCCCGACGTGGTGAACGCCGCCTATAAGCTGAAACGAACCACTTTCGGACGCGACTATATCCTTCCGAAAGCGCTCGATCCCCGTTTGCTGACCCGTGTATCTTGCGCCGTGGCGAAAGCCGCTATCGACTCGGGCGTGTCTCGCAAGACGATCACCGACTGGGAGGGCTACGCCAACCATTTGCGTGAGATGATGGGGTACGATAATAAACTCTTGCGCTCGTTCACCGATATGGCGAAAGCGAACCCGAAACGGGTGGTATTCGCCGAGGCGAACCACGTGAATATGCTGAAAGCCGCCGCCGAGGCGAAAGCGGAAGGTATCTGTTTCCCGATCTTGCTGGGTAACGAGGAGCGTCTGGCCAAGATCGCCGCCGAGGAGAATATCAGTCTGGACGGTATCGAGATCGTCAACCTCCGCCACGACCGTGAGACGGAACGCCGCCACCGCTACGCCCGTATCCTTACCGACAAGAAGGCGCGCGAGGGCGTGACCTACTCGGAGGCTTGCGAGAAAATGGTAGACCGTAACGCCTTTGGTATGATGATGGTGGCTACCGGCGACGCTGACGCTTTCGTGACGGGTGTATACAGCCGCTACTCGGAGGTTACAAAGATGGCGGAACAGATCATCGGCATCCGCCCGAGCTACAAGCATTTCGGCGCCTTGAACATCTTGACTTGTAAGAAGGGTACGTTCTTTATGGCCGATACGCTGATCAACCGCCACCCGTCGGCCGAGGTATTGATCGATATCGCCCGCCTGACGCACGACGCCGTGAAGTTCTTCGCTCACGAGCCGGTTATGGCGATGTTGTCTTACTCGAACTTCGGTTCCGACAAGCAGGGCAGTCCGCTGAAAGTACACGAGGCGATCGACTTCTTGCATAAGACATACCCAGACATGGTAGTAGACGGAGAGATGCAAGTAAACTTCGCCCTCGACAAGAAGCTGCGCGACGATATGTATCCGTTCAACAAGCTGAAAGGGCAAGACGTGAATACCTTGATCTTCCCGAACCTAAGCTCCGCCAACAGCGCGTACAAGCTATTGGATACGCTGGGTATCACCGAGACGATCGGCCCGATCCAGATGGGATTGAACAAACCGATCCACTTCACCGACGTAGAAAGCTCTACCCGTGATATCGTGAACCTGACGACCGTAGCTGTCGTAGACGCTATCGTTCAGGAGCAGATCGAGAAAGAAAACAGATAAGTTTTGATGCGGATGACGCGGATAACACGGATAAGAATAAAATAAATCCGTGTCATCCGTGTCATCTGCGTCATCTGCGTCTAAAAGATAGACCACCAAGAGTTTTGATACAGGGTCATGTCAATTTAGATAGCTTTCGATATTCGCTATTACCTTTTGCGACAATCGCTCCATACATTGCTCCGAGTGGCCGGAGACTTTCGGGGTATATATGACATTATCGAATTGCGTCAAGGTATCCGCATAATTCCCGATACCTACCGCATCGCATAAGAAGAAATTCCGCTTATGTGCGCTAAGCCAACGTTGTAAATCCGGGACACGGAAAGTCGGCCCTACCGACGTATTGATCAATATCTTCAGATTACCGAACAAACGAAACTCACCCGCCCCCAGAAGAATCGTATTACGAGGCAAGCAAGTACATAAAATATCCACCTCCGGCAGCAACTCCCGCAAAGGCAGGTAAGCGATACCGGCGGCCTCGGCATCCGGCTTACGGGTACGGCTGAAATAATAAACCTCCGCCCCAAAAAAACGAAGAGCGTCAGCGATCATTCTCCCGGTGCGACCCAATCCCACAATGCCTACTTTTTGCCCGCCCAGCTCATACGCCTTATGCTTCCATTGTTTCCCGCCGAAACCTTGCAACAGACGGACTAGCTCGCTAATGACATACTCCACGACTCCCTCATCGCCATAGTCGCGGATACCCAAGACCGTTATCCCCCGCTCACGTGCGGCGGCTATATCCACATTCGCGCTAGACTCGCTATAGAGGGTACAGCACATCCCGATGTATTTGATATTCGGGCAAGCCTCGATCACGTTCCTCCGGATCTGTGTATTATAAGAGACGAGTACGCAATCTGCGTCCCCGATCCGGTTCACAATCTCCTCATCCGTTTCCGGAATGCCGGTATAAAAAACAACCTCTTTTCCAAGCTCCTTCAAACGCTCCACTCCCCATGTATTCAACCCGGTAGAATCTACCACTACTATTTTCTCAAACATATCTCACATTATTAATTACCATCTTCAATTAATTATCCCTCTCACAAAGCTATAAATAAAATAGCCGCAAAGGGTAACCTTCAGCACGACACTCAATAAAAAACCCGCGAACGCCCCGAAACTAGCCTTCAACGCATCTCCGGACGCCTTGCCTCCCAAAAGTTCCCCAACGAAAGCCCCCACGAAAGGACCCAGCAAGATTCCCCAAGGCGGAAACACGAATATGCCGGCCACGGTTCCCACGGCACATCCCCAATTTCCCCACTTGGACCCTCCGCTATACTTAGTCCCCAGCATGGGCGTAACATAGTCCATCGCCTGTACCAACACGACCAGCAATCCCCACACGACCAACTCCGTAACCGTAAATTCCGCATAACCCGTAAAATGCAACAGCCACAAAGCCAAATACGCTACCGGCGGCCCCGGCAAGATCGGCAAAAAACACCCCGCCAATCCCACCAACAAACAGATAACGCCTAGTATAACCAATAAGATATCCATATATTTCAGTTTTTGGGATATATAAATAGACAAAGATACAAACATTTCCCACCCTTAACTGTTTTGCTAAAAGCTAAATCTAAACATATATATTTATGCACAAACATTTACGCCTGACATGTTATGCTTTGTTGTGCTTGCTGGTACCGATCGGGGTAATGGCGCAGACAGAGCATACGTATTTAGACCGTGCCCTACCCGGGTCATGGTCTGAGGAAGGGAGTGATTTCCAGCAGACACTTCCCGTAGAAGATAATTGGTGGAGAAATTTTAAGGACCCGTTACTGGACTCGCTGATAGAAGTAGCCGTGAAACAAAACTATTCCGTGCAAATGGCGATGGACAGGATCGCCATGGCAAAAGCCAACCTGCGGTCGGCACAAGGAAGCTACTCGCCCACCCTAGGGCTTTCCGCCGGATGGACACGGCAACAAAGTAGCGGCAATATCAATCAGGTACCCAAGGCGATCACCCAATATTCCAGCGCTACCGTAGATATGAACTGGGAGGTGGACGTATTCGGGAGTATCCGGAACCGGGTGAAAGCGGAGAAAGAGAATTTCGCCGCCTCGAAAGAGGAATACAACGCCGCCATGGTCTCCCTTTGCGCTCAAGTAGCCTCCTCCTATATCAATATGAGGGAACTGCAACAAGAGGTAAAGGTAGCGCAACAGAACTGCCGCTCCCAACAGACGGTCGTACAGATCACCCAGAAACGGTATGAGACCGGGCTAGTCTCCAAACTGGATGTAGCGCAGGCGCAATCCGTATACTACAGCACGAAAGCCTCCCTACCGATGCTGGAGGCCGGTATCATCCAATACGCAAACTCCTTGGCGATCCTGTTAGGCCTGTACCCTTCCGATCTACAAAAGATCATGGAGACAGACGCTTCCTTGCCGGAATATATCGAGCCGGTCGGTGTAGGTTTGCCGGCAAACCTGTTGCTACGCCGTCCGGATGTACGTGCGGCAGAACGGCAGGTCAATGCGCTTGCCGCCTCGCTCGGGGCCTCTAAGTCCGATTGGTGGCCGAAAGTATTCGTGAAAGGCTCGATCGGTTTCGCCTCCCACGACTTCGACAAGCTGGCGAATCATAATAGCTTGACCTATGAGATCGCCCCTACCCTTACGTGGAACTTCTTCCAAGGCACCCAGAAGATACAGGCTACCCGGTTGGCGAAAGCCCAGTTGGACGAGTCGATCCGGCAATTCAACCAGACCGTGCTTACCTCCGTACAGGAAGTGGATAACGCCATGAGCTCGTACAAGAACTCGATCAAGCAGATCGTAGCCCTCCGGGAAGTGGTAAACCAAGGAAAACAGACCTTGGATCTTTCCCTTGACCTCTATAAGCAGGGCCTTACGCCTTTCCAAAACGTACTGGACGCGCAACGCTCCCTCCTCACCTACCAGAACCAATTGACACAGGCTCAAGGTAGCTCACTACTGAACTTGATACAGCTTTATCAGTCATTGGGCGGAGGATGGAATCCTATGTAGGCCGTTCGATCCGATCGAACAAAAGCCCACTCAAACAATTAATATAAATAATCATTAAAGACAAAAGATATGAAGACATTTGTTTACATAGGGATTATCGGAGCCTCCGCCTTATTACTGGCGTCTTGCAAGGGGAAAAGCAAGCCGATGGAAACGCCCGTGCCCTCCATAAGCGTATCCACGCCGATCGTGAGGGACATTACCTTGACGAAAGAATACCCCGGATACCTTAGTTCACAACTGAAAGTAGACTTGGTAGCCCGTGTCAACGGATACTTGCGTACCTCTTACCTCAAGGCCGGAAGCCGGGTGAAGAAGGGCGATCTTATCTTCGTGATCGAACCGGACACCTATCAAGATAACGTCACCCAAGCCGAGGCTTCCGTAAAGACCTCCAAAGCCCAGCTGGAATATGCACGCAGCAATTACGAGCGTATGAAGGAGGCGGCTAAGAGCGGCGCCGTAAGCCAGATACAAGTGATCCAAGCGGAGGCTACCGTATCAGAGTCTGAGGCTGCCGTGAAGAATGCCGAGGCGGAGTTGAATACCGCACGGACCAACTTGAGCTATTGCTATATCCGTGCGCCTTTCGACGGTGCGGTTACCCGGGCCAGCTACGATATAGGTAATTACATCAACGGAGCCGTCCAGCCGGTTACCTTGGCCACCTTATACAAGGACGACTTGATGTTCGCCAATTTCAATATCGAGGATAACCAGTTCATGAAGATGATGCTGGAAGCCGCCCGCAACGATAGCACCGTGAAACTTCCGACCGAGATCCTCGTCAGCATAGGCAAGGATGGCGGCAATGCGTATACGGGCCGGCTGGATTATCTATCCCCAAATATCGACCTATCGACCGGTACCCTGAACGTACGTGCCAATCTGGATAACCCGAAGCATGTATTGAAGAGTGGCTTATACGTCACCATCACCCTGCCGTATGCCGAGCAGCCGGATGCGGTCTTGGTTCGCGACGCCTCGATCGGTACCGACCAATTAGGGAAGTACCTTTATATCGTGAACGACTCCAATGTCGTACGATACCGTCCTATCGAAGTGGGGCAACTGGTAGACGATACGCTTCGCCAAGTGACCGCCGGTATCGGCCCCAAAGATCCCTATGTCACTTCTGCCCTGCTTAAGGTACGGGATGGCATGCCTATCAAACCTATAAAATAAGCAAGCTATGGTAAAGTTCTTTATTAACAGACCGATATTCGCCACGGTACTTGCTCTGATCATCGTCGTAGCGGGTTTGGTCACCCTCAATATATTACCGATCGCCCAGTATCCGGAGATCACGCCGCCTACCGTACAGGTATCCGCCGTTTATCCCGGGGCGGACGCACAGACCGTAGCGCAGACCGTAGGTTTACCGATCGAGCAACAGGTAAACGGCGTGGGCGGTATGCTTTACATGAGTTCAAACTCCTCCAGTTCGGGGGCTTACTCCCTGACGATCACCTTCGCCGTGGGAACGGATATCGACATGGCGACCGTCATGGTGCAAAACCGGGTGAGTATCGCCCAAAGTAGCTTGCCGGAACCCGTGATCGTACAAGGTATCACCACCCGCAAGCAATCCTCCAATATCGTGATGATGCTTACCCTAAGTTCCAAGGATTCCATTTACGACGGGTTGTATTTAAGTAATTACGCCACCTTAAATATGATAGACCAGCTAACCCGCCTGCCGGGTGTAGGCTCGGTACAGGTGATGGGAGCCGGAAACTATAGCATGCGTATCTGGCTAGACCCGGAGGCGATGCGTATCCGTAACTTGACGCCGGACATGGTCTATCAAGCCATATCCACGCAAAACGCCCAAGTATCCGCCGGTTACGTAGGCCAACCGATTCTACGGGCGGATAACCCCTATCAATATACCTTGACCGTGAAAGGACGGTTGACGACACCGGATGAGTTCGGCAATATTGTCCTTAAGACCGGGCAAGGTGGCAAGATCCTGCGATTGAAGGATATCGCCCGCATAGAGTTGGGTAGCTCCTCTTACAACGTGGTCTCTAAATTAAGCGGACAGCCGACTGCTGCGATAGCGATCTACCAGTTGCCGGGTTCCAACTCATTGGATGTATCGAAGGTGGTAAAGGCCAAGATGAAAGAATTAGGCAGTTCCTTACCCGAAGGCGTGGAATACAAAGTGACCTTGGATACGACCGAGGTGATCGACGCCTCCATCCATGAGGTGCTTATCACGTTCTTGGAGACAACCTTGCTGGTGGTCTTGGTTATCTTCTTATTCTTACAGAATTTCCGGGCGGTAGTCATCCCGTTCATTACGATTCCGGTCTCATTGATCGGTACGCTGGCGGTCATGGCGGCTTTAGGCTTCTCCATTAATACGTTGACCTTATTCGGCTTGATTCTGGCGATAGCGGTGGTGGTAGACGACGCCATCGTGGTGGTAGAGAACTCCACCCGGCTCCTCGATACCGGGAAATATACGGCCCACGAGGCGGTATCGAAGGCCATGGATGAGATCGTAGGGCCTATCGTGGGCGTGGTATTGGTGGCGGTATTTATCCCGACAACGTTTATCAGCGGTATCTCCGGGCAGCTCTATAAGCAATTCGCCTTGACAATCGCCGCCGCTACCGTATTAAGCGGATTCAACTCGCTTACGCTTACGCCCTCGCTTTGCGCCCTTTTCTTGGAGAAGAATACGGAAGAACCAAAATTCTTCCTCTTCAAAGGATTCAATAAGGTATACGGAAAGACTCAGAAGATGTACGACTCGATCGTGGAGCGGATGCTGAAACGACCGGGAGCGGCGATGATCGTTTACGGTATCATCACGGCGGTAGCGGTTATCTTGTTTATGCGCTGGCCGACAACCTTTATACCCGAAGAGGATGACGGCTATTTCCTAGTCGTATCCCAATTACCCCCGGCGGCGAGCTTGAACCGGACGGAGGCGGTCACCAAGCAGATCGACGAGATCCTAAAGACATACCCCGAGGTGAAATCATTCATCAGCGTTAGCGGATTCTCCGTGATGGGTGGAGGGGAGCAATCCAATACGGCCACCTTCTTCGTGATCCTAAAGAACTGGAACGAACGTAAAGGTAAGGAGCATACGGCAGAGGCCGTGACCAACCGTTTCAACCGGGAGGCATCGGCTATCCAAGAAGCGCAGGTATTCGGTATGGTACCGCCAGCTATCCCGGGGTTGGGCGCTTCGGGCGGCTTGCAACTGCAATTGGAGGATCGTAAGAACCTAGGTCCGACGGAGATGCAGCATGCCGTGGAGACATTGCTGGCCAGCTACCGCTCGAAACCGCAATTGCTGAACCTTTCTTGTATGTATCAGGCCAATACCCCGCAGTATCTACTGAAGATAGACCGGGATAAGGTGCAGATGCTCGGTCTTCAGTTGAATCAAGTATTCTCCACGCTCAGCTATTATATGGGAGCGGCGTACGTGAACGATTTCGTGGAGTTCGGACGTATTTACCAAGTTAAGATCGAGGCGAATGGAGAGGCGCAGAAAGTGATCGATGATGTACTCCGTTTGAGTCTGGCGAATAGTAAAGGAGAGATGGTACCCTTCTCCTCTTTTATCGAATTAGACGAGCAATTGGGATTAGACCAGATCAACTTATATAATATGTATTCATCGGCGGCTATTACTTGTATCGCCAACCCGAAATATAGCTCTGGAGAAGCGATCCTAGCGATGGAGGAGCTGATACAGGAACAATTAGGTGATAATTTTGGATATGAATGGACCTCGGTCGCTTATCAAGAGACGAAAGCAGGATCTACGACGGTGATTATTTTCGCCATGGCGTTGCTAGTCGCTTTCTTGGTTCTCTCGGCTCAATATGAGAGCTGGACAAGTCCGTTGGCGGCTATCATGGGTTTGCCGATCGCCTTGTTGGGAGCTATTATCGGCTGCTGGGTGATGGGGGTTCCGGTAAGCGTATATACCCAGATCGGTATTATCTTATTGATCGCCTTGTCCGCCAAGAATGGTATCTTGATCGTAGAGTTCGCCCGGGATTTCCGGAAGGAAGGCAATCCGATACGGGATTCCGCCTTGGAAGCCGGACACGTTCGTTTACGTCCGATCCTGATGACCTCGTTCGCCTTTGTATTGGGTGTCATGCCTTTGCTTTTCGCTACCGGAGCGGGAGCGGCCAGCCGTATATCCTTAGGTGCGGCGGTAGTATTCGGTATGGCTATCAATACAATATTCGCCACGATGTTCATCCCTAACTTCTATGAACTGATGCAGACCATCCAAGAGAAATGGCTGGATAAAGGAAAGAAGACGGATGATACGCCTAAACAATAGAAAGTTTCCAATCCTCTAATGAGGCAAAAAGAGAATAGCCATGGGTTTAGCCATGGCTATTCTTTTTTACTCCCTTCGGATACATTATTATATATTCTATGATTGGAATTAAGCGATTCCCAACAACTCTACCTCAAATATTAATGTGGAGAAAGCAGGGATTGGACCCGAGGCACGATTACCATAACCCAAACTGTAAGGGATATAGATTATCCATCTATCCCCTACCCGCATTTCTTGAAGAGCCAATTGCCAGCCTTCAATCACTTGATTCAAGCGAAAGGCTTCCGGGCAACCCCGTTTCCATGAGTTATCAAATTCCCTTCCGTTAATCAACGTTCCCTTATAATGTACGGAAACGACGTTTTCCCTATTAGGCGATACCTGGCCTGTACCCGCTTGTATTACCTTATATAATATACCGCACGGTAATGTCTGGGTTCCCTCTTCCGAAGCGATCTCGTCCAAATACAATAGATTCTTCTCTTTGTACTCCTCTTTTCTACTCATATATATTACATTATCTTACATTTAGCTCCGCAAATGTAGCAAATAGAAATAGAAATGCAATGGCATAGTAACACAATAGACATGCCAAACGTTCAAATACTATCATTATATGAATCTGATTCCCGCTTTTTTTATCATAGATCAAGAAAACATAGGAATCCGCAAAAAACATGCTATAAAACATACCACGTATGGAATAACGCCGTATATTTGTGTCGTAAAACATAATTGTAAAGCAAATATGGTAAAAAGATTGTTTAAACGTTACATCGATTTGCTAGGGTTTCAACCTTGGACAATTTGGGTTTACCGCGTGTGGTAAACCTCACGATGAAAAAGAGGATGGTTTAGGTTAAGGTTATCAGAAGTCCGGGATTAGGTTAGTAATAGGTTAAAAGGTTAAAGGTTTAGGTTTTCAATTCATTCGTTACTCGGACTTCAAAAGTTATGTGAGATTTAGAACGTGTCGAAAGGCATAGATTTATTAATTAAAAAGAAAATGAGCTATGAAAAGTTTTATTAGACATTTTTTGAGATCGGAAGAGCACACGTCTGAACTCCAGTCACGATCAGATCTCGTATGCCGTCTTCT
>OOAG01002674.1_pt1 | contig 11431 bp, 12 predicted proteins | sample 1671461 | NCBI WGS metagenome assembly OOAG01 (sample SAMN06348159, study PRJEB24527) | human gut metagenome | biome: human gut; feature: ankylosing spondylitis patient; material: feces | host: Homo sapiens | place: China | collected 2015-10 | reverse complement strand
TTGGTGCCGACGAACAGGATGTCGCCGCCCTCAGCTGCAACTTCCTTCACGTAGTTGTAAGCCTCGTCCAGCTTCTTGACGGTCTTCTGCAGGTCGATGATATAGATGCCGTTGCGCTCGGTGAAGATATACTTCGCCATCTTGGGGTTCCAGCGGCGGGTCTGGTGACCAAAGTGAACGCCTGCCTCGAGAAGCTGCTTCATAGAAACGACTGCCATAGTAAAATTACCTCCAAAATTTGTTTTGCCTCCGCACACCGTGATCTGCCGCCGTATCGGACGGTTGCAGACTGCCCTCAACTCGTCAGAGCACAAAAGGGCATAGTGATGCGTGTGTAATGCTAAGTAATAATAGCACAAACCTCTGGCCGTTGCAAGGGGTTTTTTGCGGTTTTCCGAAAAAGAATCGTACTTTTTCGTCAATCTGCGGCCTCGGCCAGCTCCTTGAGGCCCATCCGGCTCAGGGCATAGCCTTTGCCGAACATGAGGTCGTACTGGAGCAGCCAGTGCTCATCGCTCCACTTCTGCTGCAAGGGGGTCAGCTCGTCCGAGGCGGTGCCGTCCTTTTCCAGAATGGTGCCGCGGGTGTTGGCCCGGTAGGCGGCCCGGAGCTGACGGCCAAGGAACTGGAAGTAGGCGGGCTGACGCAGGCCGAACAGCTCCATCATCACCGGCGAGATGTCGTAGGCGGCGATGGTGCCGAGGTCTACCGCCCGGTCGGAGTAGTTCGACCACATCAGCAGGGTGGTCTGATGGAGGCGGGGGTCGGCGCTGGAGCCGCTGGCATAGCCGCTGCGGGTGTAGATGTCGTAATTGGAATCGATGGGGTTGTAGTGGTCGCCCCAGAACACGAGGATGACCGGCTCGTCCACCTGCGAGAAGTAGTCCGTCAGCCTGCCCAGCATGGCATCGGCGTCCCGGATGCCGGTGGCAAAGTCTTCCAGCGCACCCACGGTGCTGGCCTTGAGGCCCGCCGGGGCTTCGGTGACTTTCACCCGCTGGTCGTCGGGGTAGTTATCCTTATTATAATTGGTATGGTTCTGCATGGTGACGGCGTGGAGGAAGACGGGGGCGTCGGACTGGGCCTTCATGGTCTCGTACTGGCCGATGATCTGGTCCGCCATGGAGTCGTCGGTGACGAGGCCGGTGGTCCAGTAGTGGCGGCGCACCTTCTGGACGCCGTGCATCTTCTCGAGGCTGATGAAGTCGTCGAGGCCGAGGTTGGGATAGGCCGTGTCGCGGCTCCAGTATCTGGCCCAGAAGCAGTGGACCGCCGCCGTCTGATACCCTTCGGTCTTGAGGTAGCTGGGCAGGGCGAACATGGGCCTCGTCACGTGCTGCTGGTAGGGCTTGCTGCCGCTGGGCAGATAGGACACCGAGTAGCCCGTCAGGGCCTCGAACTCCACGTCACAGGTGCCGCCGCCGAAGCTGGGGCTGTAGACCCGGCCATAGGCGCTGGTCTGCTGCAGAGCGTGGAGGTTGGCCGAGACGTCGGTGTCGAACCGGAAGCCGTACTGTTCCAGCTCCGAGACGTCCCAGTAGGACTCGTCCATCACGTAGAGGATGGTGGGCTGCTTCACCTGTTCGTCTGCCGGGGTCTGGGCGGCGTAGGAGTCGGGCCAGGCCGGGCTGGTGGTGTACTTCTCCCCTGCCTCCACGTTGTCGAGGATGGCGTTGATGGTCTCCTCGGAGTAATCCTCGGGCTTATCGATCTCCAGATTGGTCAGGTTGGTGAGGAAGCTGGTGATGACGCCGTAGTAGCGGTAGTAGCGGTCCTGCATCCATGCGTCGGGCAGGATGCCCAGCGACTGGGTGACGGCAGGCTGCAAAAACACCCCGAAGATGAGGGCGCAGGCGGCCGCTGTGCTGGCCGCGAAGCCCGCCAGACGCTGCACCCAGGGCAGCTTCTGACGCCCCCGGTAGAGGAAGAAGGAGCCGACGGTCAGAGCCAGCACCACGACGCCGGAGACGACCATGCTCGTCTGGACGTGGATGCCCGCCGCGGAGGCCACACCGGCCGCCTCGGACACCTGCATCAAATCCCACGGGAGGAAGGGCTCGCCCCGGAGCTGCAGGATGTAAAAGTCCACCGTGGCGGGCAGACAGCCCAGCAGGGCCGACAGGAGGGTGGCCAGCGGAGCGAAGCGGGTGAGCCAGTCCACCGCCATCCAGACGAGGAAGAGAAGCCCCCACGCCAGCAGGTAGGCTTCTGGGTGGGGAACGATGTACTGCACAAAGGTATCTCCGCTCAGGGTGCCGCGGGCGATGTACTCGGTGAGCACCAGAAACAGAAGGGTGGCCACAGGCGGAAACAGCAGCCGCGCCCCGTGCAGCCGGAGGGACGCAGCACTCGGATGGTGTGTCATAAAGAAGTTCCTTTCACTTCTGCGTTTTTCTTATTATTTGAGGCGGCAGACTCCGCCCCAGTCCTCTATTATAATCATCCCGCCTCCAAAATCCAGCCCTGACGGGCAAAAAACGGGTGAAAATCTTTCATCCGTTCAGCCACTGATGCAATTTATCCAGCAGTCCCCCGTGGGAGGGCGGCGGGGCGGGGATGTCCGTCCGCACGAGGATGGCGTCCAGACCGATGCGCTCGATGTCGGCCCAGGGGATGGTCAGGGTCTCGTCCCGGCCCAGCAGCCCGAAGAGCCGGGGCCGCCCCAGCAAAAGCAAACTCCCGATGCGGGCCGTGTCGGCGTCCAGCTCCAGATCGTCCACCCGGCCAAGGCAGGCCCCGTCCTTCAGCTGGACGACTTCCTTGCTGCACAGCTCCCGAAAGGTCATCTCCCCCGCCCCCTTACAGTCCCATCCTATGCCGGGGCGGGCCGGACCATGCAAAAGGACTGGAAAATACTGCCCCGGATGTGCTATACTGGGCGCAGGGACATCCCAACTTTTTTTAAGAGGTATCATCGATGTATAAAAATATCGTGTTCGACTTCGGCGGCGTCATGGTGGATTTCGACCCCCACAAGTACCTCATCGACCTGTTCGGGAACCGGGGGCTGGAAGAGGAGGTCTACGACCTGACCTTCGGCAGCAGAGAATGGCGGCTGCTGGACGCAGGCCGCATCACCCGCCGGGAGGCCAACGAGCGGATGCTCCAGCGGGCCAGGGCCGTGGGCCGGGGCTTCGAGGTGGAGGGCGTGCTGGACGATTGGATGAGTATGCTCCACCCCCGCCGCCGGATGCAGACGCTGGTGGAGCAGCTCAAGCAGCGCGGCTACTGCGTCTACTACCTGAGCAACATCCCCGAGGACGTGCTGGACCTGCTGATGCACCGGGACTTCGAGGGGCTCTTCGACGGCGGCGTGGCCTCCTGCGAAGTGAAGATCAACAAGCCCGACCCCCGCATCTATCAGGCCCTGCTGGACAAGTACCATCTCCGGGCCGATGAGTGCATCTTCATCGACGACCGGGCCGACAACCTCGTAGCCGCCAGCGCTCTGGGCTTTGGCACCTACGAGATGCACAGCGTCGGCACCCTGCTGCGCAGCCTGCCCACCTTCGGCGTCAGCCTCCACTAAAGGCACAAATGATAAAAGACCCCTGCCCGACGGCCTTGCCGGGCAGAGGTCTTTTTGTTGCGCAAAGCTTACTTCTTCTCGTAGCTCTGGCAGTAGTGCGGGATGTCCACCTGCTGAGAAGAGCAGGTGCAGCGCTCCGTCACCGTGATCTCGGGCAAGTCACACTTGCTGCTCCCCACGTTGTGGCGGCACTCGCAGACATCACAGCGGACACCTGTGTTTTCCATTCATTCATCACCTCTTTGTCCCTAGGTTGCCCCCAAAGACGCGGGATGATGCAGGATGGGCCGGTGTTATTTTTTACCAGTTGGCCAGATCAGCGCCCAGCTTGCGGCAGGCAGCCTGAGCGTCGTCGTCGGGCGTCTCGTTGCAGATGAGGCCCTCGTCGCTGAACAGCTGTGCGCCGTCCTCTTTGACACGCTCGCACCAGTCGCGCATCCACTGGCCGTCGCCCCAGCCGTAGGAGCCGAACAGAGCCACCTTCTTGCCGTTCAGAGAGCCTTCGAGGCCCGCGAACATCGGCTCGAACTCGCTCTCCTCCAGCTGCTCAGCGCCCATGGCCGGGCAGCCGAAGGCCACCACGTCATACCCGCCCAGCTTTGCTGCGTCCATCTCGGCGCAGGGGACGATGGTGGCGGCAGCGCCTGCACCCTCCGCGATGCAGTTTGCCATGGTCTCGGTGTTGCCGGTGGCGCTCCAGAATACGATTGCTACTTTGCTCATAATATTCAGCCTCACTTTTGATTTATTGGGTTAGCTGCTTCTAACTTTTCGCTCCATAAAAATGCGTCGGAAGCAGGCTCAGACGCATCTCTTGGTTAGATTTCTCTAACTGTCCATAGGATACCACAGCGCCGCTGCTTTGTCAAGCGGTCACAGAGGCTAACTTTTCCAGAAGCTTTACCCCGCTCTCACCAGCCGGAACGCCGCCGTCAGCACCCCCAGGATGACCGGCTGATGGAGCAGATAGAGCACCAGCGAGTGACGGCCCATCCAGCCCAGCGGCGGGCAGACCGACCGGCGCAGCGGCGCGAGGCGTCCCCGGCCCACGAGGTGGTGGAGGAAGTACCCCACCCAGAACAGAAACAGCCAGGGCAGCAGCGGGAAATAGTCGGTGGAGAAAAAGCTCTTGGGCATGAAGCCCAGATAGGCCGTGGTGTAGCTGGCGTAGAGGGCCTGCGGCAGGGCCAGACGCCCGCCCGGCAGGTTCCAGAAGCCGTTCATCGTGGGGTAGGTCCCCCAGAACAGCAGGGCGCTGACGGCCACGCCCGCTGCGGGCGGGACACGGCGAAACAGCGGGTCCAGCGCGGCGGTGAGGAGCATGGAGGAGCCCAGCAGGGTCAGCACCCCGAACCACACCACCTCCTCGGGCAGGAAGAGCAGGGTGACGGCTGTGACCAGCGCCCCTGCCCCGAAGACGACGGCTCCCCGCCGGAACGGATGATGCCCCAGCGGCAGGCAGAAGCCCGAAAGCAGGATAAAGACCCAGCAGATGCTCTGCTGCCACACAAAGCCCGGGCGTCCGGTGTACCACTTCTGGGCCACGCCGAAGAGGAACACCACGTCCCACATCCCGTGGTAGAGCATCATGCTGATGAGGTCGAGTCCCCGCAGCTCGTCCAGAAGACGATAGCGGGCGGCAGTTTGCAGTTCCATAGAGTCCTCCTTCCCTCTTCCTGATAAGACTGGGGAAATTATAGCACAAAAAGACCTCCCTGCAAAGACAGGGAGGCCGCAGTGGTTCAACGCTTACTTCTCATCGCGGGGCAGCAGGCAGTTGAGCAGGATGGCCACGAAGGCAGCAGGCACGATGCCGCTCTCACCGCAGATGAGCTGGACGAACTGGGGGGTGTTGGCGAGGATCTTGGCGTTTGCACCCATGCCGTAGCCCACGCCCAGCGCCACAGAGACGATGGTCAGGGTGCGGGGAGTCATCTTCTCCTTGGTGATGAGCTGGATGCCCGACACCACGATGGAGGAGAACATCATGACGGCAGCGCCGCCCAGAACGGCCTGCGGCATGATGGAGATGAGTGCGCCCAGCTTGGGGATGAGGCCGCAGAGCATCAGGAAGATGGCACCGGTGGCCAGTGCGCCCCGGTTGACCACCTTGGTCATGGCCACGAGGCCCACGTTCTGGCTGAAGGAGGTGTTGGGCAGGACGCCGAAGCAGGCGGCGACGGTGGAGCCGAGGCCGTCGCAGATGATGCCGCCGCTCAGCTCCTTATCGGTGGCCTCGCGGCCCATGCCGCCCTCCATGACGCCGGAGATGTCGCCCACCGTCTCCACGGCGGTGACGATGAACATGATCATGACGGGCAGGATGGCGCGGAGGTCGAAGACGATCTTGACCGGCACCAGCTTGGGGATGGCGAACCAGCTGGCCTCAGCGACCTTGTTCCAGTTCAGCACCCATGCCTTGGTGAACTCCACGCCGTCGGCGGTGACGCCGGTGGTGGGCAGGACGAAGCCCATGACGATGGCTGCCAGATAGCCCGCGATGATGCCCACGAGGATGGAGGAAGAGCTGAAGAAGCCATTGGTCCAGTGCTTGAAGAAGAGGATGACCACCAGCACGAAGACGGCCAGCAGCAGGTTCTCCACCGAGCCGAAGTCCTTGGCTGCGTTGCCGCCGCCGAAGGAGTTGACGCCCACGGAGATGAGGGACAGGCCGATGGACAGCACGACCGTGCCGGTGACCACCGGCGGGAACAGCTTGCGCAGGGGCTTCAGAAAGACGCCCAGCACGCTCTCGAACAGACCGCCCAGAATGGATGCGCCCATCATGGCGCCGTAGGCCGTGACGCCGCCGCCCATGGTGGCAGCCACGCTGTTGAACACGCCCAGAAAGCCCGAGCTGGTACCCATGATGATCGGCACTTTGCCGCCCACAGGGCCGAGGCTGTACAGCTGCACCAGCGTGACGATGCCCGCCACGAACATGGCGTTCTGCAGCAGGCTCACCTGCAGGTCTGCGAACTCACCGCCCGCGAGGCCGCAGGCGCTGGTGATGATGAGCAGCGGGGTGAGGTTGCCCACGAACATGGCGAACACGTGCTGCAATCCCAGCGGGACAGCGTGGCGCAGCGGCATTTTCGCCTCAAACTCGTATGCCGAATTTTCCAGTTCAGCGCTTTTTATCATATTCCTGGCTCCTTTACTTCACTTCAGGTTTTTGTAACAAGCATAGAAAATTATAGCAGACCGGAACCGGGAACGGTAGGGCTTTTTCGAGTTTTTATTCATATTTTCGTCATAAGTCGTACTTATGGAGCTTGGGAGCGATGGTGCGGGGAGAACCTCTCAGTCAGGCTGCGCCTGACAGCTCCCCTACCGAGGGGAGCCTCTGGCGAAAAGGCGAGGCTTTGCGGAATGCCAAGGCCTCCCCTCGATAGGGGAGGTGGCAATGCGAAGCATTGACGGAGAGGTTTTCCCCGCTGCGGCTCACGGTCAGGCTGTCCTTCATACAACCTCTCAGTCTCGTCGCAAGCTCCTCGCCAGCTCCCCTAGTAGGGGAGCCTCTGGCGAAACCGTTCACTTTGCGGGGACTGCCAAAGCCTCTCCTACTAGGAGCAACGGCGACGACCGCCGCCAGTGGCGGAAACAGGGAGGAGCTGTTGGGGCCGCGGCCAGCAGGATGCGAGCGGCAGCGAAGCAGACGCTGGGAGCCGCAACCCGGGCAGTGGCATCGCGTCAGCGATGACTGAGAGGTTGGACGAAGACAGCGCCTTTCCTTTGCAGAAAAGTCCGGCTCGTGATATCGCTTCCTGTATCTTTTTGTTGAAGTTTATGGTATACTTATTTTGCACCCGGTGCCTGCGCATTGACACCTGATCAACAGGACGGTGTGGGGGGAAAAAACCTGCTGCTGTTGCAGAAGAACTTGTTTTTTCAAACTCTATGCCGACAAGCTGGAAAAACGGCGCTTTACCCAGAATGTCCAGCCGCAAAAAAATTGCGGACTACTTTGGCATTACCGTTGAAGAGCTTATGGGCACAAAAAAAGAGCCCGCCGGGATGGGCGAGCTCGACAAACAGATGCAGGAAATTGTGGCGTTGCTTTTTGTTGTATCTATAATTTTGTGTTACAACAGCTATAAGCTGAAATCCAGAGGAAAGAGGAACATCGAATGAAAATGACAGAAAAATGCAAAGTTATTGTGGCGAGCAGCCTTGTGGCCGCTCTGATGACAGGTACTGCATTGCCCGCGCTGGCCGCCAGCCCCGCCGGGGACGTTCCTTTTGCGGTGCTTGCGCAGCAGAATAGTGCTGTAACGCCGGAGCAGGTAGAAGCGCTGATCAGCCAGATCGGTACTGTCACGCGCAGCAGACGCGCGGCAATCGTGGCCGCTCTGGATGCCTATAACCAGTTGGATGATGCAGGAAAAGCTGCTGTCACCAATTTTGGTGTGCTGGCAGAAGCACAGCAGATTCTTGGTATTCAGGATGCACTTGCAAAGTGCAATGTCAACTACGATGCAGTAGAAGACTGCTGGGCGATTACAACCCCGCATGATGACAGCATCGATAAGCGCAAGACGTGTGGCATTGGCCCCAACCTTTATATCTGGGACAAGGGGAACACGATTGTTTTCTGGGAAGATTTTACTTACATGGGCTCTTCCGAGCTGGATATCTATGACATCATTCTGCGCGGTGGAGATTATAAGTACACTTACGTTTGCGATTATGATAACTCCGATTATGGATACGACAAAGAGCTTGGTAAATGGTTTGCATGGGCCACCTTTGAAATGGAAGACAGTGAAGTCGAATGGTTGCGAAACCTTTTGAGTGCCGATACCGTTATCATGCGTTTCGAGGGAACGGATTATAGCAAGTTTGATTACACATGGACGGAGCAGGACCGGCAGGCGATCACCGATATTATTGACCTCTATAATCTTCTGAAAGCAGTTACACCGGAAGTGCGTGAAAAAGCACTGCGTAACTAAAAGGAGCCCGGGTTGCGGCACCCAGCGTCTGCTTCGCTGCCGCTCGCATCCCGCTGGCCGCGGCCCCAACAGCTCCTCTCTGTTTCCGCCACTGGCGGCGGTCGTCGCCGTTGCTCCTAGTAGGAGAGGCCTTGGCAGTCCCCGCAAAGTGAACGGTTTCGCCAGAGGCTCCCCTACTAGGGGAGCTGTCTGCGAAGCAGACTGAGAGGTTGTACTAAGACAGAGCCTTCCCTTTGCAGAAAAGTCCGGCTCGTGGCATCGCTTCCTGTATCTTTTTGTCGAAGTTTATGATATAATGAGTCTGCGGTCTATCCCCGCTATCCTTATGGGAAAGGGGGTGACATTATGGCCTATCTTTTGACATTCCTGGTATCGGTCGCGGCAAATCTGGCGTCTGACATCATGTCCCGCTTTATTTGCAAGTGGCTTGACCGGTACGACGATGACCGTAAGCCCAACTAAATGAAAAGCCCCCTTGGAGGTAGCGACTCCGAGGGGGTTTTTCCTTTTTGGGGTGACAATTTTGACCTTTGACATTCCTGACTTTAGTATATCCGATTCCCCGCAAAAGTCAAGCGCTGTGCAGAAAGTTTACAACTTCGCTCACCCCCCCGGCACCAGCAGTCTCCTTGCCTCGTCGAGGCGGGCGGTGGTGTCGGGGAGGTCGTTGGCGGCCAGCATCTGGCCGGGCGAGACGTGGTAGCGCCGGGCGATGGCGAACAGCTCCTCCCCCGGCTGGGCGTAGCAGATGCGGAGCGACACCTCCGGGTCGGCGGGGGCGAGGGGGTCGCCCAGCTCCACCGCCCCCACGAGAGAGGCCGTCTGCCGCGCCAGCACCGCACCCTCGGCCCGGACGGTGAGGGACACATCCAGCGCGCCGCCTGCGCTGGCGCATTGCAGGTCCTGAACGCTCAGCCAGCACTCGGGGTAGGCGTCGGTGTCGGGCGGGAGGTCGGCGGGGAGGGGCAGGGCGTAGTCCAGCGCCTTTTCGTAGCACTCCATCTCCCCGAGGGTGTTTTCCGCAAAGGCCGACACCACGGCCCGGGCCGTCAGGACGGCTCTCCCCTCCTGCCGCGTCAGGCTCACCGGCCCGAAGGACGCGAAGCAGGCTAAGATCTGCGCTCCTGCGTCGGGCAGAGGGCCGGAGCCCCGCAGCACCGTCGTCTCGTCCAGCGCGCAGAGCAGCGACTCGGTGGCGAGGGTCTGGGGCGTGAGGGTCGTCTCGAAGCGGGTGGAGAAGGCATCGGCCACGCATTGGAGCTGGTAGGGACGCCAGCCGCTCAGCCGCAGCATCGCCGTGGCCGTGAGGGTGGTGGAAGCCCCGCCGTCCTCGGTGGTCTCCCCTTCCGCCGCCGCAAAGCCCACCGGCTCCAGCACGCAGAGGCAGCGGCAGTCCTCGCTGAGGCCGTCTGCATCCAATATCTGGTTGAAGGGCAGGTCGGCGGTCTGGCTGCGGAGGGCGGCGTCCCCCTCGGCCCGCCATCCGCAGAGGACGTGCACGACCCCCTTCGCCACGGCCTTGCCCTGCATCCGTTTCAGCTCCCGCACCTCGGCGGTGCCGGTGATGTCGAGGATGGCGGCGGGGGGCTTCGGGAAGGTCAGCGCCCCCTCGATGGTCACGAGCTTTTCGAGGGTGGCGGCCCGCCGCACCCCTGCCAGCGTGACCGGCTTCTGCTCGATGCCGCCCTCGCTGAGGGCCGTGATGACCTCGGTGGACAGCTGGGCGTGGACGCTCACCACCAGCCCGTAGGCCCCCCGCACCTCGATGCGGCGGGGGTTGACGGCCCGGCAGTTGAGGTATTCGGTCTGGCCCTCGACGCAGGCTGTCCACGCCGTGGCCGCAAAGCTGGGCAGCTCGAGGGCCTTGGTGAAGGGCAGCTTCTGCTCGGTCTGGCACAGCCCCGCCCCCTCTTCGCCCTGATAATACACGGTACAGCGCAAATATCCTTCCAGCGTCAGCCGCCCGGGGGCCAGCTGCTTTTGCAGCACCACCGGCTTTGCGAAGCACTTGACGATGCGCTGCACCGGCGGCAGATAGTCCGAGATCAGTAGTTCGGTCTCGAGGGGCAGCTCCGCCTTGGCGGTGCAGTCCGCACCCGCCGCAGGCAGAACGTCCCGGAACACTTTCAGCTCCATGGTGATGCTCCTTTCCTGTCCTTGCTCTGATGAGAGTGTATGCGGGGCAAAGCCGGGCTATGCCCTGCGCCAGCCCACAGGCGCAAAAAGGCCCCCTCAGGGCGGCTGCTCCGAAGGGGGCGGAAGGGGGCATTTCAAGAAAAGGGTGTGTAAGGCAGGGCTTGCATCAGTGTTTCCAAATTATAACCATTGCGGCGTAGGTTTTTTCACCGTTCTGGAATGTACCGGCGTATAGTTCAACGCCATTTCTATGGGAGTAGCTCAATAGAGTTCTTAACTGATTATAATTCTTCAGACAAGAGTCATAGTAAGGACCACCAGATTCAGGCCCTGGATCCCAATAGCTATTCGAGTAAATCTCCCTGGTATCCGGAATCGTAACCGCTGTCCTGCCGGAGGGAGTCAGCTCCATCACGTCCACGCATAACTCCTGGGTTAACTCCAATTTGTCATCCGTGATAGATTTGAGCGCATTTACAGCCGTTACGTTCAACATGTTGTTGTCGAGCCATTCCGCGTCAAATCCTTTTGCCACTGCCTCAAGTGTCTCCTTGGCCTTGTCGCTTGCTGTGGTTTCAGAAAGACCCAAATACGCCTTGAGCTTATTTTCAAGCTCCTCGGACTCCGTCACAAGGCCCTTTTCGCTGCCGTGGGAGGCGCTGCCGCTCCCGCCGCCAAAGAACCAGTCGTAGAGGGCATCCAGCGGTGCGCAGGCGGTGAGGGTCACTGCGGTCATCACGCCCGCAAGGGCGAGGGCAAGGAATTTTTTCCGTTTCATGGTCGTATCCTCCTTTTTCTTGGGTGTTTTTGA
>OOAG01002667.1_pt1 | contig 11444 bp, 10 predicted proteins | sample 1671461 | NCBI WGS metagenome assembly OOAG01 (sample SAMN06348159, study PRJEB24527) | human gut metagenome | biome: human gut; feature: ankylosing spondylitis patient; material: feces | host: Homo sapiens | place: China | collected 2015-10 | reverse complement strand
TATCCATTAAAATAAAAATAATGCAGGAAATTAGGCAGTTGCGCATGCAGCTGCCTGATTTTGAAATTTTGTGTGCAGTTTGGCACAGCAAAGGCAGGTATTTACAAGCAGGAGGACTCGATTATGGGTATGACGATGACGCAAAAAATTCTGGCTGCAGCAGCAGGGCTGTCAGAGGTAAAGGCCGGACAGCTGATTGAGGCAGATCTGAGCCTTGTTTTAGGCAATGACATTACCTCTCCGGTAGCGATCCACGAGATGGAGCGCTTTGATAAAAAGGGAGTATTTGATAAGGACAAGATTGCACTAGTACTCGATCATTTTGTTCCAAATAAGGATATCAAGTCTGCCGAGCATTGTAAGTGTGTAAGAGAATTTGCAGGCTGCAACGAAATCACAAATTTCTTTGATGTAGGAGAGATGGGAATAGAGCATGCACTCCTTCCGGAAAAAGGACTTACGGTTGCGGGAGATGTGATTATCGGTGCAGATTCCCATACATGTACATACGGTGCACTTGGTGCATTTTCTACTGGTGTGGGAAGTACAGATATGGCAGCCGGCATGGCTACCGGAAAAGCATGGTTTAAAGTACCGTCTGCAATCAAATTTAATATTGTAGGAAAGCCGGACAAATGGATCAGCGGAAAAGATGTGATTCTTCATATCATCGGAATGATCGGTGTGGATGGAGCCCTTTATAAATCCATGGAATTTGTTGGGGAAGGAATCAAATACCTTTCCATGGATGACCGTTTTACCATCGCAAACATGGCAATTGAGGCCGGTGGAAAGAACGGTATTTTCCCTGTGGATGAGAAGGCTATTGCTTACATGAAAGAGCATTCAAAACGCCCCTATAAGGTATTTGAAGCAGATCCGGATGCACAGTACGATGCAGAATATACCATTGATCTGAGCACTTTACGGCCTACCGTGGCATTCCCTCATCTGCCGGAGAATACACATACTATCGATGAGATCCACGAGATGGAGCCCATCGCCATTGATCAGGTAGTGATCGGATCCTGTACCAACGGACGTATTGACGATCTGCGCACCGCAGCGAAGGTGCTTGCAGGCAGACATGTGGCAAAGGGCATGCGTTGTATCGTGATCCCTGCCACCCAGTCCATCTACATGCAGGCGATGGAAGAGGGACTTCTTAAGACCTTCATCGAAGCGGGAGCAGTGGTAAGTACACCTACCTGCGGCCCCTGCCTTGGCGGATATATGGGTATCCTGGCGGAGGGAGAGAGATGTGTCTCCACAACCAACCGTAATTTCGTGGGACGTATGGGACATGTAAAGAGTGAGATCTATCTGGCGAGTCCCGCAGTGGCAGCAGCCAGCGCCATCACTGGCAAGATTTCCTGCCCCTGTGAACTCAAATAAAATAAAAGAGGTAATAGAAAATGAACAACGCAAAAGGAACGGTTTTTAAATTCGGAGATAACGTGGATACCGACGTTATCATTCCCGCAAGATATCTGAATTCCTCCGATCCCGCAGAACTGGCTACCCACTGCATGGAGGACATTGATAAGGATTTTATCAAAAATGTGAAAAAAGGTGACATTATCGTAGCGGAGAAAAACTTCGGCTGCGGCTCCTCCAGAGAGCATGCCCCCATCGCCATCAAGGCGGCAGGCGTCAGCTGCGTCATCGCAGAGACCTTTGCCAGAATCTTCTACCGCAATGCCATCAATATCGGGTTGCCCATCATTGAGTGTCCAGAGGCATCCCGCAAGATCAACAATGGCGATGAAGTCGAGATAGACTTCAATACCGGCTTGATCAAAGATCTCACCACCGGCGAGAGCTTCCAGGGACAGGCATTCCCCGAGTTCATGCAGAAGATCATTGCCGCAGAGGGATTGATCAACTATATCAACAGCCAAAAATAGAAACAGCTTTTCAGCTTACAAAAATACCTCCCTGTTACCGTTTCCGGAATACAGGGAGGTATTTTTAAATTCCAGTCTTATGAAGTTAAGCTTTTTTATTGATCATGGCACGTTTTCTCAGGGTCGGATCCAGGATCTTCTTACGGATACGAAGGTTTGTGGGAGTTACCTCCAACAGTTCGTCGGTATCGATGAAGTCCAGAGCCTGCTCCAGAGACAGGATCCTGGGCGGTGTCAGACGCAGAGCTTCGTCGGCGCTGGAGGAACGGGTGTTGGTCAGCTGCTTTTTCTTGCAGACATTGATCTCGATGTCCTCACTGCGGCCGGTCTGACCGATGACCATACCGGAGTATACTTTCTCGCCGGGTCCGATGAAGAGAGTACCGCGTTCCTGCGCATTGTACAGACCGTAAGTGATAGATTCACCGGATTCGAAAGCGATCAGGGAACCCATCTTACGATACTGGATATCTCCCTTGTAGGGGCCGTAGTCATCGAATACGGTGTTCAGGATACCGTTACCCTTGGTGTCGGTCATGAACTCGCCACGGTAACCGATCAGTCCTCTTGCGGGGATGGAGAACTCCAGACGGGTGTAAGTGCCGCCGGAGATGGAACCCATGTTGCGAAGCTCACCTTTCCGCTGTCCCAGCTTCTCGATGACAGCACCGGCAAACTCGTTGGGGACATCGATATAAGCCAGCTCCATAGGCTCTAACTTTTTACCGTTTTCATCGGTATGATACAGAACCTCTGCCTTACTTACGGCGAATTCGAAACCTTCACGACGCATATTCTCGATCAACACGGACAGATGCAACTCACCACGGCCGGATACTTTGAAACGGTCGGGAGAATCGGTCTCTTCCACACGCAAGGATACATCGGTATTTAACTCGCGGAACAGTCTGTCACGCAGGTGACGGCTGGTAACGAATTTACCCTCCTGGCCTGCCAGAGGAGAGTCGTTGACCATGAACTGCATGGCGATGGTGGGCTCACTGATCTTCTGGAAAGGAATGGGTACCACATTTTCCGGAGAGCAGATGGTGTCACCGATGTGAAGCTCGCTGATACCGGAGACGGCAACGATGGAACCGATGCCTGCTTCCTTGACTTCTACTTTATTCAGACCGTCGAACTCGTACAGCTTGCTGACCTTGGTCTTGATGATCTTGTCGGGGTTGTGGTGGTTACAGATGACCACATCCTGATTCACACGGATGGTACCGTTGTCTACCTTACCGACACCGATACGTCCTACATATTCATTATAATCGATGGTACTGATCAGTACCTGGGTAGCTGCCTCGGGGTCACCTTCGGGAGCGGGAATGTAGTTGATGATGGTCTCGAACAGAGGCTCCATATCAGTACCCATCTCGTCGGCATCCAGGGAAGCAATACCTGCCTTGGCGGAAGCGTACACAAAAGGACAGTCTAACTGGGAATCGTCCGCATCCAGCTCTAAAAACAGCTCCAGTACTTCGTCTACGACTTCATCGGGTCTTGCTTCGGGTCGATCGATCTTGTTGATACATACGATAACGGGAAGCTTTAATTCCAGAGCCTTACGGAGTACGAATTTGGTCTGGGGCATAGCACCTTCGAAAGCATCTACTACCAGGATAACACCGTTTACCATCTTCAGGACACGTTCTACTTCGCCGCCGAAGTCTGCGTGACCCGGGGTGTCGATGATGTTGATCTTGGTACCCTTATACATAACAGCAGTGTTCTTGGACAGAATGGTGATACCACGCTCGCGCTCGATATCGTTGGAGTCCATGACACGCTCAGCAACTTCCTGATTTTCACGGAATACACCGCTTTGTTTTAACAGCTCATCCACCAGAGTGGTTTTACCGTGGTCTACGTGAGCAATGATTGCAACGTTTCTGACATCTTCTCTTTTTTGTCTCATAAAAATCCTTGCCTTTCTAAAAATGCGTGCAACTGATTCAATCTTTTTTCAAACTGTTTCAGTATAGCACTTATCATTTCCGGACGCAAGAAAAAACCGTGGAAAATCAACGCTTTTGGTGGTTTTCTATATGAAAAAGTATGGAAAAGAAATCCCTTTTGTGCGTAATTTGCCCTTTTGTGCGATGAGTTTTAGTACTCAAACGATGGATTTTAGAGTATAAATAGTAGTGCAATACATAAAGATTGTTGTAGAAGAGTCAGAAGATGTAGAAGGGAGAACAAAAATGACAGATAAGGTTATTGAAAACAATCAGGTAACGGTGATGGGGGAAGTGGTAAGCAATTTTTCCTACAGCCATGAGATCTATGGGGAAGGATTCTACATGGTGGACATCAAATGTACGAGACTGAGCGACAGTTTTGACATTATACCGGTGATGGTCTCAGAAAGATTACTGGACGTGACAGCCAGCTATGTCGGAATGCTTTTGTGTGTGAACGGACAGTTTCGTTCCTACAATCGTCATGAGGAGCGCAAGAACAGACTGGTGTTGTCTGTGTTTGCCAGAGAAGTGAAATTTATTGAAGAAATGGAAGAAAGTTCGAAGACGAACCAGATTTATCTGGATGGATATATATGTAAGGAACCGGTGTATCGTAAGACACCGTTGGGAAGAGAAATAGCGGATCTGCTGCTGGCGGTAAACCGTCCGTACGGAAAATCCGATTATATTCCCTGTATCTGTTGGGGACGTAACGCCCGTTATGCGGAGCATTTCAAGGTAGGAGAGCGCTGTGCGATCTGGGGACGGATCCAGAGCCGTGAATATATGAAAAAACTGGATGAAGAGCATGTGGAGAAAAGAGTAGCTTTCGAGGTATCCGTCAGCAAACTGGAACTTCTGGAGGAGGCACAGGTGCAGGAATCCATCGTTTAACGACAAAAGATTGCAAAAAGTGACAATATATGGTATAAAAGAATGCATAGATATTAGTAACTGTGTACAGCTAGGGAGCGTCAGATACGCAGATAGACCATGAGGTGTGGAATGGCAGAAGGATGCATCTATATTTATACCGGCGATGGCAGAGGCAAATCACCGGCAGCGATTGGAAGAGCGGTACAGGCAGCGGTAGAAGGCAAGAGGGTCGTTATTATTCAGTTCCTGAAGGGAAAGGGACTGGGGGATTCCGATTTTTTACGCAGAATGGAGCCGGAGATCAAGCTGTTCCGTTTCGAGAAATCGGACGGTAATTTCGTGGAATTACCGGAGGAAAAGAAGCAGGAGGAGATCCAGAACATCCGTAACGGGATCGGCTTTGCCAAGAAAGTACTGACGACTGGAGAATGCGATCTGCTGATCCTGGACGAAGTGCTGGGACTGGTGGAGAAGGATATTATTACGGAAGATGACCTGAAGGCATTACTGGAATGCAGGGGAGATACGGATGTGATTCTGACGGGAATCACCCTGAACGATGAGATCTGTGTTCTGGCGGATGAAGTGTCCAAGATTGAAACGGTAAAATTCAAGGTCTGGGATTGACAGTCACATGGGTTGATGCTATCATAAAACTATATTTAAGAAGATAGAGGTTGCGTTTTTCAAGAGTATTTTTTCGGAGGTAACAGGTACCGTTGAGGGAAGAAGAAAGGGGAACACGCCGAAAGATAAGGTATCCTGTATATTGTTATCTTGGGCATACGTTTAAGAAGCGTATGACTGTCATCTCGTAAGCAGATGGGGCGCTATCAAATAAGCTTGGATAATCAGCGCCGGCGCCATTGTGCGCTGGCGTTTTGCAAATGGAGGAAACATATGGCTATTTTTAAAGGAGCAGGCGTGGCAATCGTCACACCCATGAACGAAGACGGATCTGTCAACTATGAGAAATTCGGTGAACTGATCGAATTCCAGATCGCAAACGGCACAGATGCCATTATCGTATGCGGTACTACAGGAGAATCCTCAACGTTGACCCATGAGGAACATCTGGATACCATCAAATACTGTGTAGACAAAGTAGCGAAGAGAATCCCCGTAGTGGCCGGTACCGGTTCTAATTGTACCGATACCGCAGTATATCTGTCCCAGGAAGCGGAAAAATACGGTGTGGACGGCATCCTGCTGGTAAGCCCCTATTACAATAAAGCAACCCAGAAGGGATTGTATCGTCACTTCAAGACCGTTGCGGATTCCGTGAAGGTTCCTGCTATTCTGTACAACGTGCCCAGCCGCACCGGCTGCAATATCCTGCCGGAGACTGTGGTGAAGCTGTGTAAGGATGTAGAGAACATCGTAGGTATCAAGGAAGCCAGCGGCAATATCAGCCAGATCGCACATCTGGCAGCTATCGGTCAGGGCGTCGTGGATATCTATTCCGGCAATGATGACCAGATCGTACCTATCCTGTCTCTGGGCGGTATCGGAGTTATCTCCGTGCTTTCCAATGTAGCACCTACACAGACGCACGAGATCTGCCAGAAGTTCTTCGACGGAGATGTGGCAGGCAGCCGTCAGATGCAGCTGGATGCTATGGATCTGTGCAATGCACTGTTCTGCGAAGTGAACCCGATCCCGGTGAAGACGGCACTGAATATGATGGGAATGGGAGCCGGAGCGTTCCGTATGCCTCTGTGTGAAATGGAAGAGGCCAATGCCAAGAGGCTTGAAAAAGCCCTGAAGGATTATGGTGTCCTGTAGGCTGGAAAATAGAGAGCAAGAGTGGAAGAATCCCGCCTGTGAAATTTTTATCATGGGCGGGATCTTTTTTCAAAAAGTAACGATTCATAGTGCGCTTTTGCAAATGAATATGAGGGCTGCTGGATCGTTATTACAAAAATCATGATAGATGGGAGAAAAGAAAAATGGTAAAAATAATCATGCATGGATGTAACGGTAAAATGGGACAGGTGATCAGCGGACTGATCGCAGCGGACCCCGATATGGAACTGGTGGCGGGAATCGATGCCAGAGACGATGGACACAATCCCTACCCTGTATTCACAGATATTTACAAATGTGATGTGGCTGCAGATGCAATCATTGATTTCTCCGCAGCCGTGGCAGTAGACAAGCTGTTGGATTACTGCGTGGAGAAAAAGCTTCCCTGCGTGCTGTGTACCACTGGTCTGTCCGAGGCACAGCTGGCGAAAGTAGACGAAGCAGCGAAAAAGGTGGCTATCTTAAAATCCGCCAATATGTCCTTAGGTATCAACCTGATGTTAAAGCTTTTGAAAGAAGCTGCCGGAGTGCTGGCCAACGCAGGCTTCGATATGGAGATTGTGGAGAAGCACCACAATCTGAAGGTAGACGCTCCCAGCGGCACCGCACTGGCACTGGCAGATTCCATCAACGAGGAATTTAACGGTGAGTATGAATATGTCTATGACCGCAGCAACCGCAGAGAGCAGAGACCGAAGAAAGAAATTGGCATCAGCTCTGTCAGAGGCGGCACCATCGTCGGTGACCATGATGTGATCTTCGCCGGGGCAGACGAAGTTGTAACCTTCTCCCACACCGCCTACTCCAAAGCTGTCTTCGGTAAAGGCGCCGTACAGGCAGCCAAGTTTCTGGCAGGCAAGCCCGCTGGCATGTACAACATGTCTGATGTTATCAATGCAGCGATGTAATTACCTGGTAAAGTCATGAACTGACGAAGTGGATGGATGCCATGGCGATGATGTTTGTCGCAGAGTGTTGACATTTTCTTGAAAAGTGTTGAAGAACAGGGTGGAGCAAACACGATGTTTGCGACAGCCGATCCGCACTACGGATGGTGCGTGTAGGCGTGCCCGTGTTAAGTAGAACAAATGAATCACTTTTCCTAAAAAATTCACACTCGGAGACCTTACACCGAGGCATGGTATCCGTACGCTTCGTGAAGTAACATAGAAAGGTGAATTTCATGAGCGAAATGGAACAGAAGGTTCTAAAGACCCTCTCACACCAATACAAAAATATAGCGGCAGCCTCCACAGAGATCATCAACCTCCAGTCCATCCTGAACCTCCCCAAAGGTACGGAACATTTCCTGACGGATATCCACGGAGAATACGAACAGTTCAACCATGTCCTGAAAAACGGTTCCGGTTCCGTACGCCGCAAGATCGACGAGGAATTCGGCAACACCATCAGCAACAAGGACAAAAAAAGCCTGGCAACCCTGATCTATTATCCAGAGAGCAAACTGGAGATCGTGGAAAGAGAAGAGGACAATCTGGAGGACTGGTACAAAATATCCCTTCATCGTCTGGTACAGGTCATCAAACGTGTCTCTTCCAAATACACCCGCTCCAAAGTCAGAAAGGCATTGCCGAAGGATTTCGCCTATGTCATCGAAGAACTGATCACGGAGAAGGAAGAAATCCAGGACAAAGAGGCATACTATAATGAGATCATCCATACTATCATCCGCATCGGCAGAGCGCCGCAGTTTATTATTGCGTTAAGCCACCTGATCCAGCGGCTGGTCATCGATCATCTGCATATCGTCGGTGATATTTACGACAGAGGTCCCGGCCCTCATATTATTATGGATACTTTGTGCGAATACCATTCCGTGGATGTCCAGTGGGGCAACCATGACATGGTGTGGATGGGCGCGGCGGCCGGAAGTCTGGCCTGTATCGCCAATGTGGTCAGAATGTCTGCCAGATACGGTAATCTCGCCACTCTGGAGGATGGCTACGGCATCAACCTGCTGCCTCTGGCTACATTTGCACTGGAAACTTATGAGAATACCAACTGCGATGCCTTTACCATCAAGTTCAATACCGATTACAATACCAAGGATCTTGGGCTGGACACCAAGATGCATAAAGCAATTGCTATCTTGCAGTTCAAGCTGGAAGGACAGCTGATCATGAGACACCCGGAGTTCCATATGGAAGACCGGATGCTGTTGCATCGGATCGATTTCGAGAAAAAGACGATCTGCGTGGACGGCAAAGAATATCCCATGAAAGACGTGGATTTCCCTACGGTGGATCCTGTACATCCTTACGAACTCACGGAGGAAGAGAGCAAGGTCATGCTGCGCCTGCAGCAGGTGTTCATACGTTGTGAGAAACTGCAGCGCCATGTAAAATTTCTGTTTTCCAAGGGCGGCATGTACAAGATTTACAACGGCAATCTGTTGTATCACGGCTGTGTCCCCTTGAATCCGGACGGCAGTTTCATGCAGGTGGAGATCTGCGGAAAAGAGTATTGCGGAAAAGCACTGTACGACATTCTGGAATATTACGCCAGAAGAGGTTATTATGCCAAGGAAGCCAAAGAGCGCGCTCTTGGACAGGATATGATCTGGTACATCTGGGCGGGCCCCGGTTCCCCGGTGTTCGGCAAGGCAAAAATGGCTACCTTTGAGCGGTATTTCCTGAAGGATAAGGAGACTCATATAGAAGAGAAAAACAGTTACTATAAGCTGTTGGAAAATGAGGAAGTCATCGGCAGAATCTTAGAGGAATTCGGTCTGGACAAGGCCGATGCCCATATCGTCAATGGTCATGTGCCCGTGGAACAGATCCATGGGGAATCACCCATCAAATGCGGCGGTAAGCTGCTGATCATCGACGGTGGCTTTTCCAAAGCATATCAGAAAAAGACGGGAATTGCGGGATATACGCTGGTATGTAATTCCAGAGGAATGCGTCTGGTAGCCCATGAACCTTTTGAATCTACGGAAGCGGCGATCATCAAGGAATCGGATATTTTCTCGGATTCCGTGGTGGTGGAGAATTTCCCCCGCAGAAAACTGGTGGCCGATACCGATACCGGCAAGGAGATCCAGGAGAATATCTTCTATCTGGAAGAACTCCTGGAGGCTTACCGGGAAGGTACGATCATGGAAGAGGTATAACTTATCTCTGGCCGGCTCCGGTGGTGGCAGTGGTAGAATTGTTGTTACCTGCAGTATCATTACCGTTGCCTACCAGGTCGTTGGTGATATCGGAGACACCGTTTGCGGCATCGTCCACGATATTGCCTACGGTATCACCGGCTTCTCCGATGGCATTGCCTGCATTGTCCAGCATGGAATCATTTTCTCCTACGGTGTTACCGTTGCCGTTCATGTCACCCATAGTGCTGTCGGTAGCGGCAGTTCCGGTCTCTGTGGTCTGCGCCTCTGTGCTCCCCTGAGCAGCAGGAGAGGTGGACGGAGAAGGAGAGGCAGCCATGCTGCCGGAGTTATTGTTGTTCTTGTTGGTGCCACAGGCGGTCGCCATACACAGGTAGACTGTGATGATGCCCAGAACCAGTAATTTTTTCCCGATGTGGGATGTTACGTTATTTGTCTTATTTTTCATAATGTCCTCCATTTCAAGATGCCCGTCAGGGATATTCAGTCCGAACCAAAGGTGGTCGGCTTGAGGGTAGTATGTGCGGATTTTAGAAAATAATTCAAAAAAATAAAAATCATTTGGAAGAAAACGAGGAAAAAGATGGAATTTCGCCCCTGTATTGATATTCATAACGGAAAAGTAAAACAGATTGTCGGTGGGAGCTTAAAAGATCTCGGTGATCGGGCGCAGGAGAACTTTGTCTCAGAACAGGACGCTGCCTTTTATGCAAAACTGTATCAGAAAAACAGTTTAAAAGGCGGACATATTATTTTATTGAATGCCTCGGACAGCCCTTATTATGAGGCAACGAAGGAACAGGCATTGTCGGCCCTGCGTGTATATCCGGGAGGATTGCAGGTCGGAGGAGGCATCACGGCGGAGAATGCGGCAGAGTATCTGGCAGCAGGGGCCTCCCATGTGATCGTGACGTCCTATGTGTTCAGGGAGGGACGGATCGACTATGACAGACTGGACAAACTGGTCCAGTCCATCGGAAAAGAGCACCTTGTGCTGGATGTAAGCTGCGAGCGTGCGGGAGAGCAGTATCTGGTAGTGACTGACCGCTGGCAGAAGCTGACAGAAGAAGCAGTGGATGAGGCACTACTTAAAAAATTATCTGCCTATTGTGATGAATTCCTGATCCATGCAGTGGATGTGGAAGGCAAGGCCCGGGGAATTGAACAGGAACTGGTAAAGTTTATTGGAAATTATACCGGAAATCCAATCACCTATGCGGGTGGTGTTCACTCCATGGAAGATCTGTATTTGTTAAAAAAACTGGGGCAGAACCGGATGAATGTGACCATCGGGAGTGCACTGGATCTCTTCGGCGGCAGCATGAAATGGGAAGATGTACTGACAGTGTGCAGAGAAAAATAGAAAGATCCGCAGGAACTATCATGTGATAGCGCCTGCGGATCTTATTTTTCGTTTATGATTAAAGTTTGGTTACGTTAACAGCCTGAGGTCCCTTTTCTCCATCTACGATATCAAAAGAAACGGCTGCGCCCTCTTCCAGGGTCTTGTAACCGTCCATGTTCAGACCGCTGTAGTGTACGAATACATCCTTGCCGGATTCATCGGAGATGAAACCATAACCCTTCTGATTGTTGAACCACTTAACTGTACCTTTGTTCATAATAGATACCTCCACAAATTCTTTGCTGTCATTTACTTTTTGCAATGTATACAACATTGTCTCAGCAAGTGCATCATAGCACAGCAGGTAGAGATCGGAAGAGCGTCGTGTAGGGAAAGAGTGTAGA
>OOAG01002659.1_pt1 | contig 11466 bp, 6 predicted proteins | sample 1671461 | NCBI WGS metagenome assembly OOAG01 (sample SAMN06348159, study PRJEB24527) | human gut metagenome | biome: human gut; feature: ankylosing spondylitis patient; material: feces | host: Homo sapiens | place: China | collected 2015-10 | reverse complement strand
ATACGAGATCTGATCGTGACTGGAGTTCAGACGTGTGCTCTTCCGATCTTATATTCAGGTCCTTTCAGCTCGACACGGGCCTTCAGATTCATGCTATCTGGGATTACGATAGTACCGTTGGGGGCTTCTCCCGTTAAAGCAGTCAGGAAGTTTAGATTCTGAGTAATCATATCCAGACCGATAGTCCCCGAACGCGTCAGGCTGTCAGCCAAGTTTTCAAGAATACCGCCTCCTTTCATGGAAAAAGCTCCCGGGAGATCGACTGTGAAACGAGAAATCTGCATTTGTTTCAGATTTCCGTCCGTACCGGCACGAACCACAAGCGGACGGAAGGGATACGCCTCTTTGAAACTATCCGGCAAACCGCCGGCAAATAACATAACATCCTCTTTACCGATATAAGCATTGAGACCGGCGGACAAACGTCCTGTAGTGGGAATATTGACAAGTTCCCAATATGTCTGGGCGGATAAATCTATTTCGGAATGAGGGGTTTGCAGTTTTATGCCGGGAATACGAATAATCGAGTCGTTAGAAAATGCCCTACCCGTCAATGAAGTGATACTCAATCCGGAACGTTCATTCATCGAAAACTCACGGATTACAGCATTCATATCCCTACCTTTATATAATAAGGAATCCAAACCGATACGGATATCACGAACGGCAATATGAGACGCATCGAAACCTTCTCCGGGTTTGGCTACTCCGGTATCATAATTGGCAGAGCTTCCGGATAACAGGAATTGTTTCAGTTCATAAAACTGATTCTTCAGATCAGCTTGTGCATCATTGATAAATGCTTCTCCGATATGAGCAGCCATTCGCATCGAGTCAGCAGGAAGTTGCATACTGAACGACACATTCTTCAACTTCAGTTTATGAAGATCCACTTTCCAGTTTACAGGAGCAGAAGCTGTTGTATCTTTAGGCGTAGTCGTAGTATCGTTCATCAACATTTGTACGTGAGTGTCCGATAATTCCGTCTGGTTGATAACGGCCAGCTCATTAGAAAGATCAACTCCATGACTTTGTAAAAAGAAACGTCCCAGTACCCCCTTTATCTTCATGCCTTCTATTAGATTAGCCGAATTGAACGCTACCTGACTTAATGTTACTTCATCTACCTCTACCTTTCCCTTGACGAGCGGCCATGCCTGTACACGCACGTTCAGACTTTCCAAAGACAACAGCGTATCCGGTTGCTGGATCACTTCCACGCCACGAACCAACAGATTGAGCGGAAAACGAAGGTCGATTCGTTCCACCTGAATCTGCATACCGGTTGCTTTGGAAGCGTATGCTGTCACCTCCCGACGCAAAAGATTCTGAACGGGAGGTATATAAAGTAATATCATTAGTATTACAAAAAGCAATACAGGAGTGAGCAATATCCAACTCACCCTTCTTATCCATTTTCGTTTCATGTAAAATGTGCCAGTGTATTAAAAGGTGACACAAAGTAAACAATTAATTCTGAAAAAAGGTTGACGTTAGGAGCAAAATGTTCAATCACAAAAGAAATACAAGCATTATGGTTTTCTTTCTTCACCTTCTTTACCGGAGCTCTTGTCACTACTTCAAGCTACTTATACCTTACGAGCTTCTTCCAGAACCTTCTGAATCTCCAGAAGTACACAAGCCGTTTTTTCACCTATCTCCTCTGAAAAACATTGCCCACGTTGTGTTTCCAGCCAGTTCAATAAAGGCACAGCTTCCATTGCCCCGATTAAAGTGAAAAGCGGAAGTAGTTTGTGAGCCATAGCCGCTATTCCGTCCACCTCCTTGCCTGCCAATGCTTGTTGCATCCGATCGGCATTCTTTCCGGTTTCTTCGATAAAGGTCTGAATAATGGAATGTGCGGCATCAGCATCGTCTTCAGAAAAGGCTGTTAATGCAGAAAAGTTCAAGGAACTTACAGTCTGCATATCCTCAGTAATGTGTGCTTCGTCAGCGGCAAGCTGTCCTTCGTTGACTGTGAGCAATAGTTCTTTCACCGTAAAAGGTTTGTGCAGGCAACCGGCAAAACCGTGTTCTTGTAAAGCATCTATATCCATTTCACTGCGGGCAGTTACGGCAATCACAGGAATTGTCTTTGCCTGCGGAATATTGGAAGCGCGCAAGAGTTTTACCAAATCAAAGCCATTAATAGCAGGCATTTGTATATCAGTCAGCAATACATCGAAAACAGAGGTACGGAGCTGTTCTATCAACTCCTCCAATTGCTCACAACAAACGGCGTCAATTCCATGTTGCTTTAACATGGCTGCCGTCAAGCTTAATTGAATTTTATCATCATCAATCAACAGTACACGTATCACTTTCATCGGGGGAAGCGTGACAGGGTCTTCTGCCGAAATTGTTTTTTCTTCCAATGCCCTTTCGGACACAGATTTTCCCACCGGATAAAGAGGGAGAATGACTGTGAAGCAACTTCCCTCCCCCAGCTTACTTTGCACATCAATCGTACCTTCAAGCAAAACAACCAACTTCTTCACAATAGACAATCCCAAGCCGAAGCCTTCTTCTCCTTGTGCACCGGATAAACGGGTAAATTCCTGAAAAATCCGTTCGCGGTCTTCCGTAGCCATACCTTTTCCGGTATCCGAAATCGCTATCGTCAGCTTGGAAGAATCATATTTAGCCGTTAATGCAATCTCGCCTTTCGGAGTAAACTTCACTGCGTTGGACAAAAGATTATTCACTATCTGCCGGAGCCGTAAAGGGTCGCTGATGTATCTCCCATTTAATTCCTGAGCGACATGGCATTGAAAGGTTAATCCTTTGGCGGCTGTCAATGGTTCGAAGCTAACATGGATTTCTTCGAATAACTGCGAAGGATTGAAGGTGACGCGGTTCACTTCCGCTTTATTAAGGTCGAGCCGATGAAAGTCGAGCAAGTCGCTGACCAATTTCAAAAGATGTTCCGAAGAACTTTTCATATTGTCAAGATAGAAGCGCTGCCGTTCGTCCTCCGTCAGTCGGGAAAGTAATTCGGTATATCCCATAATAGAGCCTAACGGTGCTTTAAAGTCGTGAGTAATGGCGAGCATCAGCTTTTCACGGGCAATAAGCAGGTCTTCCGCCCGTTTATTAGCTTCTTCCAATTGCCGGCGGTAACGATTGCTGCGGGATATGTCACGCACTATCAAAATCAGGAAAAAGACAGAGAGCAGCACTGCTCCGATAGCTATTCCACCAATGGTGCGTGCTGAACGCATTCTTACCTCCTGTTGCATTTCTGCATCCTGGCGAGCACGCAAGGTCATTTCCTCCTCGTATTGTTTTATCAGGCTATCCATTCTTGCTGTCAACTGCGAATTCATACGCTGATATTTTGTACTAGTCCGCCGGATTGTTTTTCGCCGCTGCAACCGTTTTTCCTCTGTAGCCATACGAATCTTTTGCTGAAGGGAATCTTTAGAAGTGGTCGGTTCCAGAATAGTATCCGTAGCAACCTCCATGGAGGTATTAACAAGCACGGCACTGTCTTGTTTAGTTGGGACAAACACTTCTGCCAATCTCTTAAAGAAACCTTTCTTCTTAGGCGTAGTCAGTAAAGAATCCCGTTTAGTGATAACTCGGTGTTGTACCCGTTGCTGAGTAATGACAGAATCTTGTTCGGAAATTATTTCTTCAATCTCCGAAGCGGAAAGTAAGCTGTCATTCGCTTCGCTCAATACCCGGAGCATCTGTATCGTATTCCGGTCTTTCTCGTGCAGCAGGGTCAACAGGCTGTCTGTCCGCAGATTCTCCTGGTCATCGGCAGCCGACAATGTCTCCATTTCGCGATGTACAAATACCAGAGAAAAAAGAAGAATTGCAAGTAATAACGTATAACCGATTGTTACTTTCAACTTTGTGGAACGATAGGAAGCCATACGGTAAAGTTTTAAGTATCAAGTATTCACTTGGGGAGTGGGGAGTTTCGTCATGTAATGAAAACGCCACCAAAGCATTAATCCTGCACTTGTCAGACCGAAAGGGAACGCCATCCAGACACCTACCACCCCCCAGCCCATTACGAAGCCGCAGAAATAACCTACGGGAAGTGAGATGATAAAGTAAGCGATAAAGGCGATGAGCATCATCAGTTTTACATCCGAAATGCCACGCAAGGCATTAGCAAAAGTAATCTGTAACCCGTCCCCGAACTGATAAACGAGGAAAGGAAAAATGAGAGAAGTTACCATAGCCGCCACCTCAGGACTGTCGGTAAACCAACCTCCTAAATAGTTACGGCAAAGAAAGACAATAAAAGAAAGCACTACGCCCAATGTCATCATCAGATGAAAACCGGCATAGGCCGAACGACGAACGTTCAAAATATCGTTCTGACCTTTGAAGTTGCTGACACGAACAGCTACGGCAGCTCCCATGCCATAATACATCATAAACGTAAACTGTGAAATAGCCAACATAACCTGATGCGAAGCCAGTGCAATGGTCCCCAACCAACCTATCATTATGGCACTCAGACTAAAAGAAGCTGTTTCCATTCCCATTTGAAAAGCAACCGGCCAACCAAGTCCGTTCAACCGACCGAATATAGCCCGTGACCACCCCAAACGGAAGAAGCCGACTTTGTAACGGATAAAACGAGAACTACGCAAGAAGATAATGATAAACACGAGCACCATCATAATACGCGAAAACAATGTGCTGATACCGGCTCCCAACAATCCCAACTCGGGCAAACCTAACTTTCCGTAAATCAAAAGATAATTTCCTAGGATATTCAATACATTTCCTCCCAAGAGTCTCCACATGGCCGTCTTGGTATCCGTCATTCCATCCGTAAACTGCTTGAATCCATTGAAAAGCATAACAAACACCAATGAAGCCAGCAGCACCAAATAATAAGGCTTAATCAAAGGAATCAGTTCTTCCGGCTGGCCGAGATTCTCTATATTCAGATAAAGGACAGTCATACAAAGCGTCAATAATAACGCGACCATCAGATTCGCTAACAAACTGTTACGCAATGCCTGTCCGGCAGGTGCAAACTGATGTGTTCCATATAGACCTCCCACAACAGGAGTTAGTCCGTATGAAAAACCGGTACTGAAAATGATAGCCAAATTGAACACGTTATTTACAAAAGAAGCTGCTCCCAATTCTACCGTACTATGATGTCCAATCATCAGGGTATCGGCAAACCCGAGCACGATCACTCCTATTTGTCCGATAACGATAGGTAAACCAAGAAAAAATAATGCTTTATAATGCTCTCTGTATGTTCTATAAATATTTCTCATTTACTTTTATAATAGAGTACAACTCCGTTCTCTTTCCGAAAAGCCGATTGAGCGACTTCCCGCAACTGCATAGCAGTGACAGAGCGATAACGTTCTACTTCTTTCTCCAAATCTTCCGCTTTACCGAGCAATTCGAACCAGGCAAGATTGGTAGCCACATTCAAATAATTTATATTACCGAATATCTGGGTAGACTCAAACTTATTTTTCACCTTCTCCAATTCCTGTCCGTCAACCAATTCTTGTTGCAGGCGATCGAGTTCGTCGCGCACTGCCGCTTCCGCCAGTTCGAGGCTAACTCCCGCCGAAGGTTTTCCGGCAATGTGAAACAAGCCTGCATCCACACTACCTGAGATGTAAGCATCAATGCTCGAGAATAGCTGTTTTTCCTGTACCAGATGTTGGTTCAATCGACTGGAACGCCCGTTACTCAATACATCCGACAGTATATCGAACACATAATAATCCGGGTGACGATGATCGCACATGTGATAAGCCATGAACAGAGAATCAAGAGGTACATTTCTCTCTACCGTCAGCCTGCGTTCTTCCGTCTGTTCCGGCTCCTGTGGCAGATTCCGTACAGGAACTTCCCGACGGGGAACAGATCCGAACCATTTCTCCGTCAATTCCACTGCTTCCTCAAAAGAGATATTCCCGGTCACCGCCAGTATCGCATTGTTAGGAGCATAAAAACGGAAAAAGAATGCTTTCACCTCTTCTAATGTTGCATTAGCGACATGCGACAGGTCTTTTCCGATAGTCGGCCATAGATAAGGATGTTTCTGATAAGCCAACGGGCGCAAAAGATGCCCCACATCTCCATAAGGCTGGTTCAGACAGCGTTGCTTGAATTCTTCCATTACTACCCCTCGCTGTACTTCCAGACTCCGTTCGCTGAAATCAAGGCTCAACATACGGTCGGACTCCAACCAGAAGCCGGTTTCCACATTCTGCCGGGGCACAGTGAGGTAGTAATTGGTGATATCATTGTTCGTCCAGGCATTATTCTCTCCACCCGCTAGCTGAAGCGGCATATCATAATCGGGGATATTTACCGATCCACCGAACATCAAGTGTTCAAACAGATGTGCGAAGCCGGTATGTTCGGGATGTTCGTCACGAGCTCCCACATTATATAATATATTTAGAGCCACCATCTGTGTACTTTCGTCCCGCGAATGTACCAGCCGCAACCCGTTGTCAAGAATGTGCCTATTGATTTTCATATCATTTAGTCAAGTATAGTCGCTTTTATTATCTTCACATCTTCTTCGGGACGGTCGCTACGGTCCGTCTTCACCTTCTGGATTTTATCTACGACGTCCATACCCTCCACTACTTCGCCGAATACTGTATATTCGCCATCCAGATGTGGAGTACCACCCACAGTAGTATATGCTTCTATCTGCTCCGGCGTAAAATGGAATTCCGGTTCTTTTGCCGACAATTCCTGTGCTTCCGCAAACAATTTCTCCTGCAAGTCATAAAGCCCGTTTTCGTCATTCGCCTTACGCATCTTATAAATTTCTTTCATGTGTTTCTGCGCCAAGTTATTGAAAATGACATTGATCTTATTTTCATTCATCTGGCTTTCCATACCCAACAGTGTAGAATCATTGTAAACCTTACCCGTTACGATATAGAACTGACAACCGGAAGATTCTTTTTTCGGATTCACATTGTCTCCCTGACGGGCTGCAGACAACGCTCCTTTCTTATGGAAATACTTCGGATATACAAATTCTGCCGGTACGGTGTAGCCGACATCACCGGCACCCAACATCTTCCCTTTCGGCGCATTCTTTGAATCCGGGTCACCAGCTTGAATCATAAAATCTTTGATGACACGATGAAATAATGTTCCTTCATATACTCCGTCTTTCACCAGTTTGATAAAATTATCACGATGTTTCGGTGTCTCATTATATAGTTTCACCTCGATATCTCCTACAGTTGTCTCAATCTTTACCAATGTTTCTTTATCCATGTCTCCTCCTTTTTTTGTTCCGGTTTTGCAGGCAGTAAGTCCGCTAAACGATATGGTTAATATTATCAATAGAATCTTTTTCATAACACTTTTATTTAATTTAAGTTTGCAAATATACCACTTTCGCCTAAATCCTCTTACCTTTGTGACTTAAAAGAATCAAAACCTGACATGATGAGCTCCATATTGATCGTTGAAGATGATATAACTTTTGGAATGATGCTCAAAACCTGGCTAGGCAAAAAGGGCTTTGAAGTATCATCAGTGAGTAATATTGCCCGCGCCCGAAAACATATCGAAAGCCAAAACGTCGATCTGATTTTATCAGACCTGCGACTACCCGACCACGAAGGTATCGATCTGCTGAAATGGATGAATGAACAAGGCATGGACATTCCTTTAATCATCATGACTGGCTATGCGGATATACAATCCGCCGTACAGGCAATGAAACTGGGAGCACGTGATTATATAGCCAAACCGGTAAATCCGGAAGAATTACTGAAGAAAATTTCTGAATGTCTGCAGTCTGAAAAGAGTCCTGCTACTCATAACGTTGCTAAATCTTCTTCTAAAAAAGGTGCTTCTACTTCATCTAAAGATTCAACAGAAAATCATCGTGCTTATCTGGAAGGAGAAAGTGATGCAGCCAAACAACTCTACAATTATGTAGGTCTGGTAGCTCCGACCAATATGTCCGTACTTATCAACGGTTCCAGCGGAACAGGAAAAGAGTATGTGGCGCACCGCATCCATCAACTGAGCAAACGGAATGACAAGCCGTTTATCGCGGTAGACTGCGGTTCGATTCCCAAAGAATTAGCCGCATCCGAGTTTTTCGGTCATGTGAAGGGCTCTTTTACAGGAGCACTGACGGACAAGACCGGAGCGTTCGTTGCCGCCAATGGAGGCACTATCTTCCTGGATGACATAGGAAATCTCAGTTACGAGGTACAGATACAACTTCTCCGTGCCTTGCAAGAGAGAAAGATTCGTCCGGTCGGTTCCACGCAAGAAGTTTCGGTTGATATCCGTCTGGTATCCGCCACCAACGAGAATCTGGAACAAGCTATCGAGAAAGGGACTTTCCGTGAAGACCTTTTCCATCGTATCAATGAATTTACCCTGCGGATGCCCGACCTGAAAGAACGGAAAGAGGATATCCTTTTGTTTGCCAACTTCTTCCTCGATCAGGCAAACAAGGAACTGGACAAGCATCTGATCGGTTTTGACTCGAAAGCCTCACAAGCCTTACTCAATTATCACTGGCCGGGCAACTTACGCCAAATGAAGAATATCGTAAAAAGAGCGACCTTACTGGCACAAGGCAGTTTCATCACTCTTCTTGAGTTAGGAACCGAATTACTGGAAACAAGTACCGTTTGTTCCGCAAGCATGGCGCTACGCAACGAAGAAACAGAGAAAGAACACATTCTGGAGGCATTGCGCCAAACCGGAAATAACAAGAGCAAAGCGGCACAATTACTGAATATCGACCGGAAGACATTATATAATAAGCTGAAACTATATAATATCGACTTGTAGGTTATCAATCAGTACTACCCATATATTTAGAAGGAGATACGCCGAACTGCTCCATGAAGTGCTTGCGCAAAGTACGGGTATCGGAATAACCAACCATTTCCGAAATTTCCTGAATAGAATAGCGATTCTCCAGAATCAATGTCGCCGCCTTGCTTATACGTATACTGCGAATCATATCTATAACAGACAAATCACTGCGCTGTTTCACCTTCCGGTACAAGGTAGGCTGACTCATATTCAATTGCTCCGCCAACATTTTTACATTAAAGTCCGCATTGGAAAGGTTAGCTTCTATGATATGAATCAGTTGTTGCAAGAAGGCATCTTCTTTCTCCCCCTCTTCCGATTCCTGTTTCAGCATCAGGGCTTTCGTATAAATCCGCTTCAATCGCTCACGCTGCAAAATCAGGTTATCCACTTTGGTCTTTAATATCTCCGGATTAAAGGGTTTCATCATATAATCATCCGCTCCGCTATTACAGCCTTGCAGGATGTCAGCATCTTCTGCTCTGGCAGTCAGTATCAAGATAGGAATATGCGCGGTTTCCTGCTGCATACGAATTTCCCTGCAACAAGTAAAGCCGTCCTTTACGGGCATCATCACATCCGAGATGATAAGATCGGGCAACTGTTCTTTGGCTATCCGCACCCCTTCCTCACCATTGCAAGCTTCACTGACTGCATATCTGGAAATGAATAAGCTCCGGATATATTCGCGGACATCTTCATTATCTTCGATGATCAGCAGACTTTTTTTAGCCGCTGTTTCCTGTATTTTGTTTTCCGGTATCGGAAGAAACGGTTCCGGTTTCAATTCTTCATTTTGCTTTGTCTTTTCCTGACGGCTGTCAATAAGTTCATAAGAATCTTTTGCAAAATGCGCTTTGCCTTCGGGAATATAAAGGGCAAAGGTACTTCCTTCGTCCGGCACACTCTTCAGCGTTACCAAGCCATGATGCAAGTCCATCGTGTTCTTCACAATATGCAGTCCAATTCCTGCCTTCGTTGACATCTCAGGTACATTATCCCCCGTTACGAACGATTCAAAAGCATGTTTCTGCAACCATTCCGGAATCCCTGCACCTGTATCCGAAACGGTGATCCGGCAATAACCCTGCCCACTTTTCATCAGATGAGAGACGGAAAGCAGGACACGACCTCCCGATGGGGTATACTTAAACGCATTTGAAAGAAGATTTTGCACGGCCGAAGCGATCTTTCCCTCATCTACCCAATACAGGAACTTCCCTTCGGGCAAATCAACATCAAATTGCAAGCCTTTGATTTCGGCCATCTGCCGGAACGGTTCCGACACATTGCAGACCAGCTGCACCAAATCAATCTCGGATAACTGAAGTCTGACCATCCCGGCCCCTATCTTTTGTACATAAAGCAACTGATCGACCAAGGTATGCAGTGAGGCCGCATTCTTATACATGACCTGCAATTTCTTATAAAAGTCTTCCAATGGATTGCACTGTTTCATCAATTCCTGTAACGGGGCAAGGATCAAAGTCAGCGGAGTACGCAGTTCGTGGGCAACGCCCGTAAAGAAGTTCTCGCGTTCCACACGTATCTGACGTTCTTTCTCACGCTCCATACTGACCGTCAACAGTTCATGTTTCATCTGCATTTCGTGTTCCATCCGTTTCTGCCGTATTCTGATCAACCGTACTCCATAAGCCACTCCTCCCAACAATAACAGGGAAACGAAAAGCCGGAAAGCAAAAGTCTGACTCCAATGAGGAAGAATGACGATCTTCAGCGAAGTCACCGCCCCTGTCTGACCGTTCGGATGTATATTCTTCACTTCAAATACATACTCACCGGCTGGGAGGTTGGTATACGAGGCTTTCTCTCCCTCATCAGAAATCAGCCAATTCCCCTGATAAGGCAAAAGCCGGTAATTATATTTTTGTTGTTCGTCCGAGTAGGACAGGTTATTGAAAGTCAAGGAGAAATCTTTGTTATCATTATCCAGTACAATGTGATCCGTAAAAGAGATGACCCGATTGAGGATGATCTGATTATTAATCTTTTCTCCGGTCCCGACAGGATGGTTATCCACTTCCAAACCGGTTATCAACACCCGTCCGTTGGTCGGATAGGCATTTATATCCTCCGGATTGAAATAAGTCAGGCTCTGATTATTTCCGAAGAACAAAGTCTTGTCACTGAATACGGCAGAGCGGTTACTACCTGCTATGTAGTAATTGTAAAAGAGATGCTGCCGACGACCATACCGCGATATGCCGGAGTTGCTTCCCAACCAGATATGCCCTTCACTGTCTTCCGCTATGCAGCCGATGAAGTTACTGCACAGTCCGTCATTCGTGGTATAACGGGCACTGATCCTGTTTTGTTGTGGAGACAGGATGGCAAAGCCGTCCGTATAACCTATATATAAATTCCCATCCGAAGATGCCAGCAGCGAACGTACCGAACGATATTCCATCTTCATCTTCCGCTCATATCCATTTTCTACGGAGATACCTCCGGAAGCGGATTCAACCACTCTGCAAACTCCCATATTGCTGGTCCCCAGCCATATCGTTCCATCTTTTGTCTGAGCAATCGCACGGATGAAAGGTTGTCTTTTCTCATTTAAATAGTGTGCTGCTGATAATTTGGCGCATACACCTGTCTGACGGTTATACAATAAAAGCCCGTCTC
>OOAG01002648.1_pt1 | contig 11504 bp, 10 predicted proteins | sample 1671461 | NCBI WGS metagenome assembly OOAG01 (sample SAMN06348159, study PRJEB24527) | human gut metagenome | biome: human gut; feature: ankylosing spondylitis patient; material: feces | host: Homo sapiens | place: China | collected 2015-10 | reverse complement strand
GGAGGGGGTGCTGACGGCCTCGAGGGGGCTGGGGCTGGAGCAGCTTTACACGCCCGGCGACGAGGAGGCCGCGGAGCGGATGGAGGAATTGAGGCAAAATTTGGAGGTGCATTGAGTTGTCAGTAACATTACCAAGCATTGAAGTTATATTTCGGCAGCTGGCGGCCAGCTTTGTGAGCCGGTCGGAGCGCGGAATCGCGGCGCTGATCCTGCGGGACGCCACAGAGGGGAGCGGGGAGAGCTTTTTCCGCTTTGGGGACGCCACCCAGGTCCCGGAGGATGAGTTTACCGCCGCCAACCAGCAGTACATCAAGGACGCCCTGTCCTTTGGCCCCCTGCGGGTGTCGGTGGTCAAGGTGGGGGCCTCCGGGGCGGCCGGTGCCGCGGCCGCAGCGGTGTCCGCCTCCGGCGTCAGAGTCAGCTGAGGGGTCATATCCAGATTGTCGCTCATTGTCGTTTCCTCCTGTATCGTCACGTTTCTGATCTCATTGTCCTAGATATCACGGGACCTCGGTCCCCGCTTTCCAGAAGTCATATCCCGTCAGCACGGCCATCTCCATCGCCCCATGATCAGTTTCTCCACCTGTTCCACGGTCTCCCCCACTCTTCTCGGCTCACAGCTCCAGGGTCACGCCTCCGTCTCCGTCCTTCTTCTGGCCGCCCAGCCCCTCCCGCTGGAGCATCTGCTCCATGACGGTGATATCGGTAGAGATGTCCAGTGCCTCATCCCCGAACAGGGCGTCCAGCTGCCTGTCAAAAGCCTGGGAGATGGTAGCCATCATCTGCTCCACCTTCTTCTTGGTGGCGTCGATATTTTCCCCCGAGATGCCGGCCGCATCCATACGGTCATAGGCATTCAGGATCTTCAGGGTGGTGGGCAGATAGTAATCCAGAAACCGGCGGATCTGGGGCAGCTTTTTAGGCTGCTTCACCACCAGGTCGATGATCTTCCGGGTGACCTCCTCCAGATGATCGATCTGGGCGGATATCTCCTCGTCCTCGATGCTGTCGTTGAGGCGGCGCATCTCACCCACCGCCCGGTCCCGCTCTTTGATGAGGGCGTCGATCTCCGGATCGCCGGTACTTTTAGGAGGTTCCTTCTTCTCGGGCTCCTCCTGTTTGTTCTCCTCCGGCTCTCCGGGCACCTCATACACCTTATTGGGGAAGAGTCCCTTCCCCACGATGAAGGCCGCCGCCGACAGCGCCCCGCACAGCAGGTAATGGACCGGCTGGTACAGTGGGAACAGCAGCGCATAGGCCAGCCAGACCGCACCCACCAGATAGATGGGGACCACCGACCGCTTTACATGTTTTGCCATATCTGAACTTCCTCCACTTCCGCAGGCCGGCCCCCTCCCCGGTCCGGCCTGCAAAGCTGCCTTCATATGTCCTGTTGTGAGATATTGTACCCCCACGGAGATGGGGTGTCAAGGAAATTAGCCGCAACTTCCGGCCGTCCAATCTGTGGTCTCAATTTTTTACATTCTCTGCGCCCTTTTCTAGAAAGACGAGAAATGCCGCCCCAAGTGGGGCGGCATTTCTCTGAAAAAACACACACAAGAAGGAAGTGCGGGGCAAACTTAGGCGTTGTGGGACTTGGAGTGGCTGGGGGCGACGTACTGGCCGTTCTCCTTCTTGACCAGCTTGCCCTCCTTGACCAGCTCGTTGGGGCTGTAAATGTCGTTGATGTTCCAGCAGCCGGGGGTGGGCACCACGATGTTCTCCATGGGGGCCTCCACCAGGAAGGGCTTGCCGGCCTTGTTGGCCTCGATGGCCTTCTCCAGGGCGGGCTTGAACTCGTCAGCGGTAGAGCAGCGGATGGAGTCCACACCGTAGGCCTTGGCCACGTCGGCCCAGCAGGGGCTGTAGGACTCCCCATCGGGAGTGTGGAACACGGTGCCGAACTTGGTCTTGTAGTTGGCGTTCTCCAGACCGGCGATGGTGCCGAAAGCGGAGTTGTTCATGACCACCCAGGTGCAGGCGATGCCGTGCTCCACGGCGGCAGCCAGGCAGGAGGGGTTGATGCCGAAGCCGCCGTCGCCGGTGAGGTTCAGCACGATCTTATCGGGGGCAGCCAGCTTGCCGCCCAGGACGGCGGAGGGACCGAAGCCCATGGTGGCCAGGCCGGAGGAGTGGTGGATGGTGCCAGGCAGGGTGATATCGAACTCCTGGGCCACGCCGTTCTTGTTCCAGCCCACATCGGTGAAGATGATGGCGTCCTCGGGGATGACCTCCTTCACGTCCTTCAGGATGCGCTGGGGAGTCATGGGGAAGCGGCCGTCGTTGGAGATGGCCTCGTTGCTGGCCTTGAACGCGGCCTTGGCGGCAGCGATCTGCTCACGCAGCTCGGGGTTGCTCTTACCCTCGGGGCAGATCTTCTTCACTTCCTCCAGGATCTGGGCCAGGCCGATCTTCAGGTCGCCGATGGCGCCGATCTCCACAGCGTAGTTGCGGCCGATCTCGTTGGGGTCGATGTCGATCTGCAGGAAGGTGGTCTTATCGGGATCGAAGGTGACGCCCTGATACCAGCTGGAGCTGTCGGCCTCGCCGAAGCGGGTGCCCAGGCCCAGGATCACGTCGGCATTGGTGGTCAGGGAGTGGGTGAACTCCAGGCCCCAGAAGCCGGTCTGGCCCACCATCAGGGGGTGCTGGTCGGACAGGCAGCCCTGGCCGGCCAGAGTGCGGGACACGGGGATGTCCAGGAACTCGGCCAGAGCAGCCAGCTCCTCGGAGGCCTGAGCCAGCAGGATGCCGCCGCCGGCGTGCAGGACGGGGTTCTTGGCCTCCACCAGCTTCTTGGCGATGGCCTTGGCGGCAGCGGGGTCCAGGGCGGGCTTCAGGGTCTCGTGGCTGTCCTTGTAGGTGCGGGCCCACAGCTCCTCGTCCATCTCACGGGAGAACATGTCCATGGGCACGTCCACCAGGACGGGGCCGGGACGGCCGGCCTCAGCCAGACGGAACGCCTTGTCCAGGATGTAGGGCAGGGCCTCCACATCGTCCACGCGCCAGCTGCGCTTGCACACGGGCTTGAGCATGCTGTACTGGTCGCCGTCCTCATGCATCTGGACCTCCTGATGGGGGTGACGGCCGAAGTAATAGCTGGGCACATCGCCCACGATGACCACCATGGGGATGGAGTCCAGGGAGGCGTTGGCCACGCCGGTGATGACGTTGGTCAGGCCGGGGCCCAGGTGGCACATGACCACGGAGGCCTTGTGGGTGATGCGGGCGTAGCCGTCAGCCGCGGTGGAAGCCACGGCCTCATGCCGGGTGCCGATGTACTCGATCTTCTTGCTGCGGGACAGGGCGTCCAGCATGCCGATGACGGTGTGGCCGCACAGTCCGAACAGCTTGGTGACGCCCCGGCGCTCCAGGTAGTCTACCAACAGGTCAGATACCAGTTTCTTGCTCATGTGTGAAATCCTCCATATCATTTTTTTGGATCAGCAATCTCTTATCAGGCTTTCGCCCGCTTCTCCCAAACAGTGTCTCTGCCCGGCGGTATCCCCCCTTTCCTATGGAATCGATTCATAGATCAAGGGGATTTTTTGGTCCTTCCGCTTTGGCTATTTTCCAGCAACAGCCACAGGGCATCTCTCTTTTTTCTGTCTACTACTACCATACAAAGAATAGTATATTCCCTCTTATTTGTCAAATAGCTAGTTTTCATTCATTGTTCAAATTCCTGCATGGGATGTGCCAAAAAAGGCCGGCCTGTCCGAGGTGGGACAGGCCGGCCAAGTCTTTTGTCCGGTCATTTCGCTTCAGGAGCCCTCTTTCAGATTGTGCCGCTCCAAGAAGTGGTTGAAGATCAGGCCGCTGCGGATAATAAAATCCCGGAAATATTCGGCGGCGGGGGGCATATACTGCTCCTTGTTCCATTGGATATACAGCTTCCGCGCGGGGATCTCGTTTTCGATGGGCAGCACCTTCACATTGTAGGGGGTCCCGCCCAGGGGCCTGGGAACGATAGCGACGCCGTGATTGGCGGCCACCATGCCGTACATAATGACGTCCTGGGCTGTCTCCATGGTAATCTTGGGCTGGATGCCCAGGCTCCGGAACAGCTCGTCGGTGACGGAGCGCAGCTGGCAGTTGTTGTCGAAAGAGATGAAGGGCTCCCCGTCCAGCTCCCGCAGGTCCACCGACTCCCGCTGAGCCAGCCGGTGGCTCTCCGGGACCAGCAGGACGATCTGGTGCTCACCGATGAGGGCCCCTTCCACCCGGGGGTCGTCGATTTTAGTACAGAAGAGCAGGTCGATCTCCCCGGCCAGCAGCTTGTCCCGCAGCTGCATGAAGGTGGCCTCCTGGTTGAACTGGAGGCGCACCCCCACCCGGTTGGTCTCGGATAAATAGCGCACGATCAGCTCAGGCGCGAACTCCGCCAGGGAGGGAAAGCAGGCCATTACCACCGTTCCGCTGTTTGGGTTGATATAATCCTGGAGTCGGGCCACTCCGGTGTCCAGCAGGTTCAGGGCCTGGGAAACATAGGGGAGGAACAGCTCCCCATATTTGGTCAGTTTGATGTTGCGTCCCTTTCGAACAAAAAATTCCACATTCAGCTCGTCCTCCAGCTCCTGAATGGAGTGGCTCAGGTTGGACTGACTGACATACAGCTTTTCCGCCGCCCGGGTGTAGTGCTCCAGCTCGGCGATGGTCTTGAAATATTGCAGCTGCCGTAAATTCATACGGCGCTCCCCCTTTCTGTCCCGGATCTTAATATATTGATTCAATTATGCCATAATTCGATGAAAAAATCAAATATATTTTTCAGTTCGGGACAGAAAAAGCATATCTTATCGGTCTGACCCGGCCTGCGCCTGCTTTGCCAGCTTGCGGGTCTCCAGGGTGCTGAGGATGACATCAGCGGAGATGAGCACCAATCCCACCAGGAAGGAGGGGGTGAAAGTCTCGTTCAGCAGCAGTATGCCCAGCAGGGCAGAGAACATGGGCTGGAGAGGGTAAAAGAGGGAGCAGGTGCTGGCAGGCAGCTCGGCCAGACTGGCCGTCCAGGTGTACTGGGCCAGCCCGGAGCCCACCAGCCCCAGATAGAGCACCACCAGGATGTTGGCGGAGCTCAGGCCGGTGCCCCCTGCCTGCACCGCGGCCGCCACCCCCGTGGGGATGTGGAAAATCAGACTGATGACCATGCCGTAGGCTGTGACCAGAATGGGGGGATACTTGGCGGTGAGCTGGCGCATGAAGACAGAGGCCACGCTCCAGGTGACCACTGCCGCCAGCACCACCAGGATGCCCGCCATCTCCCCCTGGCCGGTGGCGCCGGTGGTGATGACGAAGGTGCCCACCAGTGCCAGCACCAGACACAGCACCTTGGTGGGGGTGATCTTTTCCTTCAGGTGGAGGGCAGCGAAGATGGTGACCCCCACTGGTGTCACCGAGTTGACCAGGGAGGCCATAGAGGCCCCGGTGAGGGAGATCCCCAGCTGGATGAGGAAGATGGTGAGGAAATAGCCCATGACCCCCACCCCGGCAAAGTATTTCCAGTCCGCCCGGTCGATCTTCACGCCGAAGTGCTTCCGGGCCATGAGCATCAGGGGAAATGAGGCCACAAAACACCGCAGGCAGCCCAGCAGGGGGGCGGGCACATCGTCAGAGATCAGCTTCCCCCCCACGTACACGCTCCCCCAGAAGAAGAAGGTGACAAACAGAAGCAGAAATGCCCGGCTTTTCTTCAGCAGCTCCATAGAAACGCTCCTCTCCAAAACACAGCAGTCTTTCAGCGGATCAGCTCTGGCTGGACGCATGGGACCGCCTCCGGAATATTTCTCTGCCGGGAGCAGACCCACGGGGCCACCCAAAGGAAGAAACGGACCGGCGCCGCTGGGGCGCCGGCCCGTTTGAAATTCATGGGTACGCGCTTGTCCGCAGCTGGGGATCAGGCCCCGGCAACAGCGGCCAGCTCGTCCTGCAGGATGGTACCCAGACCGTCGACCTCGCCGTCGATCTTGGTGTACAGGTCCTGCACGCCCTGCAGATTCAGGATCTCGTCATAGAACTCGGGAGCGTACTCCACCATCTCCATGCCGCCGGCAGCCAGAGTGTCCTTGCTGCTCTTATCCAGCTCGGTCAGAGCGGGACGCAGCTCAGCAATGGCTTCCTCCACGGCCTGAGTCAGGGCATCCTGATACAGGGGGTCCAGGCTGTTGAACTTGTCATTGTTGATGATGATCTGGTTCAGGTACAGGATGTGGTTGGTGAAGTTCAGATACTTCTGGACCTCCTGGAAGTTGGAGGTCATGCAGGTATCAGCGGCGTTCTCCTGAGCGTCGATGGTGCCGTTCTGCAGGGAGATGTACACCTCAGGCCAGGCCAGAGGAGTGGGGGCAGCGCCCAGAGCAGACCAGAAAGCCATGTGGTTCTGGTTCTCCATGGTGCGGATCTGCAGGCCCTTGAACGCATCCAGAGTGTCCAGCTTCACATTGGAAGTGGTCAGACGGTAAGTGGCGTTCTGCAGGTAGCCCAGGATCTTCATGTTCTTCTCTTCATACTTGGGGGCAATGGCCTTCAGGAACTCGCTGTCATCGCCGTTCAGCACCTGGTCGATGGTGTCGCCGTCATACTGAGCGAAGACCATGGGCAGATCGAACACGGCCACGGCGGGCACGAAGGAGACGGTGGGAGCGGTCTGCAGCACCACATAGTCCAGGGTGCCGTCCAGCATCTGCTGCTGGATATCCATGTCGCCGCCCATCTCGCTGTTGGGATAGTACTCAACGGTCAGCTGGCCGCCAGTGATGGCGTCCACCTTCTCGGCAACCAGCTCACCCAGCTGCTGGGCAGCGGCGCCCACGCCGGCGGAGTCAGCGCCGCGCAGGACCACGGGGTCCAGGCTGGCGTAGTCAGAACCGGTGCTAGCAGCGGGGGTGCTGGTAGCAGGGGTGGAGCTGGCGGCGGGGGTGCTGGTGTTGCCGCCGCCGCAGGCGGCCAGGCCCAGAGTCATGGCGCCAGCCAGGACAAGAGCTGCAAATTTCTTCATGTTTGTTTCCTCCTCTTAAATGGTATGTTTTATTTGTTCACTTGCCCGACCGGCCAAGGGCCGACCAGGTCAAGGGTGAACCGAAGTCAGTGGTCAGCGGCCCAACAGCGCCAGACTGACCGGCTCCACATAAGTGATGAGAGCCAGGGCCAGCAGGAAGGAGATGATGAAGGGGACCGCCCGCTTGGCCACAGCCATGGGCGGCTCCTCCGCCAAGTTTCCGGCCACGAACAGGTCCAGGCCGAAGGGAGGCGTGGCCAGGCCGATGGACAGACAGCACACTAGGATGACGCCGAAGTGGACGGAGTCCACGCCCAGGGCCTGCACAGCGGGCAGCAGGATGGGGGCCAGGATGACGATGGCGGGGCCGGTATCCATGACCATGCCCAGGATCAGGAACAGGATGACCAGGACAGACAGGACGCTCCAGGAAGTGGTGAAGTTGCCCACGATGAAGTCCTCGATCACCTTGGTGGCGCGGGTCAGGGACAGCACGCGGCCGAAAGCGGTGGCGAAAGCCAGCACGAAAGCCAGGCCGCCGTAAGTCTTGACAGAGCTGGCCAGGAAGGGGATCAAATCCTTCAAAGAGATGGAGCGGTACACCACCAGGGAGACGAACAGAGCGTAGAACACGGACACGCAGGCCGCCTCAGTGGGGGTGACGATGCCGGAGTAGATGCCGCCCAGCACGATGATGGGGCACAGCAGGGCGAAGAAGCTGTCAGCAAACAGCTTCAGGAAGCCGTTGCCCCGCAGCTCGGACATCTTGGCGCGGATGCGCTGCTTGTCCTCGCCCTTGGTGATGCAGAAGATCACCGCATAGGCCATCATGAACAGGCCAATCAGGATGCCGGGGATGACGCCGGCCAGGAACAGGTCGCCGGTGGAAACGCCGGTGGCCAGGGAGTAGAGCACGAAGGGGATGGAGGGCGGAATGATGACGCCCAGGCCGCCGGCCACGGCGATCAGGCCGGCGCTCCAGCGCTTCTCATAGCCCATTTCCACCATGAAGGGGATGCACATGGAGCCGACGGCGGCGGTGGTGGCCGGGCCGGAACCGGAGATGGCGCCGTAGAACAGGCAGGTCAGGATGGCCGCGCAGGGCACACCGCCGGGGATGTTTCCTACGAAGTAGGAGAAGAAGTTGAACAGCCGGCGGGAGATGCCGCCCTCTGCCATGATGACGCCGCCCAGGATGAACAGAGGCACCGCCAGGATGGGAGTGGAGTCAGCGCCGGACAGCGTGAAGTTGATCAGCTGGTCCACCGGTGCTCCGGCGTTCATAAAATACTGGGGGAACAGGGTGCCCAGGCACATGGCCACGCCAATGGGCACGGACACGGCGATTGCGATCAGAAATACGATAAATACCATTAATGCTGCCATTAGTTCGCGCCTCCTTCCAGATCACCCTTGGCCGCGGCGGCCTCCTCGGCGGCGTCCGCCATAGCCTGCTCCAGAGTGGTCAGTTCCTTCTTATTGAAGTTCATGATATGAAGCACGACCTGCTGGATGCCGCGGATGAAGCCCAGGCCGAAGCCGATCAGCAGGCAGATGTACACAGCGGCCATGGGCAGCTCCATGGCGGGAGAGGTACGACCGCTGTTCAGGGCGTTTTGGATCACGGTGATGGATCCGTTGAAAAACAGCGCCATCACCACGGTGTTGATGAGATCGATCACGATGTTGATCGCGTTGCGGGCCTTGGTGGGCAGCAGGTCCACCAGCACGTTCACGCGCAGCATGTTGCCCTTGCGCATGGTGTAGGGCAGGGAAATGAACACGCTCCAGATCCAGCAGTAGCGGCAGAACTCCTCCGGCCAGGAAAGCGCGGCGAAGAAGGTTCTGGCGATGATCTGCAGCATGGTGATGCAGGAGATGAGGACCAGGAAAAAGACCAGGAAGGTCTCTTCAAAGTGCTCATCCAGCCATTTGATGACTTTCATGTTTTACCTCCTCTTTACTACTTACAACGTCTTTCACCGGGCTGTTTCCGGCGGCAGACATGTCCGGCGGGGGGCCGGACTGCTCCGCATCCCGATCTCTTCTCCCCCCGGAATGCGGAAATACCCCAATGCGTGGTTTCCTCCTCTCTCTCTTCTTGTCTTCTCATTCAAAACAGCGCACAGCGCAGATGGGGGGTCCTTACTTGCTCTCCGCCAGGATGTCCATGAGCTCCTTGCGCATGGCTTCCACAGGGGCTTTCTCGCCAGTCCACAGTTCGATCTGTGCGGCGCCCTGATACAGGGACATGCCCAGACCGTTGAGCACCTGGCAGCCCTTCTCCTCCGCGTTGAGCAGGAACTGGGTCTTGTCGGGGTTGTAGCAGGCGTCAAAATAGAACTGACCGGGCTGGATGTGCTCCACGGGCATGGGAGTCTGGCCGATGGTGGAGCCCATGCCGATGCCGCTGGCGTTCATAACCACGTTGCACTCAGCGATCTTGGCGTAGTCGCCGTGGTGGACCAGCTCAGCCACAGGGGCAAAGTTCTCGTTGATGTCCATGACCAGGGACTCAGCGCAGGGCTCATAGAAGTCGGTGATGTAGATCTTCTTGGCTCCGTGATAGGCCAGCACGCTGCACATAGCACGGCCGGCGCCGCCGGCACCGAAGCAGAAGAAGGTGGACTCCTCCACGTTGATCTTGCCCTCTTCCACCAGGGAGGTGTAGAAGCCAACGCCGTCGGTATTGTAGCCGATCAGCTTGCCCTCGGGGGTCTTGACCACGGTGTTGCTGGCGCCCATCTTCTTGCACAGGGGGTCCAGCTCGTCCAGGTAGCGCAGCACGCGGACCTTGTTGGGCTTGGTCACGGCGAAGCCGGCAAAGTTCATGTAGCGCAGGCCGTTGACCACATCGCCCAAGTGGTCCTTGTCCACCTCGGTGTAGAAGTAAAGCATGTTCAGACCGGCGGCCTCATAACCGGCGTTCTGCATCCGGGCGGCGAAAGACTGGCCCAGAGGTTTGCCCCGCAGGGTGATCATTTTGGTGTTGATGTCGATCTTCATAACGATCCCTCTCTCATTCTCTTCAAAAAAGTTTTATTGCGGTGATATCAGACGGCAGGACTCAGTCGATGCCGTGCTCCTTAAAGTAAGCCTTGGCAGTATCCAGGCAGCGCTTGGCATGGCCGGCCACACCCAGCTCCTCGATCCGCTTCAGGTTGGGCAGCTCGATGGACAGGGGGATCTCGGGCATCCCCTTCACCATGCCGGCGATGTCCATGGCACCCTCTCCGGGGTACAGGCGGCCCTCACGTGCGGTGAAGAGCATCAGCTCGTCCTTGATGTTGTCCAGGACGGGGTCTCCGTCGGGCCCGGCGGGGCCGTCGCACAGGTGGATGAAGTTGAAGTATTTGGGATCGGTGCGGGCCAGCTCGGCACCGGTGACACCGGCGCGGCCGGCATGGAGGGTGTCCACCATGATGTACAGGTTGTCCGCCTTCACAGTGTCCACCAGCGTGATGGCCTCCTGGAGGTTGCGGACACCGGCCCAGGGCAGGAACTCCACGTTATACTTCAGGCCGTACTTCTTGGCCATCTCGGCGATCTTGGCCACCTGATCGATGTAGTAGGCCTTGTCCCGGGTCCAGATGCTGCCCAGCACGTCGGTGGCGCCCAGCTCGGCTGCCTTCTCAAACGCGGGGTCATACTCGTTGATGTCCAGGTCGGGGCGGACGCGGGCCAGCTCGATGTCCATCACGGGCATGTCGTACTCCTTCAGAGCCTGGCGGGTCTCCTCGAACAGCTTGGCGTCCTTGTGGAGCAGGAACTCCGGCTCTCCGGGCAGGTGCATCGGGATGGTGCGCAGGCTGACGAAGTCATACCCCGCCTCCTTGGCGATGCGGATCTGGTCCACAGGGGCGGTACCGGGGATGGTCAAATAGGCCAACGAAAACTTTCTGGACATACTGCATTCCTCCGAATTCTAATATCATATTGTATTCGGTCCCGCAGGGGCCGTTTCCCGGCCTTTGAGCTGGAGGCGGCGGGAACATCCGTCCCCCCTGCCCGCCCGGGCCGGCACGCCGATGGCTGCCATAAAAATAAACAATCCCGGCGGCAAACATGAGGAGAGGGCACTGGAAATATCACCCTTGTGGCACTATCACCAATTCCCTCTTTTCGTTGTCTCCCATTTTATTTCAAAACTACAAATTCGTCTACTGCGAACTCTTCATAATTTCATCAATACTTCGCATGCTTTACCCGCTTCTCATCCCAATTTATTGTTTCATTTGTATAGTTTTACCCTATCAAAATTGTGCACCCATACAGGAACCTTGGTTTTTTTAAGGATTTGGACATGCAAATTTTTCGATTGTGCAAATCGCTCAACTTTATTTAAGCTCCCCTATTTCTCCATGATGTCTGACGATTTCCCCCCTTTGGGGCTCTCCAAGCCCCTCCCGGTCCCGCTTCCAGGCCGCCGGCAGCCCCAGGGCAAGGGGCGCGGAGCTCTTTGACGGCCCGCCGCCGCGCCTCAACCATCTAAATTTTCCATAAATTA
>OOAG01002643.1_pt1 | contig 11518 bp, 9 predicted proteins | sample 1671461 | NCBI WGS metagenome assembly OOAG01 (sample SAMN06348159, study PRJEB24527) | human gut metagenome | biome: human gut; feature: ankylosing spondylitis patient; material: feces | host: Homo sapiens | place: China | collected 2015-10 | reverse complement strand
AGTGGTAGAAGAAGCTGGGGCGGGCGTTATACTCCGCCAGCCAGAAAGTATAGTCGGTGAGCCGGTCCAGCTGGTAGGACAGATAACCCAGGTCCTGGTTAAAGTAGACCACCGGGTGGTAGCCCGCCTCCCGGATCATATCACAGAAGGCCCCGGCGCAGCGTGTGATGGCCTCCGGCTCCATGCCGTCCGTCCGGGCGGTGTCCCCGGCAATGAACTCCCAGTCAAAGGCCACGGGGTAGGTCACATCGTACCCCTGAATGGCGTCCAGGACGTACTGCGCCTCCTCCTCCGCCTCCCAGACGCTGACGGCCTGGGAGAAAAAGTAGACCCCCACCTCCAGGCCAGCGTCCAGCGCCCCCCGGAGGTTCTGCTCAAAATTCTTGTCCGGCATGATGACCCCCTGGGAGTATCCCCGGTACCCCAGCCGGATCATGGCAAATTCCACTCCCGAATCCGCTACCTGCTGCCAGTCGATCTCCCCCTGATAAGCGGACACATCGATGCCGATGGCCGCCTGCTTTCCATCCTGCTCATAGGTGAGCCAGCCCCGATCATTGACGGAGAAGCCGTCTGACACATAGCTGTTCACCGCCACCCCTTCCAGGACGGGGAGCTCCCGGTCCCGGTAGGAGATGGTAGGGGACTCTGCTCTCTCCCCTGGCTCCTGTGGGTCATCCTCCCCCGGCGGCAGTGTCCGGTACAGCGCCAGACAGGCCACCGCCAGGGCGACGACCGCCAGCACCAGGGCCAGCTTCCCCACCCAGCTCCCGCTCCGGCGGGGCGGCTCCACCCGGGACGGGCGCCGCTCCTCCTCCCGCTCCTCCAATGGGATCAAGGTCTCTGCCATAATGAACTCCTTTCCGGCTCCGCACGCGGATTCGACTTTTTTCTGTTCCGATTATAGCAGACGGGACAGGAGGGCACAAGGGGCTTTCCCTTTCAGCCGCGGGCTCCTCCTCCGGGCCCCGGAGTCCGGAAAAAAGCGGGAGCCGGAGAGGCCCGCTCTCCGGCTCCTGTTCTATCGTCCCAGCCCCTGGCACAGCTCAAAGAGATCGGTGAGGGCGGGGGGCAGTTCCCCGGTGGCCAGATACTGCTCCCCGCCCAGGGCGTGTCCTGCGTCAGGGTAGATGTGGACGGCGAGGTTGTCCTTCCCCAGCCTCCGGCAGGTCTCCTGGATGGCCAGGGCGTCCTCCGCAGGGGTGTTGGCGTCCCACCTCCCCTGGAGGATATGGATGGGCAGGTCCAGACGGGGCAGGGTCTCCCGGTTGGGGGGAAACCTCCGGTGGCCCCGGAACCAGTTGGTGGTGAGGGGGACTGGGTAGTGTTCCCAAAGCCACTCGTCGTCCCCCGCCTCGATGGCCCGGAAGATCTCCGCCCGGCTCCCGGCATACACCGCCTCCAGGTCCGCCGGGGTGATCCGGCCGTCCCCGTCCAGGTCCAGCCCGGAGAAGGTCGCCTCCAGGGCCTCCCGCACCGCTCCCGGCCCCGTCTCAAACTCCTCCCGGGAGATGCTCCCATCTCCGTCGGCGTCAAAATACTGGCAGAGCATGGTGTACAGCCCCAGCCCCCGCTGCTGCCAGTCCAGGGCCTCCTCCATGGTCCCGTTGGCGTAGCCCGCCAGCAGCAGTCCGGCCAGGGGTACCGCTCCCCCTGCAGCCACAGCCGGAGCGATCATGGTCCCCTCGCTCCACCCCAGCAGCAGGAGCTCCGCCCCAGCACAGCGGGGGTGGGCCTGAAGGAGGGCGGTCCAGTCCTCCAGGTCGGCCACACAGGTCTGAGGGGTGTAGGAGCGGTAGACCGCCCGGTCCACTCGGCAGTAGAGTGGACCCTGATCCCCATCGGTGCACCCGCGGGTGCTGTAACAGAAGAAGCCCAGTCCCCGACCGGCAAGCTCCTCCCCAAAGAAACCGCAGAAGCTGTACGTGGTCCCGTCTCCCCGGTCCCGGAAGGTGTTGCAGGTCTGGGGGCCGGAGCCGTTGACCTGGACCACCAGCCGGGAGACGACGCCATCCCGGGGCAGATACAGCTTTCCCTCCAGCTCCTGCCCGTCCCGGGCCCGGAGCCTCATGTCCTCTGTGACAATGTGTGGTTTCATGGCCTTCGCCTCCTCTCTGTCCGGAGGATAGCAGATCCCTGGCTCACACGCAAGGGGATGGGAGCTGTCAGGCCTTTTTCCGCCGGTAAGCGGCACAGAAAGGCCGGGAGGACGGCTTGACAGCCCCTCCCGGCCCCATTGCGGTCGTTACCCGATGACCCGCTTAGCGATGTCCACGCTCTCCTTGGCATCCCGGGCGTAGAAGTCCGCCTGGATCTGGGACGCATACTCCGGGGTGAGCACCGCCCCCCCCACCATGATCTTACAGGGCAGGCCCTCCAGATGGAGCAGGGCGATGGTGTCCGCCATGCTCTTCAGGGTGGTGGTCATCAGGGCGGACAGCCCCACCAGAGGGGCCCGGTGCTTCCGCACCGCCTCCGCCACGGCGGCTGGGTCCACGTCCTTCCCCAGGTCCACCACGGTGTAGCCGTAGTTTTCCAGCAGCACCTTGACGATGTTCTTGCCGATGTCGTGGATGTCCCCTTTCACGGTGGCCAGCACGATGGTCCCCCGGTCCTCCCCCTGGCCCGGCTGGCCGGACAGGCGCTCCCGGATGACCTCGAAGGCGGCCTGGGCCGCCCCTGCAGACTGGATCAGCTGGGGCAGGAACACCTTTCCCGCCTCGAAGGCCGCCCCTACTCGGTCCAGGGCGGGGATGAGGACGTTGTCCACCACGTCCAGGGGGGCCCGACTCTCCAGCAGGGCCCGGGTGGCCTCCCCCGCCTCCCCCTTCAGGCCGGCCTCCACGATCTCCTCCAGGCCCCGCTTTTCCCCCGCTGCGGGGGCGGCGGTCATCCCGGCCGCGCTGGTGATAGAGGTGGAGACGGTGGCGTTCCCGTAAGCGGCGATGAATTCCCGGGCGTCGGTGTCGATGTTCATCAGCAGGTGGTAGCACCGCACTGCCGCCATCATGGCGTCTACATTGGGGTTGAGGATGGGCAGGTCCAGGCCGGCGGCCATGGCCATGGTAAGGAAATTCTGGTTGATCAGGGGCCGGGCGGGCAGTCCAAAGGAGATGTTGGACACCCCAAGCACCGTCTTCAGGCCCAGCTCTCCCTTCACCCGCCGCAGGCCCTCCAGGGTCTGGGCGGCAGCCTCCTGCTCAGCGGAGACGGTGAGGGTCAGGCAGTCGATGTACACATCCTCCCGCCGGATGCCATAGGACAGGGTCCGGTCTAGGATACGGCGGGCCACCGAGAGCCGGGCGTCTACCGTCTTTGGGATGCCGGTGTGGTCAAGGGTCAAGCCCACCACCGCAGCGCCGTACTTCTTCACCAGGGGGAGGATGGCGTTCAGGGTCTCCTCGTCCCCGTTCACCGAGTTGACGATGGCCTTGCCGCAGTAGACTCGCAGGGCTCCCTCCAGCACCCGAGGGTCGGTGGAGTCCAACTGGAGGGGGGCGTCGGTGACCCCCTGGAGGGCCTTCACCGTGCGCACCATCATCTCCGCCTCGTCGATCTCGGGCAGACCCACGTTCACATCCAGGATGTCGGCCCCCGCCTCGGTCTGGGCCAGGGCCTGGTTCAGCATGTAGTCCACATCCCCCCGGCGCAGGGCCTCTTTCATCAGCTTTTTGCCGGTGGGATTGATCCGCTCCCCGATGACCCGCACCCGGTCGATGGGCACGGTGCGGGTGCCGCTGCACACCGCCGCGGGCACCTGCCGGGGCACCTGGACAATGGTGCGGCCCGCCAGTTTCTCCCGCAGCAGTGCGATATACTCCGGCGTAGTGCCGCAGCAGCCGCCGTACAGCTTAACGCCCAGCCCGGTCAGCTCTACCATGCTCCCGGCAAACTCCTCCGCCGTAATGTCATACCCCGCGCCCCCTGGGTCGGGCAGGCCCGCATTGGGCTTGATGGCGATAGGCAGGGTGGACCACCGGGTCAGCTCCCGCACCAGCGGGGGCATCTCCCGGGGGCCCAGGGAGCAGTTCACTCCGATGGCATCTGCCCCCATCCCCTCCAGGGTCAGGGCCGCAGAGGCCGGGTCGCAGCCCAGGAAGGTGCGGCCCCGCTCCTCATAGGTCATGGTGACGATGACGGGCAGACTGCTGTTCTCCTTAGCGGCCAGCAGGGCGGCCCGGGCCTCCTGGAGGTCGGTCATGGTCTCGATCAGGATCAGGTCCGCCCCGGCCTGGACACCGGCGCGCACCGTCTGGGCAAAGATATCCACCGCCTCCTCAAAGCGGAGGGTGCCAGTGGGCTCCAGCAGCTGGCCGGTGGGCCCCACGTCCAGGGCCACTAAGGCCCTCCCCCTGGCCGCCCGGCGGGCGATCTCCACTGAGGGAGGGACCACCTCCTCCACGGTGCGGCCGGTGCGGCCGAGCTTCTCCCGGTTGGCGCCGAAGGTGTTGGCGCACAGGATCTGGGCCCCCGCCTCCACATAGGCCCGGTGGATGTCCTCCAGCCAGTCCGGGTGTTCCAGGGCGGCCAGCTCGGGCCACTCCCCCATGGACAGGCCCCTGGCCTGCAGCATGGTGCCCATGCCGCCGTCCAGCAGGACGGGGCCCGGCGTATTCAGCAATTCACGAAATTCCACAGTGTCCACCTGACTTTCGATACTGGCAGCTCTCCCGGGCGGGACAGCCCAGACAGCTGCGCACAGTTGGTTGGATGGGTCCGTCGGCCACCCCCAAGATAGCGGTCACCGACTTGCGGGGGGTGAGGATGTGGCTGGCGCTGGCGCACAGCCCCACCCGCCGTGGGGCGTCCAGCAGGTCCAGCAGGGGGTTCTGGAGCTCCAGGGGCAGGTCCCCATACCCTGGGCTGTACCGGAAAGGGAAGGAGCAGCCGGGGAAGTGCCCCTGGAGCTCCAGTTCGATCTGGTCGCACATCTGCTCCACCGCGGCGGCGGCGGAGCAGTCCAGGGCCAGGGCCCGCAGCATGTCCCCGCTCTCCCAGCGGCGGATCAGGGCGTCCACCTGGGCGGACAGGGTGGCGCAGAACACCGCCGCCCGGCCGCACCCCCTCAGGTGGCGCTTCAGGTCCTGCCCCGGCAGCAGCAGGCCGCAGGACAGACGCACCCCGCCCTCCTCCTCCGCGATGTCAAAGGCCCTCCAGGCCCAGCGGGGCCGGGCGGCGGCGCATACGGCCCGCCCGCACTCCTCCGCCAGGGCCCGCAGTTCCGGCCCGGCCTGGCTGGGCGGGGTCCCCATGTAGCGGAGCACCTCGTCCAGGTCCAGCTCCCCCAGGGCGATTGGCATGGCGCTCACACCCGCCGGATGGCGGAGACGCTGTCGCTGATCTGCCTGGCCACCGCAGGGTTGTTCATGGTGTAAAGGTGGATGCCGTCCACCCCGGCGGCCACCAGGTCGGAGATCTGGTCGATGGCATAGGCGATGCCCGCCTCCCGCAGGGCCTCCGGGTGGTCGCCGTACCGAGCCAGGATGCGGGAGAGCTTCCGGGGGATGGAAGCCCCGCACAGGGATACCATCCGCTCGATGGACTTCTGGTTCAGCACGGGCATGATGCCCGCCTCGATGGGCACCGTGATGCCCGCGATGCGGGCCCGCTCCAGGAAGCGGAGGAAGTCCTCGTTATCAAAGAAGAGCTGACTCACCAGATGCTGGGCGCCGGCGTCCACCTTCTGCTTGAGGTAGCGCAGGTCGCTTACCGCGTCGGGGCTCTCCGGGTGCCCCTCAGGGTAACAGGCGGCGGACACACCGAAGTCCCCCCGCCGGCGGATGAAGGCCACCAGCTCGTCGGCGTGGAGGAACTCCGTCTTTGGGGGATAGTCCGGGTTCCGGTCCCCCCGCAGGGCCAGCACGTTCTCTACGCCGTCTGCCTTCAGGTCATAGAGCAGCTCGGTCACCTCCCCCCTGGTGGCGGTGATGCAGGTCAGGTGGGCCATGGCGGGGATGTGGTACTGCTTCTGGATGATGGCCGCGATCTCCCGGGTGGACTGGTTCACCTGGGAGCCACCGGCTCCGAAGGTAACGCTGATAAAGTCGGGTTTAATATCCTTCAGCCCGTCCAGGGTCTGATAGATAGTGTCCACGGGGCTGTCCTTCTTGGGGGGAAACACCTCACAGGAAAAGACGGTCTTCCCCTTTCCGAATAATTCTGCTATTTTCATGGCTGCTGCCTCCTTGATCAAAATTGAGATTTTCAGGGATGGACCATACACAAGGTCCCCTCCTGGGGCATTCGGTCATCCCACTCGTAGGTGACCAGGTACTCCGTTCCCGGCTGAAGGAGCTCCCATGCCAGCTGGGGGCACCACAGTGTGATCTCATACCCCTCCGGATGCCGGATCACCGCCTGCAGCCCCTGCGCCGGCACAAGGACCGTCTCTGTGACCTGGGCCAGAACGGTGGCGGTGGAGCGGTGGGAGCGCTCGATCAGATAGCCCCACTGCACCGCCAGCAGGGCAGCCAGGACCCCACAGAACGCCAGCTCCCGGCGCAGTGTCTTTCCCCGGGCCCCTTTCACCAGCGTAATGGCCAGCCAGACCGCGGTGGCCAGGGCAGACACATAGGGGAGCATAGACAACAGCTCATGGGCCCCATAGCCGATCACCTCATAGATAGCGTATCGGGAACAGACCGCATCAAACAGGTAGGCCACCCACAGCAGGGCGCCGGAGAGGAGAATAATGATCCGGATCAGGCCGTGCTCTTTCACAAGATCTCTCCTCTCTCTTCACCAGGCCGCTACCGTGCCGTCGCACCGGGGCTCGGTGCCGCCGGCCAGGGTGCCGTCCTCCATCCGCCAGATGATCTGCCCCCGGCCCATGTCCAGGTTGGAGTTGCAGATCTCCACCTGGTGGCCCATCTCCGCCAGGCGCAGGCCGATGTGGGCGGGCACCTCCCGCTCCAGCTGGATGCGCTTCCCACCGGTCCACTGCATCCGGGGAGCGTCCAGGCACTCCTGGGGGTTCATATGGTAATCCACCGTGTTCACCACCACCTGCACGTGGCCCTGGGGCTGCATGAAGGCCCCCATCACGCCGAAAGGACCCACCGCCGTCCCTTCCTTCATCAGGAAGCCGGGGATGATGGTGTGGTAAGACTTCTTGCCGCCGGCCAGGCAGTTATCGCTGCCCTCATCCAGGGAGAAGTTGGCCCCCCGGTTTTGGAGGCAGATACCGGTGCCCGGGATGCGGATGCCCGCACCGAAGGTGGTGTAGTTGCTCTGGATGAAGGAGACCATGTTGCCCTGGGGGTCCGCGGTGCACAGGTAGATGGTGCCGCCGCAGGAGGGGTCCCCCGCCTGTGGCAGCAGGGCCCGTTCTCCGATCAGGGCCCGCCGCCGGGCAGCATAGTCCTCCGAGAGCAGGTCGGCCACCCGGGTCCGCATGTACCGGGGGTCCGCCACATAGGTCCTGGTGTCCGCGAAAGCCAGCTTGATGGCCTCCAAAATCTTATGGTAGGTGTCGGCGCTGTCCCGCTCCTGGGAGAGGGGCAGGCCCTTCAGGATATTCAGCGCCATCAGCACGGTGATCCCATGGCCGTTGGGCGGGATCTCGCACACGGTGTAGCCCTTGTAGTCCGCGGTGATGGGCTCCACCCACTCCGGGCGGTAGTCCTGGAGATCCCGCTCCTGGAAAAAGCCCCCCGTCTCCCGGCTGAAGGAGACCATCCGCTCCATCAGGCTCCCCCGGTAGAAGCTCTCACAGCTGGTGGCTGCCAGCTCCTCCAGAGTGTCAGCGTACTCCGGCCAGCGGAAGATCTCTCCCGCCCGGTATGGGGTGCCGTCCGCCTTCATCATCCGCTCCCACCAGGGGCGGTGGGGGGCCGGGTCCCGCTCCATAGCCCGGCCGATACGGGGGCCGTCCAGTGCCCACTGGACCGCCACGTTCACCGGCACAGCCACCCCCTCCCGGGCGTAGGAGGCCGCGGGGGCGAACAGCTCTTCAAGGGGGCGGGTCCCGAAGCGCCGGTTGAGCTCTGCCCATCCCCCGGGGGCGCCGGGCACCATGGTGGGCAGCCAGCCCTCTTTAGGCATCTCCCCGAAGCCCCGCTCCCGCACCAGGGCGGCGGACAGAGCTGCAGGGGACACGCCGCTGGCGTTCAGGCCGTACAGCTTTTTCTCCCGCTCCACCCAAACCAGGGCGAAGCAGTCCCCCCCGATGCCGTTTCCTGTGGGCTCCAGCAGGGGCATGGCGGCGGCCATGGCCACCGCCGCATCCACGGCATTTCCCCCGGCCTTCATCACATCCAGGCCGACCTGGGCCCCCAGGGGGACGGAGGTACAGGCCATGGCCCGGCGGGCGTACACCACGCTGCGGCGGGAGGGATAGGCGTATCTGTGGGGATCAAATAAGACCATTTCGGCTACCTCCTCTCAGTTGGCTGGGCTGCGCTTGCCCGTCCAGCGCTCCGCCCGGATGGCAAAGACGGATACCCGGGCCACGGCGGGCTCCGTCATCTCCCAGTTTCGCCCGGTCATATGGCGCATAATGGCGTTGAGGGCCTCATATTTCTCCTGCGGCTCGGTCAGCTCCCGGATGGTCCCGCTGCCCATGATGCTGCGGTAGGCACAGCTGTAACTGCACGCCTGCTCCGCCCTCATCAGCTGGTGGCCGCAGTCCATCTCAAAGGCCACCGCCCCGCCCCGGCGGAACGCCGCCGCCTTCCGCCCCTCCCGGGCCGAGTGGAGGTAGAGGGTCAGCTGCCCCTCTGTCAGGTCGTAGCCGTAATTCACAGGGACGATGAACATCCCCTCCGCATCCTGGGTCCCGATCCGCACTGTGTTGCAGTCCCGCAGGATCTCCTCCAACTGCTCCAGGTCTTTGACTTCCTTCTCCGCTCTGCGCATATCCAGATCCTCCTTATCTCCTTCCGGTCCCGCCCCGGGGCACTCAGATGTCCAGCTCCAGCAGTACCGGGCAGTGGTCGCTGCCCTCCACCGTGGTCAGGATCTCCGCCCGCTTGATCTTGTCCCGGAGGCGGTCAGAGACGATGAAATAGTCGATGCGCCACCCCGCGTTGTTCTTCCGGGCGTTGAAGCGGTAGGACCACCAGGAGTAGATCCCCTCCGTGTCCGGGTAGAGATAGCGGAAGCTGTCTGTAAAGCCGGAGGAGAGCAGGCAGGTCATCTTTTCCCGCTCCTGGTCGGTGAAGCCGGCGTTGTTCCGGTTGGTCTTTGGGTTTTTCAGGTCGATCTCCCGGTGGGCCACGTTCAGGTCCCCACAGTAGACCACCGGCTTGTGCCGGTCCAGGGACATGAGGTAGTCCCGCAGGTCGTCCTCCCACTCCATGCGGTAGTCCAGCCGCTTCAGGCCGTCCTGGGAGTTGGGGGTGTAGCAGCAGACCAGATAGAAGCCCTCATACTCCAGGGTGATGAGCCGCCCCTCGTGGTCGTGCCGGTCCTTGTCCATACCGTAGGCCACAGCCACAGGCTGGTGGGGGGTGAAAACAGCGGTGCCGGAGTATCCCTTCTTCTCCGCAGAGTTCCAGAACTCCAAGACCCCTTCGTTCAGCTCCACATCCGCCTGTCCCTGCTCCATCTTGGTCTCCTGAAGGCAGCAGAAGTCGGGTGCCTCCTGTCGGTAAAAGTCCAGAAACCCCTTTTTCAGGCAGGCCCGCAGGCCGTTCACATTCCAGGAAATGAATTTCATAGGCATCTCCTCTCTCCCTCCGTCGGAACTTTGGATGGACCCTATTATACAAAGACGTGCCCCGCTTGGCAAGAACAGATTGATTTTTCCGCCCTTCTCCGCTATAATAGAAAAATCTGTATGTGCTCACCAGGCGTTCCATCCCGGCTCTGCCGGATGAGCTTCTGTTCCAAATCCCTTTCAAAAGGAGTATTCGACATGGGAAAAACCGTCATTCCCGAGGGATACCGCTCCCTCCTCAGCCTCTATGAGACCCAGAAGGCCATCAGCCTGCTCAAGCGTCTGTTCGAGGACCGCCTCGCCGGTGCCCTGCGCCTGCACCGGGTGTCTGCCCCCCTGTTCGTCTCCGCCTCCTCCGGCCTCAACGATGACCTGAACGGGGTGGAGCGCCCCGTCTCCTTTGAGATCAACCGGGTGGAGGACACCGCCCAGGTGGTCCACTCCCTGGCCAAGTGGAAGCGCCTGGCTCTGAAGCGCTATCAGTTCCACCCCGGAGAGGGGCTCTACACCGACATGAACGCCATCCGCCGGGATGAGGAGCTGGACAACCTCCACTCCGCTTACGTGGACCAGTGGGATTGGGAGAAGATCATCACCCAGGAGGACCGCACCCGGGACTATCTGAAGCAGACGGTGAACGCCATTGTCCGCGCTCTCGTGGATACCCAGTCCTTCCTGCGCTCCGTTTTCCCCCAGCTGTCCGCCCTGCCTGAGCTGCCTGGCCAGGTCACCTTCGTCACCGCCCAGGACCTGGAGGATCTATATCCCCAGCTCTCCCCCAAGGAGCGTGAGAACACCATTGTCCGGGAGCACGGTGCGGTGTTTCTCATGGGGATCGGCGGAAAGCTGAAGTCGGGTCAGCCACATGACGGCCGGGCCCCGGACTATGATGACTGGAACCTGAACGGCGACATTCTGTTCTGGGACAGCGTCAATGGCCAGGCTATTGAACTCTCCTCCATGGGCATCCGGGTCAGCCCAGAGTCCCTGGACCGCCAGCTCACCCTGGCAGGCTGTGACAGCCGCCGCTCCCTCCCCTTCCACCGGATGCTCCCGGTAGCCGAAGTCGGAGCTCAATGTCCCGGAGACAGGCGTACAGTAATCAAAATTCAAAATGGCCTGCTCCATGCTGACATCTTCCGGAAGATTCTGGTTGGAATACAGTACGTATGCCAGATTCGAAACCTGCTCTTCCGGCGTTTCCTCCTGCATATCCTCCGCAGTCTCCGCCTCTCCCAGGGGCAGATAGGCCTGAAGCGCGGCCATTGCCGCTATCCCCTGAGATGCCGGAATGTGTGCAGAGGTCTCCAATGCCTCTTCCGTCCCGTCCGGGTGAAAGACTGCTCGATAAACCTCATCAACAGTGCCGCTCATACCGCTCTCTCCTGAGAAAGCTCTCCCCACAGCAGAGAATACCGCCTGGACGTCCATATTCTGTTCCATGGCTCTAGAAAGTACCTCGTTGATCTGGGCCATCCGGCTTGGAAGCAGGAATTTGGCGGCTACCAGCAGCACAAAAATTCCACAGCAAATCACCAGCTGCAGAAATTGCCGCCGTTCTTTCGGCCGCATGGACTCATCCTTTCGCCGCCCCGGCTGCCGGATGCCGCTCCGTCCGGTCTGCCTTTTCCGCTGGGCTGATATCGTAGCCATCCGTCGACCCGCCTGCCGTGAAGTCATACTGCTCCCTCCCTGCAAATCGTTCTTTTGGAGCCTATGCTGTTTTTTCCGTGAATATAACCTTGACAGCCGCAGGAAAATTCCGTATAATAACTACCGTTGCATCCGGGTGTAGCGCAGTTGGTAGCGCGCTTGGTTCGGGACCAAGAGGCCGTGGGTTCAAATCCCGCCACTCGGACC
>OOAG01002639.1_pt1 | contig 11527 bp, 5 predicted proteins | sample 1671461 | NCBI WGS metagenome assembly OOAG01 (sample SAMN06348159, study PRJEB24527) | human gut metagenome | biome: human gut; feature: ankylosing spondylitis patient; material: feces | host: Homo sapiens | place: China | collected 2015-10 | reverse complement strand
GTGCTCTTCCGATCTGAACAAATCCTCTCCGGCGAGTTTAATCGGAAGCCCAAGAAATCCACGGCTGCGGCGTTCAAAGTCAAACCGGCGATTTACAAGAAATACTTTACCGCCAGCATCAGCCAGAAAGAATTTGACAGTATTGTAGACGAGGCCCTTGCCCTCTACTTTGCCCGTAAAGAGGCCACAGCCGTCTAAACTGGAAAACCACCACAGGAAGGAGGAGCCTATTGAGAAACGATGAACGCCTGCGGACGATTTATGAGGTCATGGCCCCCTATATCGTCCGCAGCGAGAGGAACTGGCGGGATTACCTGGCCTTTGCGTCCCGGTTCCACAAGCAGAGCTTTGACAATATTCTGCTGGTCTACGCACAGGACGAGGATGTAACCATCCTTGCCACAAAAAAACAATGGGCTGGCGTGGGCCGGAATCTAATTTCCCGGCCAAAAGGGATTGCCGTCTGCGTTTACAGCAACGCCCGCCTTACGCTTGACTATCTCTTTGATATAAGTCAAACTGTGGGCAAGGAGATTCATCCCACCAACTGGCAGCTTTCCGATGAGATGCAAAAGGCTCTGGGGGAACGGCTTACCTTCTCACATGGGTTTCAGGCACAGCCGCTCCCAGACCTCTTGTACGCCCTGGCGCGTGAGGCCGTCAATGACAACTACGAGCATTATTTACAGGGGCTTCGGCAGGAAACAAAAAACCATCTGTTTGAGGAAATACCGGCTGGCGGCTTTGAAGCACAGTATATCCAGCTTTTGAGCGACAGCGTTTCCTATTTCATCGGTAAGAAATGCCACTTGCCAGATGAGGCGATCCGCATGGGCGATGGGATGGCGACGGTCAATCATTTCAACACGGTTCCGCTAGTTGCCCATCTGGGTATGGCAGTTACCTCCATTTCAAAAGCGGTGCTTTTGGAGATGGAGCGGAATATCAGGATCATCAATCGGGAAAGGAAGGTGCAGCATGAGCAAGCCGAACATCAATCTGCATTACAAAGAACAGGACGGGATGCTTCTCCCCGACCTGCAAATTTCCAACAGCAACGAGGCGGACAAGCCCCTGGGCCGGTACGGGCGGATGGCGCTGGAATATCTCAAGGACAACCAGCCGGAGCGATATACGATTTTGAAAATGGATGGCAGTCTGATGGAGGTCATGCACCGGGTACAGAACGAGGCCACGGAGAAGATCGAGGCCCTGACCCAGCAGATGCTTCAACAGGAGCCGATGCCGCAGACCGAGGATATTCTGGAGCGAACACGCCACCTGAACAATCTGAAGCTGATGGCGGAGGAAACGGTACTCCAGACCATCGTGCTGATCCCCCGCTGACCGAAGAACAACCGCATACCGAGGCGCCGCAAGGCGCGGAGCATGAAGGAGAGCCGCCCGCACAGGACGGCTCTCTTTCTGCTTCCCCGAAGGTTGAACATCACTTTTCTGATGAAGAAGTCCGTCGCCACTATGAGCATATCCTGACCAGCACCGACCTCTATCTCCCTGAACTCCATCAAGCGGTGCGGGCGGTGTTGGCGGATGGCGTTACAGACTACAACTGGACGGAAAAAGGCCGGGAGGTCTGCGGCCTGTTCTCGGCCTATGGGGACCGGGAGTTTCAGGGCGAGGTGCTGTACCGCACAAAGCTCCGTGGAGAGGACGGCATTTCCTTTTATTTTGATGATGGCTACACCTACTTCCCCTGGCCCAGCCTTGCCAATCTGCTGGACGCCCTGATCGAAACAGGCGCTTACCCGGATATAACCGCGGAGGAAGAATCTGACCCCATCGGGGCTTATAACATTCCTGATGAAGTAGAAGAAATGGGCGGCGGCCCCCAGCGTGAGATTGGGCAGGCCGACTATGACTATGTTCTGGGCGCTGTAGCCTATGAAGCCGGTGAAACGGCGGAAGAACCAGTCCGCCCGCAGGCGGTATTTACAGAAATTAAGGGAATCCCAAAGGCGGATGAAATAGACACCTTTGTGCCAGAGCCGGTTGCTGGCGGGCAACAGGTCATCGTGGCGGGAGATCAAGACAATCTGATTCCACCAGCGGAAGAATCTCCATCCCCGCATGAGTCCAGAGGGAATACCACCGCCCATAAAAACTTCCGGCGTTTTCAAAAGCTGTTCCCGGAGATCGTGTCCGGCCAGTATGAATCTCTGCGTTTGGAGGCTGGGGACGCCTATGATCCCCTGGTGATCCACCACAAATACGGCGATCACTACTGCATGGAACATTACTATATGCAGAATGGCGACCGAATGTATGACCCCTATATGGACTTCCTGATCGACCGGGAGACTGGAACTCTGCGGGCGTTCAGCTATGAAAACAGCGGCATCGGCGTGTATCAGGAGGCGGACCCCGCAGACCCAGCGCAGGAAAAGAAAATTGCCGGGTTCGGCCAGTTCTTCGCCACCTGGCTGAACAACATCGCCAGTCAGGACTATGAGCCTGTACGCGCTACTATGCTGGTCAATGATGAGGAAGTGGATGTGGAGCTGCGGCCAGCCCCCGAAGCAGCTCCGGCCGCAGCGGATGAGGAACCGGAGCAGCTTTCCCTGCTGGCCTCGCCGTCTGAAAGAAGCCCGGAAGATCTGCTGATTGAGCGCGCTATGCTGCGTGGGCCTCTGGCTACACAGAAAAAAGATCGTATCTACGAATTTGCCCGGACCCATCCCACAGGCTCGGCTTTTGCCTCTTTCCTGAAAGAGATGTACGGCTACGAGGGGTTTCCTGATGAAGCGGCGGGGCTTGACTATGTGTATTCCGGTACGGACAGCATTGAGCTGCACTGGACCGATGAACATGGGAAAAAGAGGGAAACCAAGCTGTCCTGGCCGCAGGCTGCCGGTATTGTTCAACGCCTGGTGGATGAGGGGCGCTATCTGGAGGCCCCTGCCGCCAGTGAGCCGGAGCAGAAGGATGAGACGCAGCCGTTCAGCGCCGAATACCGTCTGTTAGACCGTCTGTGTGCTGACTGCGAGTATTTTCTGGGTGAAGGGCAGCGGGCGGAAAAGCACCTGTGGGCGGGCAGTGTGGAGGCGCAGATCGCCAAAATGCGGGAGCTGTACGCTCAACTGCCGGAAAAACCGGATTGGCTCTCCCCGGAAACCATTGACGCTTACGCCCGCCGCATGGCAGCCCCGGAGCAGCCAGAGGAAACCCGGATACTGGATGAAGCGCTGGGCGCCCACAGCGGTCAGATTGATATGCTCATGCAGGCCGTCCGTGGGGAACTGACAGTGGGCACCCTGCGGTACAGCATTTTCGAGGAACGGCCCCATATCAGCATGATCGAGGTGCTGGAGGATTACCGCCGTCAGGGGATCGCCACTCAAATGCTCCGTTATCTGCAAGGACAGTATCCCGATGAAGAAATCGAGTGGGGCTATCTGACGGAGGACGGTTCCGCCCTCTACCGGGCGGTGGTGGACGAACAACCCAACCCGGAATATCAAAAGGTCAAGACTGATCTGGAGGACATTACCCGCCTGTACGATGGCTATGTGCAGCGGATGGAGGGCGGCGGCATCCTCTCCCCAGCGGAAGCCGCTGATATGGATGATTTAGAGGACATTCAATACCGGCTGGAAAAGGAACTGGACGAGCTTCGGCCTGTGCGGGCCTTTGTCCGCATGGAGGGTGTGCCGCCCACACAACCGGAAGAAAGGACGGTCACTGAACCGCCAGCCAATCCCCGGCCGGAACCGTTCATCCCCCGCAACTTCCGCTTTTCCACGGACTATGACCTCTATCCCGGAGGCGCCAAGACCAAATATAAAAACAACATCCTGGCAATCAAGACCTTGAAGCAGATTGAGGCGGAGCAGAGGACGGCCACCCCGGAGGAACAGATCACCCTTGCCCGATATGTGGGCTGGGGCGGCCTTGCCAACGCTTTTTCCGATAAAGCGGCCGGGTGGGAAAGCGAATATCAGGAGTTAAAGGCCCTGTTGACCGAGGAAGAATATAAGGCGGCCATGCGCTCCACCATCACCGCCTACTACACCGAGCCGGAGCTGATCCGCTATATGTACCGTGCTTTGGAACGGTTCGGGTTTGAGGGCGGCCCCGACCGCAGGATTCTTGACCCCGGCATGGGAACCGGCAATTTCTATTCCGTGCTGCCGGAGCAGTATCAGGGAAGCAAGCTGTACGGCGTGGAGTTGGACTCTATCACCGGGCGTATCGCAAAGCAGCTTTACCCAGAAGCGGATATTTCCGTTATGGGCTATGAGGCGGTTAAGTTTGAGGACAACAGCTTCGATGTGATCCTGGGCAACATCCCCTTCAACAGTGTCAAAATCTACGACCGCCGCTACAATGAGCTGAATCCCTATATCCACGACTACTTTTTCATCAAGTCCCTTGATCTTGCCAAGCCTGGCGGCATCATCGCCTTTATCACCAGCAAGGGCATCCTGGACCGGAAGGACGAGAGCCTTCGGGAATATATCGCACGGCGGGCAGAGTTCATCGGCGCCATCCGTCTGCCCAATACGGCGTTCAAGGCGCTGGCGGGAACCGAAGTGACCGCGGATATTGTCTTTTTGAAAAAGAGGGCGGCCCCCATGCAGCTTGACCGGGCAAACACCCCATCGTGGATACAGACAGACATGGAACGGGGAAAATGGATTCCCTACAACCGCTACTTCATGGACCACCCGGAAATGCTCATGGGCAAGATGGAGAGCAGCCGGAATATGTACGGCAGCGAGGATGGCACGGCCTGTATCGCGCCGGAGGGTTTCGATCTGTATGAACACCTCTCCGACGCGCTGGAAAGCCTGTCCGCCCATTTCAGCGCAGAGCCGGATGTGGAACCGATAGAAGAAGCGGAGGAAGAACAGCCGACCGATTATGAGGACGCCCCCGAAGGGACCCGGAATTTTACCTTTGTGGTGAAGGACGGCGAAATCTACTACTGCGAGAAGAACAAGCTGCTCCCACAGCCCTACACCGGAATGAAGGCCGCCCGAATCAAGGGCCTATGTGAAATCCGTACCGCGCTGCTGGAGGTCATCAGCATCCAGTCCCATGAGTATGACCCTCTGGACCTCCGCAAAGCGCAGGATAAACTCAATCAGGTCTATGACCGCTTTACCGCCAAGTATGGAGCCATCAACAGCAAGGGCAATATCCTCGCCTTTTCCGATGACGATCAATTCCCCCTGTTACGCTCCATTGAGGACGAGCGAAAGGATAAGAGCGGCTGGGATAAATCAGCTATCTTCCATAAGGCGACCATCCGGCCCTTTCGGGAGGTCAACCACGCTGATACCGCCGAGGACGCCCTGCAAATCTGCCTGAACCGCAAGCTGCGGGTGGATCTCTCCTATATGTCCTTCCTGACCGGGAAAACCACGCACGAACTGGCAGAGGAGCTGGGCGGCCGCATCTATCTCAATCCGCAGAAATACTATGGGAACCCGGATGAGGGCTGGGAACTGGCGGAGGAATACCTGAGCGGCCATGTGCGGGATAAGCTGCTTTACGCAAGGCAGAGGGCGACGGAGGAGCCGGAGCTGTTCGCCCGGAATGTGGAGGCGCTGGAAGCGGTACAGCCGACACCTCTTACCCCTGCCGATATTGAGGTGAATTTGGGCGCCATCTGGGTGCCGGTTGAGTATTACCGCCAATTCATGTATGAAACCTTCCAGACCAGCGGCTATGTCAAAGTGATTGACGGCGGGGATAACCGGCGCCGCATTGATATTGAGTATTTCCCTTATACCACCACCTGGCGGATCAGCAATAAAACCTTTGAACCCAATTCCGTGACGGTGAATCAGACGCTCGGCACAAGCCGAAAAAACGCCTACGAGATACTGGAGGACTGCCTGAATATGCAGTCCACAACCGTCCGTGACCGGCAGGAATATACCAATGACAGGGGCGATAAGGCGGTCCGTTATGTCATCAATCCGAAGGAAACCATGATCGCCCGCGCCAAACAGCAGCAGATTCAGGAAGCCTTTGCCTCCTGGATATGGAGGGAACCGGAGCGCCGGGACGCCCTGCTCAAGCTGTATAACGATACCTTCAACACCGTCCGGCCCCGTGAATACGATGGGAGCCATCTGGTGATCCCCGGCATGAACTCCGAGATGAAGCTGCGGAAGCACCAGCTTGACTTTGTTGCCCGTGTCATTTACACCGGCACAGGGCTTGCGGCCCATGAGGTGGGCGCCGGGAAAACCGCCGCGCTGATTGCGGCCGGGATGTACCTGAAGAACCTGGGCGCGATCCACAAAGCGGTGTTTGTGGTTCCCAATCCCCTTGTGGGACAGTGGGCGACCGAGTTTTACCGCTTTTTCCCCAATGCCAATCTGCTGGTGTCCACGGTGGAGGACTTCACCCTCAAGAACCGGAACCGCTATATTTCCAAAATCGCCACCGGAGAATACGACGCGGTGATTCTGGCGCACAGCCAGTTTGAAAAAATCCCTATCTCAAAAGAGCGGCAGATCATGCAGTTGGAACAGCAGATTAACGAGATCGAGGCCGCAATCAGTGAAATGAAATATGAAAAGGGTGAAAACTGGAGCGTAAAGCAGATGGCGATTTTCCGGGGCAACCTGGAAGCCAAGCTGGAAAAGCTGTCCGCCGAGGAAAAGAAGGACGACCTTCTGACCTTTGAACAGCTCGGCGTGGACATGATGTTTGTGGACGAGGCTCATTTTTTCAAAAACTGCTTTGTATTTACAAAGCTGCGGAATGTGGCGGGCATCACCACCTCCTCCAGCCAGCGGGCCTTTGATATGCTGCTGAAATGCCAGTATTTGCAGGAAGTAAACAATGGACGGGGTGTGATATTCGCCACTGGAACTCCTATCAGCAACTCTCTTTCGGAGATGTTCGTTATGCAGCGATATTTGCAGCCGCAGGAATTGGAACGGTTCGGCTGGTCCTATTTTGATACCTGGGCCGCTCATTTTGGAAAACGGACCTCCGCTTTGGAGATCAAGCCAGAGGGCGGCGGCTACCGGATGCGGGATCGTTTTGCAAAGTTCTATAATATGCCGGAACTGATGGCTGTTTTCCGTGAGGTTGCCGACATCAAGACTTCTGATATGCTGGATATTCCGGGTTTACCTTCTGTTCACGGCGGCAAGGCAGAAATTATCACCACAGAAACGACTCCTGCACAAAAAGCGATCATGGCGGAGTTTGTCCTGCGGGCAGACGCAATCCGCGCTGGCCGCGTAAAGCCGGAAGAAGATAATATGCTGAAGCTGACCAGCGAGGCCCGTATGATGGCGATTGATCCCCGTCTGGTAGACCCCAATGCGGAAAATGACCCCGAAAGTAAATTGAATGTCTGTATCAATGAGGTCTATTCACTTTGGGTGGATACCAAGGAGCAGAAATCAGTCCAGCTTATCTTTTGCGATGTAGGGACCCCCAAACCCGGCAGATTTAATGTGTATGACGAAATAAAACGAGTTCTGGTGGAGAAAGGGGTCCCGGAATCAGAGATTGCCTTTGCCCATGACGCCGCTACTGAAGCTCAAAGGCAAGCATTGTTTGAACTCACCCGTAAAGGTGATATTCGCATTTTGGTAGGCAGTACTGGTAAACTTGGAACTGGTGTAAATGTCCAAGACAAAGTAATTGCCATCAATCACTTAGACTGTCCCTGGAAGCCTTCTGATATTACTCAGCGGAATGGGCGCGGGGTCCGGCAGGGCAACGAAAACCCAGAGGTTATTATCAAACAATTTGTAACGAAAGGTACATTTGACGCCTACCTCTGGCAGATACAGGAACAGAAACTGCGCTATATCACACAGATTATGACAGGCAGGAGTATTGCACGATCCTGTGAGGATGTAGACGAAACCGTGCTTTCCGCCGCGCAGTTTAAGGCGGCTGCCACAGACAATCCCATGCTGGCGCAGAAGATGGAGCTGGAAAACCGAGTGACGGAGCTGAAAATCCTGCGGGGCGCGTGGAGCAACGAGCAACTCTCTTTGGAGCGGAAAGTAAATACGACCTACCCCAGCCACATCCAGCAGTACCAGCGCCAAATTGAGCAGATCAGGCAGGATATAACCCTGTTGGAGCAATCCAAGGCCGGGGACTTCTCTATCATGCTGGATGGGAAGCAGTACACAGAACGCCCAGCGGCGGGCGATGCGTTTGCCCTGCTTTACCGCACGATCAATGAAAACCACGCAAAGGATGACTTTGAGTTTGAAATTGGCTCTTACCGTGGATTTAGGCTCTGCCTTAACCTTCATCCGCTTTCGCGGGGAATCATCCTGCGGGGAACCTCCCGGTACAGTACGGACATCGGTTCTTCTGGACAGGGAACGATTACCCGCATTGAGAACCTTGCAGAGCGTATCCCGTTTTACCTGGTTAATACTCAGCGGGATTTGGAGGAAGCAGAAAAGCAGTTGGAGGCTGCCCGTCAGCAGATGGGCCAGCCTTTTATTTATGAGGAAGAACTGTCCGAAAAGGTTGCTGCTTTGACGGAGATCAACACAAAGCTGGAGTTTGAGTCTTTGCAGGAGCAGGAAAGCGAGGTGATTTTAGATGAGGATGGAGAACGATCTGATTGCAAGAAAGCTCAATCTGCTGACTGTGTTCTTCCCAGCGCTGGCACCGAGTTATAAGGAAATTATTTTGAACTCATTTGACCAGTATTCGCTGTTGAAAGCGTATGTACGCCGGATCATGGATAGCTACCCTGGTATACAGGCAGAAGATCACGAAAAACTGGAAAAGGCTCTTACACAATCTCTACGGGATTCGGAAGTGGACTGTATCCATAAATACCTGTCTGCCAAATTCAGCGATGAAGCCATTGATGCGCTGGTAAAGGAAATGGAGGGGCGGCATGATGAATGAAAAGCATTCCTCCGTCTGCTATATCTTCCGGGAGGGCGCCTTCTCCCCGGTGAAAGAGGGCAAACCGTTCCGCAACGATTTTGGTCTGGATCTGTTTCAGTACAAGGGCGCCGTCTATGAGGGCAGGACGGGTTTGCATCTCTGTCCCTTACAGGAGGCGGAATACCTGGACCTGTTCATCAAGTCGCATGGCGGGATCGAACAGGTCCAGCAAATAATTACCCGCAGTTTAGAGCGAACGGGCCTCTCTCCCCGCTACGCCCGACCAGATGAAAAGAAAAAGGACATCTTCCCGCCAAAGGAAAAGGATGAAAACCGGGTGTTTGCCAAAGACCTGATGGGCAATAAGCATTACTACTACCGCTTCTACAATGAGAATGGTATTGAACTCTACACGATGGAAAAGAAACGGGAGTTCTTTCAGACCATTTATGTTCCGTGCGATGGCTTCATGGTGGGAATCGACCAGAGACACCGGCTGGAGGAAATCCTGAAATGGCTGCCCACGCTGAAGCAAGGCATCCGGGGTGAGATCGAACGGGTTTTTAATGAGAGTATGGGCGATCCGAAACGGTGGGCAGACCTGGGCTTTGCCAATCTGCTGGGACGGTACTATGAGGCAAAACGGCACAATATTCCATTAGAAGCAGAGCGCAGGCAGCGGGAAGAACGATGGGCGGCAGAGCGTGAAGCAGAGAGGCGCCAGCGTGAACAGGAACAGCAGGCCCGCTATGATGCCGCTATCCGGGAGGCAGAGAAAGATATTCTGGCGGGAAAGGAGGTGGTGAACCGGGAGGTCAACGGCAAGGCCCTGATTATGCAGCTTTTCCGGGAGCATGAAATACCTGTCCCTCTCAAAACACAGGGCTGGATCATCAATGCGCTGCACAGCATCCGCTATTCCCCGGAGAGCGGACAGTGGGACTACCGTTATTATAAAAAAGCCGTGACAGTACGAAAATGTTTGAACTGCTCCCGAAGCTGTCAGCGGCAATTCAGATCAAGCAGCAGTTTGAAGAACAGGGTGAGGCCAGCCTAGAGGCCCCCGCCGCTGCGGACGAGGACGAGCAGGATATGGAACTGTAAACCTATTTTTGGAAAGGAGTTCGCATGAAAAAAGTAATTGTAGGTATTTCCGCCGCTGCCGCCGTGGTCGGCGGCTTTTTCTATTTTGCCTGGTACCGGCATTACCGAGACGCGATCCGGTGAGGCGGTCCCTGCGGCCAAGGAGGTGAGGCATCATGCCGCTTGCAGCAACAAGGGCGCCCTACACTCTGTTCATTGTGGATGACGATATGCCCCTGAATCCCCGTGAGGACTGCGACTGTCTGGGAAAAATGCTCTGTTGGCATGGGCGCTATTCCCTGGGTGAAAAGCACGATTTTGAGGAACCCCGTGATTTTCTGCAAGAACTGCTCTTTTCAGAGTATTCCAGCGGCCATGACCGGGACAATCCGGTTTTTGCGTTTCTCAAATCTGGTAAGGCCAGCGGCGCCCGCCTGGAATACAACCGCTCCACACGGGAGTGGGAGCTGAAAGAGAACCAGCATTGGACTTCCGAGAGCGACTGGTATGTATCGTCCAGCTATGCGGCCTCGCTGAAAGATGATGTGCCGGATTGGTTTCTGGATGACTGCCTCTCCGCCCTCTCCACCGGCGAACTGTTTTCGCTGGTAGAGCAGATGGAGGGCATGATGATCCTGCCCCTCTATCTCTACGACCATTCGGGCATCACCATGAACACCACCGGCTTTTCCTGTCCGTGGGATTCCGGTCAGGTAGGATGGATTTATGCGGATAGACGGAGGATTGAAGCGGAGTACGGCAAGGTAACGCCTGAAACTGTGGAGAAGGCCCGCCAAGTGCTGGAGGGCGAGGTGAAGTCCTATGACTATTTCCTGACCGGCCAGTGCTACGGGTTCCAGCTATTCCGGGAAGATGTGGAGGTGGATAGCTGCTGGGGCTTCCTGGGCGAGATACGGGATGTGCAGGACGATGTAAAGGACTATCTGCCGGAGGACTGTGATCCGGCTATCGTGGAACAGCTCCAGTTCCGCTATGAGGAACTGGACATTGAGGAATATCTGGAAGAATTGCGAGAGGAAACGGAGGGATTGGATTGTGAAGTGGGATAAAGCGCAGCCGCTCTATATCCTTTATGGGTGCAACATTGTCAAAGAGCGAAGCACCATGCGGCTGGTTGCCGCCACTACGGATGAGGAAATGCTGAAGGTCATTATTGGCGCTCAGATTCTCCTTGGGGTCATGGACTACCGAGGCTTCAGCAACATGAAAGGCTTTCAGCAGTTCCGGGCCGCCTGCCGTAACGGTGACGAGCGATATGGCGATCTGTCCTATGGGCTTGTGGAGAAAACGGAAAACCTGCTGCTGTCCGACTGTGCCAAAGAACCGCTGTATGCAAGAGCCTACAAATATCTGAATATGCTCGACCGGGAGTTTGACGAAATCCGTAATGGGACTTTGGAAACCCTTCCGGGAGAGCGTAAGCATCAGATTTTAAGTAAGGCGCTGGAGTGGGCGGCCGCGCACTACGATGGCTGGGAGTTGTACCGCCACCTAAAAGATCATTTGGGCATGGAGGATCAGGAGATCTCCCGTGCTGGGTTTGAACTGGATGAGTTCTACGAGG
>OOAG01002634.1_pt1 | contig 11540 bp, 8 predicted proteins | sample 1671461 | NCBI WGS metagenome assembly OOAG01 (sample SAMN06348159, study PRJEB24527) | human gut metagenome | biome: human gut; feature: ankylosing spondylitis patient; material: feces | host: Homo sapiens | place: China | collected 2015-10 | reverse complement strand
TTTATCTGCTAATTCAGTGATGAGAGGACGTTTAGACGCAAGAAGGACGCTGAAGAGCTTAGTTGCGGATTTGAGGTTTTATTCGGATATGATATCGAGAGGATAAGTAAAATTAATGACAGGTCGTTCCTGTTCATCGGCCGTTATGTTGTAGCTGCCTCCGAAATGCTGCAACAAAAGGCGATTGATATCATGACGTATGCTTACTTCCTGGGAATTGAATTCCGGATCGGCCAGTGGGCTGTTGCTGATGCGGAAACATATCTGTTTGCCGGAATCGTCACGAGTCAGAGTGAAAGTGATTTCTCTGTGTGTCGTGTTTTTCTGCGGATAAGTCAGAGTGCTGACCAATGCTTGAATGAGCCTTCCGGTATCGGTTGTGATGGGTTGCGTCTCGATATGGGTATCGAAATATATTTCTATGGTTTCTTCATTGCGCATGCGGGCCATATAGATAGCGTCATTACAGAGTGCCACAGCATCATATTCCTGTATTTGGAACTTCATCATGTTGGCTTCCAGACGCGACAAGTCCAGTACGTCATTAACCAGTTGCATCAATTCTTCGGTATTTTTCTGGATGATGGCAGAGAATTCTTTTCTTGTGTCCTCGTCCATATTCGGTTCTGATGCTATCAGTTGGGAAAATCCTACGACTCCGTTCAGTGGAATGCGAATATTATAGCTCATGTTGGCAAGGAAATGATTCTTAGTCTCATTGGCTTTTTCGGCTATCCGGGTAGCTTTGCGAGTTTCGCTTTCTGCTATTTTCAGGGCTTTACGTACCCGGAAGATGCGTAACATGAAAAATACCAATACGATTAATGTCGTGCCGATAACGATAAGTACAATAAGTTGTATTTTGTTTTTCAATTGTTCCTCTTCGAGGGCTATTTTATTGATGTGATAGTTGCTTTGTATCAGTTTCATTTGTTTGTCGGAAAGCTCGGTGACCAGTGAGTCTTTCATTTGCAGTACCTTTTCATAGATGGGCAGCGCTTCCTGGCTGCGGCCGGCTTCCACGAGTATGTCCGCTTTGGCAGACAATTGGTTGACGTAGTCGGAACTGAACGCTTCCTGTAATAAGACGATTGTGGAATCCAACTGGCTAAGGGCCTTGTCATACTCTTTACAGCGCCGGTAGTACAAAGCGTATGCATCGTAATAGAGCACGCGATACATAAAATAGGTATGTGGTGTGAGATACTTGGCTCCTTTTTGTAAATGTTCAAAAGCAGGGTGAGGCTGATTCATCTCTAAATAATAATAAGCATAATAGAGTTCATTGAAGATCAACGGATCCTGAAAAGCCTCTTCCATGGTGGGATTCTTTCTTATGTAGTCTTCAAGGATACTTTTCTGTTCATCGAGATATTTCTTCAGGTTTTCAAAGTCATCTTTGGCTTTACTGAGTGAAACGAGTTGGCAAAGTACGGAGTTGTGTACAATTACGTTATCCAGTTTGGGGAGTAGCATATGGGCCTCTTCCAATGCTTTTTTCCCTTCTTCCCAACGTCCGGTACCCATGTAAGCATTTGCCAGACATTGTTTGGCACCGATTAATCCGCGCACATTGTTGGCTTCCTGTGCCTTTTGGTACATCTCGAGTGATTTATTGATGGCAAATTCGATCTGCTCTCTATAAGAATAAAGATCTATCTGGCATCTTTGTGCGTCGAAATAATAATCCCACAGATTGCCTTCGCGGACAAAAGGCTCCATCTTTTCGATCTTTTGTATTACGCTGTCCAGTTCGTTCTGGTTGTAGTAATAGATAATCTGGAAATAAAGGGCGGTTCCGGCATATTTGGGATTATTCTGTGCGATAGCTTCTTGCAACAGCATATCCGAGTAGCGGATACAGTTGGGATTGGTTTGCTCCATCCGCGTGATATCCTGTATCATTTGCAGGCGTGCAGAGTCGTGCGGCATGCTTGTCAGCAGTCTTTCCAGACTGTCTCTTTTGGCCGAGGATGGAGTAGCCGTAGGCATACCTGTTAAAAAATGGCAACTCAGAATAAGGGTAAATATCAATTGTTTCATTGGGTATTCTCCTTTCTGTTGACTACCGGGATTATGGGGTGGGTGAACATAAAACGGGCCCCCTCGGTATATTCATGATCTATCCATATCCGGCCACCGACTTGTTCGATGATAAGTTGGCAGATGGAAAGTCCCAATCCTGTGCCCTGTGCACCTTCATTTAATTTTTCAAAGCGGTTGAATATCTGCTTTTGTTTTTCCAACGGGATACCGCAGCCGGTGTCGGTGACGGAAAAGAGCGCGACCGTATCCGATTCTTTCTCGACCTCGAGAGTGATAACACCCTCTGTCGTGAATTTGGTGGCGTTGATAAGTAAATTGATGAGCAGTTGCTGCAAACGGGAGTCGTCTGTTACAAGAGGAAGTGACTCTAATGTGGTAACAAAACGTACTTCGGCTTGTGTCTGTTTCACTTTCTCTACAGTTTCTACCACGTTACGGCAGATGACCACTGCATCGCTTTCTTTCAAATTGAATGTCAGTTTTCCTACATCTACACTTGAAAGGTCGATAACGTCATTGATAAGTTTAAGGAGAAGTTCTGAGTTTTGTTGTATAATCTCGTTGCATTGCTGGCGTGTGTCATTGTCGATGGAGTCATCCGTGAGAATGGCGGAGAAACCCGAAAGAGCGTTCAGGGGAGTGCGTATTTCATGGCTCATGTTCGATAGAAAGAGACTTTTGGTTCTTGTTGAGTTCTCTGCATATTGCTGGGCTTTTTCCAATTTCTCTTTTGACAGGAATAGTCGTTTGTTCCCTTTTTTAATAAGGAAAATGAGGAGGAGGATGAGGCCTAACATGGAGAGTACTGCAAGAATTCCCCATAAGATTGTTCTGTTACGTTCTTGCTGGTTTTTAATTTCCAGTTGGTCTATTTGGTAAATGGTACGTAATTCATTAATTTGGCGGACATAGCTGAGGTTGTCCAATGAGTCTTGTAATGCACTTGTCCTCTGATAGATAAAACAAGCTTTGTCGGTTTGCCCTTGTTTCGCCAGAAGCCGTGCGCATTGGATATTCAGTTGTACGTGTTGATACGGGGCATAAGACGGACGGAGTTCGCTGATGATTTTACCGTATTGCTCCAATGCCCGGTCATATTGTTCTGTCAGTTCGTAATAGCTGGCATGCATGTAATCCAGCATAAAGTTCATATGAAAGAAATTGTTTTCTGCATTTGCACGTGTTGCTTCGGTGAGGTATGCTTGGGCTTTGTCGGGCTGATGGGTCATTATCAGATAATATGCACGGCATATGGAGGTATAAAACAGATTGGATGATGTTGGAAACTTGTCGAACAGGCTTTCGAGTTGCTTTAGATATGCATGGGCTTCGTCGATTTTTTCTATTTTAAGCAGACTTAAGATAAGATTAGGCAGGATATGTATTTTTATCAAATCCTCATCATCTGATTTATCCAATATCCGTATGGCTTCTTCGTATGAGTCGATGGCTTGTTGCTGTATGTTGGATGCCAGGTAAACATCGCCTATGGCGCGGAGTGAAAGAGCTATCCCTTTGTCATATTCCATCTCTTTGGCCTTTTGATACATGATGTGGGCTTTATCTACAGCTACGGTAATATCGCCACGATTCGCATATGCCCTTGCTACCAGTTGCTTCAGATAAAAAAGAAGATCATATCGTTTGTCGGCTTCCAATTTCGGTTCGAGTTCTTTTTCCAATAAAATAATACTGTCGGAAGACATTTCCCTATCATAAGGCAGGTTATGATCGATAAGAATCTGTAACTTTTCCAGGTGTTTGGAAGTGTTATCAACAGGATATGCCGGCAGGGAACATAGAAGTCCGGCCAGCATTCTTAATATATAGTAATAGATATGACTTCTCACTACCTGGTATACTGTTTGTGATGTATTGCTGCAAAAATAAATAAAAAGAGCGAAGATTTTATAAATCTCCGCTCTTTTTATTTATTTATTTTCTATTGACGGTATTCCGTACTCCGGTGTTTTTATGATTGGGATATCCGGGGGTATGTTTTTTCCGGTGTTTATCCGTGTCTGCTCTGAAGTTATGATAATCATCTTTTAGCTATTCATGCTCATCAGGAATTCGTCATTGTCTTTAGTCTTTTCAAGACGGTCTTTTACGAAATCCATCGCTTCTATCGGGTTCATGTCCGCCAGATACTTACGTAATATCCACATACGGTCGAGTGTAGTCTTATCAAGCAGCAAATCATCACGACGTGTACTTGAAGCCACAATATTAACAGCCGGGAAGATACGTTTGTTAGATAAGTTACGGTCGAGTTGAAGTTCCATATTACCGGTACCTTTAAATTCTTCAAAGATAACCTCATCCATTTTCGAACCGGTATCGATCAATGCGGTTGCGATAATGGTCAGCGAACCTCCGTTTTCGATATTACGGGCCGCACCGAAGAAACGTTTGGGTTTATGCAGTGCATTGGCATCCACACCACCCGAAAGTACTTTTCCGGATGCCGGTGAAACAGTATTGTAAGCGCGTGCAAGGCGAGTGATGGAGTCTAAGAAGATGACAACATCGTGTCCGCACTCTACCAGTCTTTTGGCTTTTTCAAGTACGATGCCTGCAATTTTTACGTGGCGCTCTGCAGGTTCGTCGAAAGTCGATGCAATAACTTCTGCGTTTACGCTACGTGCCATGTCCGTTACTTCTTCCGGGCGCTCATCGATAAGCAACATTATCATGTATACTTCCGGATGGTTGGCGGCGATAGCGTTGGCAATATCCTTCATAAGTAATGTCTTACCTGTTTTAGGCTGTGCTACGATCAGTGCACGTTGGCCTTTACCGATCGGAGAAAACAGGTCTACTACACGTGCAGACATAGAATCGGAATATCCCCCTTTGCAAAGTCTGAACTTTTCGTCCGGGAAAAGGGGAGTCAGGTGATCGAAAGGAACGCGGTCGCGTACAAATGCTGCATCACGTCCGTCTATTTTCGATACCTTTACTAATGGAAAATATTTTTCGCCTTCTTTGGGCGGACGAATTACACCTTCTACTACATCTCCTGTTTTCAGACCAAATAGCTTGATTTGTGATTGGGATACATAAATATCATCCGGAGATGAAAGGTAATTATAGTCCGAAGAACGTAGGAATCCATAACCATCCTGCATGATTTCCAATACGCCTGTACCGGTCAGGATGTCATCGAATTCATAAGGCTTTTCACGCTCTATGACTTTACGTTCCGGTGCCGGTACATTTTCACCTGCATTTTGTTGTTGCGCAGGTCTCTGCATAGGCAGACGGGGATTGTTGTTATTTCTTGGAGCGTTATTATTATTGTTAGCGTTATTATTGCTGTTATTATTATTGTCACGTGGACGTATAACACGGGGGCGCGGTTGGTTTTGCGCTTGTTCAGGGGCAGGAAGGGTGATTGTTTCAGCCTTGGTCGATTCGAATTTACCGAATAATTCAGTTGGTAATTCTACTTTTTCAGATGGAAGATCTTCTATAGGAATGAAGTCGTCATCAGAGCTTTCCGACAGGATTTTACTTTCTTCATCAACAACGGCCGGAGCTTTGGGCTTGATAATCGGTTTGGAAATCGGTTTAGAAGCAGGCTTAGAGATTGGTTTGGAAGCCGGTTTCGCTTCCGTTTTCTTTTCTTCTTCCGCTTTCTTGGTTTCCGTTACCACCACTTCTTTTTCTTCTTTAGCGACAGGCTGTTCTTCTACCGGTTTGTTTACTACCGGATTTTTGCGTGGACGTCCTACTTTCTTTTTCGGAGCGGCTGCAGGAGTCTCTGTTGCGGGAGTAGCGGTTTCTTGTTTTACAATAGCGGCTTCTTGTGCTTGTGCTTTAGTTGCCGGAGCCGGTGCAGTTGTTTCTGCCTTGGTTATCTCACCGTTTTTGGTAGCAGAAAATACTTTGTTTTCTTTCTTCACTGCTACGCGTGACCGTTTTTTCTTGTCTTCGTTTCTTTCCTCTTTCAATTTATCTGCCGCAACTTTCTTAGTAGCGCCGGCGATAGCTTGTTCATCAAGGATTTTGTAAACAAGTTCTTCTTTTTTTAGTGAGTCTGTCTTTTTTATACCCAGTTCGTGGGCAATAGTTTGTAGTTCCGACAAATCTTTGTCGTTCAATTGGATAATGTTATACATACAGTATAGTAAGTTATTAATATTTTTCTGTTCAGCTGAAATATGAACAACACAACAGGACTTCACTTGTCACTGGTCATGTGAACATATGCTTTAAATTATGAATCTGGGATATTTCTGTTGAATTGGATATCTGGTTGTTTCCCTCTGGTGAGAAATAGCAGAGTGTTTCAACGGCGCAAAGATAATAAATAATTCTGGTTTCATAAATAAATCATCATTTTTTTCATTTAAATTGAACATTATGATAGTTACTGAAGCTCATCTTATTTATTTTTCGCCTACCCACACATCTAAACAAGTAGGTGAAGCAATTGTTCACGGAATAGGAATAACTAATTTTTCAACGACCGATTTAACCTTAAAACCGGTTGAAGAAATGGAGCTTCCGACTTCTGCATTGGCTGTTGTGGTAGTTCCTGTATATGGCGGACATGTAGCTCCGTTGGCAATGGAGCGTCTGGAAAGTATCCGGGGTAACGATACTCCGATAGCATTGGTAGTGGTTTATGGTAATCGTGCTTATGAGAAAGCTTTGACGGAACTGGATGCCTTTGTTTTACTGAATGGATTTAAGGTAATTGCCGGGGCGACTTTTATAGGTGAACACTCTTATAGCAGTGCGAAATATCCGATTGCGGCAGGGCGTCCTGACTCTAATGATTTGGAATTAGCAGTGGAATTCGGCAAGAAATTGAAAGCCAAAGTAGAAGCAGCTTCCAGCCTGGAAACTCTTTATCCGATTGATGTCCGGGCTATTCCCCGGCCGCGACAACCTTTTTTTCCGTTATTTCGCTTTTTGCGTAAGGTGATAAAACTACGTAAGAGCGGTGTGCCTTTGCCGCGTACACCGTGGTTGGAAGACGAAAGTCTTTGTACGCATTGTGGTGCATGTGTACGTCATTGTCCGACAGGCGCCATATTGAAAGGTAATGAAACACAAACGGATGCAGAAAAGTGTATTAAGTGTTGTGCTTGTGTTAAATCATGTATGCAACAGGCGAGAGTGTATGATACTCCGTTTGCTGTGTTGCTTTCGCAGTGTTTTACCCGGCAGAAAGATCCGAAAACAATCTTATAGTCTATCAATAAAAATCCTCTTTCGCACGCTGAAACCGAATAACGGAAAGCAAGCGGAAGAGGAATTGGCACATTATTCCTCGTTAATCTTTAGGATGATTACTCTTTTTGTGTTCCCGTCTATTCGAAAACGATTGTCGGTCCGTTCTCCTATTACCCAAGCTATTTTGTCCCCGCAGCATAGAATCCATTGTTGTTCTTTCCGGATGACGGAGAATTTTCTGTCTGTCAGGTAGTCGCTTACTTTTTTCTTTCCTTTCATTCCAAAAGGGATAAAGGTATCTCCCGTCTGCCATTTTCTTAAGCTGAGTTTTTCGACTAATTTGTCAGCATCAAAGTAGGCAATGTGTTTGTCGCGGGAAATAATAAAATCCCTTGTGTATTCTCTTTCTTCTCTGATTAGTTTGAAAGGAGGGTATTCTTTTTCTTCCTTTTTGTCTATCAGCAGATATTCTCTGTCTTTCGTTATTCTCCAACCTTCTTTGCTTATAAATTGTTTGCCTGCTTGTTTATTTAATGCAGTCAGAATGTTTTTAGTTTGTGCCGGGTTGAATCCCAACGGATAGAGTATTTCGAATAGCAGTGTTTCCGGGGCGGGTTCGTTTAGCAATGCAGTGATACGGATATTGCCTTTTTCCATTATCCGTTGTTTCCCTTCATCTATACCTTTATTATATATACGCACTACATCGTTCAGATAATTACTGGTATCGATAATATGTTCTTTTGCTGCCGGATTAATTTCCTGCATAAGTGGCAACAGGTTCAGACGTATTTTGTTGCGGGTGTATTCGTCTTGCAGATTTGTACTGTCCGTCACGTATTGCTGACCGGTGCTTTGCAGGTAATCAATAATTTCTTTTCGGTCGATACATAAAAGCGGCCGCACGATATCTCCGTTTTTAGGCCGTATTCCCAATAATCCGTTTATTCCTGTCCCACGTATAAGATTAAGCAATACCGTCTCTACGCTGTCATCTTGATGGTGAGCCACGGCGATGACATCGGCATTTGTCTGTTTTTTTATCTCTCGTCTTCTTCCGGTGACCATTCCGCCAATCCGTCCTGTCTCTTTTGATGTTAATGACTTCCACCCATCCTGCATCACGCGATCTAAAAGGCCTAATTCCTCTGCTATCTCATACTTCAGCTTTTCTTTCGGTTCAAGTTCTGTAAGATTGATTGTCTTTTCCTTTTTTCTTCCCATACTTCTTATTGCTGCATACAGCATCCTCCTTTTCAGAAGTATTTACAGGAAAAGAAATTTTATTCGCCACTTACATGAATCGCACCAAGAACCTCTCCGATCGGAGCCGATATTGCAAGCTCTGCCCGGACAGTTCTGGCTGTTTCTGATTTATTGATCACAACAAGGTGTTTTCCGTGAAAATAATCAATAAAACCGGCTGCCGGATAAACAACAAGGGAAGTACCTCCGATGATCAGCATGTCGGCTGATGAAATTGCTTCGACTGCCCCTTGGATCGTCTTCTGGTCAAGTCCCTCTTCATAAAGTACTACGTCCGGCTTAATCATCCCGCCGCAGCTGCATCTCGGAATTCCTTCTGAATTCTTCACATATTCCGCATCATAGAACTTCCCACATTTCATACAGTAATTTCTGTGGATGCTTCCATGAAGTTCATAGACGTTTCTGCTTCCTGCCGCCTGATGCAGTCCATCAATATTCTGTGTCACAACAGCCTGCAATTTTCCGGCCTGCTCCAATTCTGCCAATTTCAGATGGGCAGCATTTGGCTTCGCATCCAAAATCATCATCTTCTCTTTATAAAACTCATAGAATGCTTCCGGATATTTCATAAAAAAGCTATGACTGACCACCTGTTCCGGTGAATACTTATATTTCTGATGATAAATTCCTGTTGCACTTCGAAAATCCGGAATATTACTTTCTGTTGATACACCGGCTCCTCCGAAAAACACGATCCGGTTACTCTCATCAATCATTGCCTGCAGCTGCTCAATCTCTTTCTCGTACATCTTGCATACTCCTTTCTCAAACCGCACTTGCCAGATTCCTGTCACCTTAAGGCACACCGCCTTCTGCACCGGTGAAATGTTTACCTAAGCGGAGCGTTTTTTAATATATTAGGAAAGGACTTTCCTAATATATTAAAAAGACAGGTCTGTCCTTCACCTGCATTCAGCTGTGTCTGACTCCCTGTCTTTTCTTAAGTAAACCTATTCCCGGTACATCCGGAAAGCGATCTTATATCTTTTATTTATATCTTACAGATCGATTTTTCCTGTTGTATCTCCATTAACAACATAATATGCTGCTGACTCTTCCGGTTTCAGATAAATCTTAACATCTTTCATGTCTCCGACTTTATTCTTCAAATCCTTTGTCCATACATCTTTGACTTTCTTAAGAATCTCTTTCTCTGTATACTCTTTACCAGAGAACTGAAGGAAGAATTCTGTCTTCAGCTCAGCTTTCTTTGTAGTCTTGGCTGCTGTCTTCTTAGCTGCTTTCTTTACAGTCTTCACAGCCTTTTCAGCTGTATCTTCTGCTTTTGCTGCAACCTTCTTAGCTGCCTTCTTCACTGTCTCTTTTACTTCTTCTGCCTGAACTTCTGGTGTATCTACCAGCACTGCTGCCTTTGTTTCAAGTTTCTTTGTTGTGTCTTTCTTTGTCTCGATTGCTTTCGCAGCTGCTGTCTCTTTCTTCTCTGCCTTTACTGTTGCTGTTTCAGCTTTTGTTGTTGAAGATGTCTTCTTTGTTACCATACTTGTTTCCCTCCTAAAATATACACCCAAGTATATTGGCACTACCTCATTACAATGTTATTCTGAACGCGAAATAATGACATGGACTTTTGTCCGTAATGATAAATTATTCACGATACGGATTATTGTAACTCATTTTTGACAAAACGTCAAATTTTCCTTGGTAATTATCATTTTATTCCTCAGAAGAATAGCCCCTGAAAAATTCTGAAAGTCCGTCCAATGTCTTCATAAGAACCGGAATCTCTTTTTCATCCAGTCTGTTCAACACAGCATTTGTCATCTCTCTGTGAAACTCCTCATGATGATAGTAAGCTTTCTCCCCTTTTTCTGTCAGCCAGATATACACCACTCTTCGATCTTCTTCACCTCGGGCACGCATTACATACTTCTTGTTTACCAGCCCATTCACCGCTGTGGTCAGAGACCCTGCCGTAATCTTCATCTTCTTTGCCACTACAGACATCGTTGTCTTTCCTGAAACACCGATTGCTTCTATTATATGCATATCGTTGTTTGTGATGTCTTTAAACTCCTCTGTAATGATTGCCTTTTTCTCCAGCTCCCAGATTTCATTAAATAAATGTACCAGAATGTCATTGATGGTATTATACGCATCCATCTTTTTTCCTCCTCGTCTTCTACTGTTCTCTGATCTCTTCAAACAGCTCTTCTCTATTCAATCTTCCGGGATCACTTTCATTCTGGTCTGCTATCTTAATTCAGACAATGCCATGTTTTCTATCTCTTACATTCGACGAAATCTGTCGTATCTTTTATCTGTCAGTTGTTTTTCTGAAAGCCTTCCGTATTGTTCAAGGAAATGTTCCATCTTCTCTTCCAGTTCACAGAGCACAGGAACCATCGTATCTTCCCTGTACACTTCAGGCTCGCGAATTATTTCTTCGATCACCTTAAGTTCCTTAAGATCTGCTGCTGTCAGACGCATCACCCCTGCCGCCTCTGACGCTCTCTTGCTGTCTTTCCACAAGATGCTTGCAAACCCTTCCGGTGAAAGTACTGAATACACTGCATTCTCCATCATCCACACTTCATCTGCAACTGCAAGTGCAAGCGCACCGCCGCTTCCACCTTCTCCGATTACAATTGAAAGAACCGGCACTTTCAAAGCTGACATCTCATACAGATTCCGGGCAATTGCCTCACCCTGTCCACGCTCTTCTGCCTCCATTCCGCAGAAAGCCCCCGGAGTATCCACAAAACAGATGACCGGACGCTGGAACTTCTCTGCCTGTTTCATCAGACGCAGTGCTTTTCTGTAACCTTCCGGAGACGGCATTGCAAAATTCCGTTCCAGATTCTCTTTCGTTGTCTTTCCTTTGCACTGAGCGATCACAGTAACCGCTTTTCCATGAAAATACGCAATTCCGCCTACTACTGCCGGATCATCCTTATAATATCTGTCTCCATGTAATTCTACAAAATCTGTAAACAATCTGTCAATATAATCCTTACCGACCGGGCGTGCAGGATGTATATATCGGCATTGATTCCGGTTCTACGACGACTAAGATTGTA
>OOAG01002631.1_pt1 | contig 11560 bp, 6 predicted proteins | sample 1671461 | NCBI WGS metagenome assembly OOAG01 (sample SAMN06348159, study PRJEB24527) | human gut metagenome | biome: human gut; feature: ankylosing spondylitis patient; material: feces | host: Homo sapiens | place: China | collected 2015-10 | reverse complement strand
TGATCAAGTTTTTATTAGATTACTCTAGCGGTATACCGATATACCGCCAGATCATTGATCAAATCAGGTTTGGCATAGCATCCGGGCAACTTAAGTTGGGAGAACAGCTTCCTACGGTCAGAGCACTTGCCGTAGAGTTAAAGGTAAACCTAAACACGGTATCCAAAGCTTATAAAGAATTGGAGATCAAGAATATTTTGGAAACTCAGCAAGGAACCGGAACGTTTATTAGCAAAACAGATCATGTAGTACCGGAAAAAGAACGGGAAGACAAGTTAAAAGAAATTTGTACACAATTTTCTTCCGTTGTACTGAGTTACGGTTTCAGCCTAAATGAGGTTATTCGAGAATTAAAGGATATCGAAACTTCTAAAAAACAATGAATATGACAACAAATGTAATTAACAAGGGTTGGTTCAATCCCATATCCCTTTCCGTATTGCTGATACTGGTTATCGTATCAGCCGTTTTGTATGTTTCGAAGATTATAAACATACCGGTATTCATCCTCTTGCTTCTTCTTTCCGGGTTGGTGGCTTCTGCAATCCGCATAGCCGACCAATGGGAACGGGCGGTAGTCCTTCGTATGGGGAAATACAACGGTTTGAAAGGTCCCGGCCCCTTTATGATTATCCCGGTTATAGACAGTGTGCCGACTTATATTGACCAGCGTGTACGGGTAAGTGCATTTAAGGCCGAACAAACTCTAACCAAAGATACGGTTCCGGTAAATGTGGATGCAGTCGTATATTGGACCGTCTGGGACGTGGAAAAAGCTGCATTGGAAGTACAGGAGTACCAAAAAGCGATCGAACATATCACACAGACTGGTCTAAGAGATACCATCGGTAAGCACGAACTGTCGGATCTCTTGCAGGAACGCGATAAGATAGCTGAGGATTTGCAACAGGTCTTAGACAGAAATACGAATCCGTGGGGCATCACATGCCAGACTGTCGGTATCAAAGATATCGCTATTCCGCAAGACCTGGCCGAAGCAATGAGCAAAGAGGCCCAAGCCGAACGTGAAAGAAGAGCTCGTGTCATCTTGGGAACGGCAGAAACGGAAATCGCAGAAAAGTTCGAACAAGCCAGTAAAAAATATACCGATAATCCTGTGGCATTACATCTCAGAGGGATGAATATGCTGTTCGAAGGCTTAAAAGAAAAAGGATCAATGGTTATCGTACCGAGTTCGGCACTCGACACCATGAACTTAGGGGCTATGGGAGGCTTGGTTTCATTGGCTAAGAACAACGAGACACCGAAATAAACTATTTTCTAATAACAAAAAATTACCATTTATGAAAATACACAAACAAGGGATTACTTTTGTTCTCCTTCTATTAGTCTTCACAAGTTGTTCACGAAAACCATCGCTGCAATGGATTCCCTTCAGTTGGGAAGGTGATACAATTTCGGGGATATACATTGAAAAAGCTTTTCTAAATGTTCCGGTAAAAATAGAGAATTTACCCTACGAATTCACAATGCAGTTTGATTTAGGAACATATAATTCTGTCTTTTACGGGAATACTTTTGCTCCTTATCTCAAAGAAGCCCCATCTTTAATGAACAAAAAAGATTCAACCGGGATGTATAAGAATGTCAACCTGCAAATAGGGACAGTGGAGTTTAGCAATGCCAATATCGGATTCATGCAGAATTTCGGAAATGAAATCCCTAAAGATTCACTTCATTCAAATACACCCAAGCATATTGGAACGATCGCATCCGACATGGTGCAAGATAAAGTCTTAATCATTGATTACAAATCAAACAAGCTTGCAATCACAGACTTTTTACCGGCTGAATACGAAAATCTGCCGGCTGAAGAATTTGAATCAGAATATGGGGTAATAAAATTGCCTTTACGGATTAATGGAAAAACATGTAAAGTATTGTTCGATACAGGTTCAAGCCCTTTCCAGTTAATAACGACACAAGAAAGAGCTTGGAGCGTATCAGACCTTACTATTGTCGACTCTCTAAGCGGTCCTTTATGGTGGGGACAAGAAATAACATTTTATGGCTTTAATGTAACCAAACCGATCGAGTTCGGCGGAAAAGCCTTGAACAATTCGAAAGTCTACTACGCCAAAGACGGCCTTTGGGATAGTATTTATAGTTCCCTCGATGTCTGGGGAATAACCGGAAATGCTTATTTCTTTGAAAACACCGTGATTATCGATTACAAAAACAAACTATTCAGGATAAAATAAAAATTCGACCCCATACTTCTTCATTCAGATGCAAGCGTAAGTTGTTTTCTACATTGCCGTATATATTCCCGACAACGTCGAAAACAACTTACACTTGCATCAAAACAAAAACACATTGCCATCTTACATCAAACCTTTGCCAGAGCTTGGTCTAGGTCATCAATGATATCATCGATATATTCAGTACCTATACTCAGGCGCACAATGGAAGGCGTGATATGCTGTCCGGCCAGTTCTTCCGGAGTCATTTGAGAATGGGTAGTCGTATACGGATGGATCACCAGACTCTTCACATCAGCCACATTGGCAAGAAGGGAGAATATTTCGAGCGAATCGATAAACTTCCAGGCTGCTTCCTGTCCGCCTTCAATCTCGAAAGTGAAAATACTTCCGGCACCTTTCGGGAAATACTTTTTATAAAGTTCATGGTCTGGATGGTCTGGAAGAGCCGGATGGTTCACTTTGGTTACTTTCGGGTGTTTGGATAAATACTCGACGACTTTCAGAGCATTGGCAACATGACGCTCCACGCGGAGAGACAATGTTTCCAGACCTTGCAGCAAGATAAAAGCATTGAAAGGCGAGATCGTAGCTCCTGTATCACGCAGAATGACAGCCCGGATGCGGGTGACGAAAGCTGCCGAACCTGCCACGTCGGCAAAGACCGCTCCATGATAACTTGGGTCCGGTGTGCCCAAGGTCGGGAACTTATCGGAATTTGCTTTCCAATCGAAATTGCCACTGTCCACAATCACTCCTCCCAAGCTCGATCCATGTCCGCCGATAAATTTGGTGGCGGAATGAACAACAATATCGGCCCCGTGCTCGATCGGACGGATCAGGTACGGTGTACCGAACGTATTATCCACTATCAACGGAATATTATGACGATGGGCCACCTCCGCCACAGCATCGATATTGGTAACATCAGAATTGGGATTACCGAACGTTTCGACATACACCGCTTTCGTATTCTCCCGAATAGCCGCCTCCAACGCCTGCAAGTCATTGACATTTACAATCGTGTGGGTAATGCCCTGAGCCGCTAACGTATGCGTAATCAGGTTGAAGGAACCGCCATAGAGATTATCGGCAGCCACAATATGGTCGCCCACTCCAAGTATATTCTGCAAGGCATACGTCACGGCCGCCGCACCGGAAGCCACCGCCAGACCAGCCACTCCCCCTTCGAGAGCAGCGACACGCGCTTCGAAAACTCCCTGTGTCGAATTGGTCAGACGACCATAAATATTCCCAGCATCACGAAGGCCGAAACGGTCTGCCGCATGTTGTGAATCATGAAATACATAAGATGTTGTCTGATAAATAGGGACGGCACGAGCATCTGTTGCGGGATCGGCCTGTTCTTGCCCTACATGAACCTGTAATGTCTCAAAATGTAATTTCTTTGTTGCCATAGTCGTATTATTTTAAATTGTTCTTCTTGCTCATTTTCCAGCAAAACTATAGCAGACAGAGATATCAGACAAGATATATGGAAAATACAGAAAATAACGCTATTTTTACGGTCGTCAACAGAACGCATAAACTGTATCAGGATCGAAAAAAGGATTCTGATAGAATTTTATTCTTATGAACACACTTGAGAAATTAGACAAAGTAGACTTGCAGATCCTCCGTACCCTGCAATCGAATGCCCGGCTCACCACAAAAGAGCTCGCCGCGAGTGTCAGCCTCTCGTCGACACCCGTATTCGAACGCCTGAAACGCCTCGAAAACGGAGGATATATAAAGAAGTACATTGCCGTGCTGGACGCCGAAAAGCTAAACCAGGGCTTCGTGGTCTTTTGCAGTGTCAAGTTGAGGAGACTGAACAAAGAGATTGCGGCAGAGTTCACAAGAATCATACAGGAAATTCCGCAAGTCACAGAATGCTACAATATATCGGGAAGTTACGACTACCTGCTGAAGATCCATGCACCGAATATGAAGTATTACCAGGAGTTTATCTTGAACGTGTTAGGCACAATCGACAGCCTCGGATCGCTCGAAAGCACCTTTGTGATGAACGAGGTAAAGCATGAATACGGAATCCATATTTAAACGCCACCCCGTCCCTATCTTACATTTATTACTTCAGTGCATAAATCCGCTGGATGATGTCCACAACCTTCATGCCTTCCAGTACGTTGGTCGTAATGCATTCCGAACTTGCACCGGAAAGGACACGGACCACATTGCGGATCACGAAATTATGGTTCTGGGCGGAACCTTTATAAGGGCCGTAGTCATTTCCCGGATTCGTCGGCGCCAGTTCCGGCATTTCATAATCTTTAATATGACAGTATTCGACTTCGTTCATATACTGTCCGCCGATTTTCACGCTACCGTTCTCCGCCACAATCAGCATACTGCTTTCCATGTTCCTGTTCCAGACAGAAGTGGAATAGCTAAGGCTTCCCATTCCCCCGTTCACAAAGTTGAAATTCACAAAGCCCGAATCTTCAAAAGCCGTAAGTCCGGCATGGTTGAAATCGGCAAAGCGAGCTTGGATATTGCAGATATCCCCGAAAAGCCAGTACATAATGTCGATGAAATGGGAGAACTGAGTGAAAAGCGTCCCCCCGTCCAAAGCGGCATCACCATGCCAACCACCGGGTTTATAATAGCGCTCGTCACGGTTCCAATAACAATTCAACTGGACCATATAGATTTTACCTAACCTGCCGGAATCTACCATCTCCTTGATCCAAACGGAAGGAGGAGAATAACGGTTTTGCATGACACAGAACACTTGTTTACGGTATTTCAGCGAAGCATAGACCACCTTCTCGGCATCGGCAAGCGTCAGTGCCATCGGCTTCTCGATCACGACGTTGCAACCGGTTTCGACAGCCTGAATGGCCATTGCTGCATGCAAGCCGTTCGGGGTACAAACATTTACGACATCTATGGAAATTCCGCTCTGCAATAGCTCCGTCAGGGAAGAGAAAAACGGGACATCGTATGCCTCAATACCCAATTCCTCACGAGGACGAATATCACAAAGGGCCACCAATTCGGCTCCCGGATCGCGTGTCACCATCTCGGCATGACGTTTGCCGATATGGCCACAACCGATAACTGCAAATTTTATCTTTTTATCCATAAGCATTCGATGGGGGTGTGTCAAAATCTCCTTGTCCCCGCGCTTGATGCGGGGCCGCAAAAGGACAGACCTTATCAATCAGATTTTTATAGGGTCGGTTCTAATGCGATCCCACGTCAAGCGCGGGAACAGGATAGTTTCGACACACCCCCTTTTTTAGAGTTTCTGTTATATATTGCTGTTGTCCGAGGGACATTTCCGTATGAATAGGCAGGGAAAGGACGGATTCGCACAAACGGGTGGAGACGTCCAAATTGCCGGATACACGGGAGATATGCCGATAAGCTTCCTGATGATGCACTGGTACTGGATAATAGATCATGGAAGGGATTCCCCGTTCTTTCAACAGGCATTGAAGGACATTCCGCCTGCCGTCTTTTACCTGGACCGTATATTGATGATAGACATGAGTCGAAAACGTCGATCTCGCAGGGAGAACCAACGAATCGCAGGAGGACAAAGCATCATCGTACCGAGAGGCAACTTGCCGACGGGTTTCCGTGAACTCCCCCAGATGCTTCAACTTCACATCCAGTACGGCAGCTTGCAACGTGTCCAGACGGGAATTGCATCCGATCCACCTATGGTGGTATTTGCATTCCTGGCCATGATTGGCAATCATACGGATACGGGCAGCCAACGCCTCGTCGGAAGTCATCAACGCACCTCCATCGCCATAGCAGGCCAACGGCTTGGACGGGAAAAAGGAAGTCGTCCCGATATGTCCGATCGTTCCGGCCTTTCGTACCCGCCCGTCGGAAAACGTATAATCGGCACCGATGGATTGGGCGTTATCTTCCACGACATACAGATGATAGGCATCTGCCAAAGTCATGATCGGCTCCATATCGCAGGCTTGTCCGAACAGGTGGACGGCCACGATCGCCTTTGTCCGCCCCGAAACAGCCGCTTCTATTTTCCGGGGATCGATATTGAAGCTCCGGGGATCGACATCCACCAGCACGGGCGTCAGCCCTAACAAAGCGACAACCTCGGCTGCCGCTATATAAGTAAACGCCGGCAGAATCACCTCATCGCCAGGCTGAAGCTCCAATGCCATCAGAGCAATCTGCAAAGCGTCCGTCCCGTTACCACAAGGAATCACGTATGGAACCTGAAGATAATCAGCCAAATGCCCGGCAAAGGATTTCACCTGCGGACCATTGATAAAAGCACAACTGTCGATCACCGCCTGCATAGCCTCATCAATCTCCTCTTTGAACCGGAGATATTGTCCATGCAAGTCGACCATCTGTATCTGTTCTTCCAACATTATATTATCTGTTTTCCGATTAATTAATCCTTCGTCACTACAACGAAGGATTAACCAGATTATTTCACCTCGCTGCCCGGTTTTACCTCTTTTTCAGGAGTGATGACAGCCAGCTTACCGTCGAAGTTTTCTGCTGAAAGGATCATCCCTTCGGAAACGATACCTTTCAGCTTGCGCGGAGCCAGATTAGCGATGAAGCAAACCTGCTTGCCCACAAGGTCTTCCGGCTTGTAATGTTGAGCGATACCGGAAACGATCGTACGTTTTTCCAGACCGTCATCAATACGGAACTGCAACAGCTTGTCCGCCTTAAGCACTTTCGTACATTCCAACACGGTCCCGACACGGATATCCAGCTTCATGAAATCATCAAACTCGATATTCTCGCGGATGGGTTTCGCCCTGTAGTTTGCTTCCTCGTTTGCTTTCTTCGTGTCCAACAGCTTTTGCACCTGTGCTTCGATCACGCTGTCTTCGATCTTCTCGAACAGCAGTTCCGATTTACCCAACTGATGGCCGGCTTCCAACAGATCGGTCGATCCCAGACGGTTCCAACCTAACGGTTCCACATTCAGCATCTTGTTCAATTTCTCCATGCTGAACGGCAGGAATGGTTCGAAAGCGATTGCCAAATTTGCCGTGATCTGCAAAGCGATGTTCATGATCGTGGCGACACGCGCCATATCGGTCTTTGCCAACTTCCAGGGTTCGGTGTCAGCCAGATATTTGTTACCGATGCGCGCCAGGTTCATCGCTTCTTTCTGGGCGTCACGGAAATGGTACGTATCTAACAGACGTTCCACGTCGGCCTTTACATTCGCGAAATCGGTCAATGTCTGACGATCATAATCGGTCAGCTCGCCAGCAGCCGGCACCTTGCCTTCGAAATACTTTTCGGTAAGCACCAAAGCACGGTTGACGAAGTTTCCTAAGATAGCTACTAGCTCATTGTTATTGCGTGCCTGAAAATCTTTCCAGGTGAAATCGTTGTCTTTTGTTTCCGGAGCATTGGCCGTCAAAACATAGCGCAGCACATCCTGCTTACCCGGCATATCTACCAGATATTCGTTCAACCAGACAGCCCAGTTGCGGGAAGTGGAGATTTTGTCTCCTTCCAGATTCAAAAACTCATTGGCCGGCACATTCTCCGGCAGGTTATAAGAACCTTCGGCTTTCAGCATGGCCGGGAACACGATACAGTGGAACACGATATTATCCTTACCGATGAAATGCACCATCTTGGTTTCAGGATCTTTCCACCAGGTTTCCCAACTTTCGGGAAGTAGTTCTTTTGTATTGGAGATATATCCGATAGGCGCATCAAACCAGACATACAGCACCTTTCCTTCCGCACCTGCCACCGGCACAGGGATACCCCAGTCGAGGTCGCGGCTTACGGCACGGGGCTGCAACCCCATATCCAGCCAGCTCTTACACTGCCCGTACACGTTCGGTTTCCATTCCTTATGTCCTTCTAAGATCCACTGGCGTAGGAAGGGTTCCCATTTATCTAAAGGCAGATACCAGTTTTTTGTTTCCTTCATCACCGGCTGGCTACCACTGATAGCGGATTTCGGGTTGATCAGGTCCGTCGGGCTCAAAGATGTACCGCAGGCTTCGCACTGGTCGCCATAAGCCTTTTCATTGCCACAATGCGGGCAAGTCCCGGTTATATATCGGTCGGCAAGGAACTGTTTCGCTTCCTCGTCATAATACTGTTCGCTTGTTTTCTCGATAAACTCTCCTTTATCGTATAAAGTACGGAAGAAGTTCGACGCCACCTGGCGATGCGTTGCCGAAGTCGTACGGGAATAGATATCGAACGAGATACCGAAATCCTCAAAAGACTTCTTGATAATACCATGATAACGGTCCACCACATCCTGCGGCGTAATTCCTTCTTTCTTCGCCCTCAGCGTGATAGGCACTCCATGCTCATCCGATCCACCAATCATCAAAACCTCTTCCCCCTTCAGGCGAAGATAGCGTGCATAAATATCAGCAGGCACATACACCCCGGCCAAATGTCCGATATGCACCGGCCCGTTCGCATACGGCAACGCCGTAGTTATCAGCGTTCTCTTAAACTGTTTTTCCATACCTTGTGTTCTCTTTTTGAGGCACAAAGGTAAGGAATAATTTGGTTAGATGGAAAAGATAGCTCATCGGATTACAATCTTTACCGATTCGCCATTTCCGACCTTCACCACATACACACCTGCCGGCAGCAGATAAGACGAATAACCGGCCGGGACACCTGCCCTTTTTATCAACTTTCCTTCCATATTCCAAACAGACAGCTCAGAAACTTCAGGAGATTGAATATGCAAAAAACTTCCGGTGGTACAGATACGTACAGCTGGAACCGATACGTTTTCATTGCCTACCGGCATATTCGAAGCGGCAAAAGAACCTTTTAACGTACAATTGTCCGTCACCACATATCGATAAGGATTCAAAGTGTTGCCATCCTTCCATTTTACAAACATATTCCCTCTGTCCGGCGCTGCCTCCAATGTGACAATCGTTCCATGTTTTACCATACCGACCTGGCTAGCTCTGACGATTCCGCCATCCTGCTGTTCGAGAGAAACAACATATTCATTCTGTTTCAACCCGGAAACCTCCACATCCACATCTTCCGACAGACCTGAAAGCGTATAGAATAAAGTTTTCGTTTCAGAAGAAGCTCTCAAAGACAAAGTTGCATCCAGTTCTTTTCCATTGGCGAAAACTTTAACACTGCTTTGGCTATATGACGGTAAAACGACCAGTTTCAACTGAACAGATTCTCCTTCTGTCACAGCCGCCGCATTTACATTGACAGCTCCCATACCTGCACCGGCAAGGACAGGTAGTTTGACGCATACGGCACCTTGCCCTGTTTTAGGCAGAAACAACGGGAACAGTTGTGATGCATCGGCTGCCGTCACGATACGGGGATTATCAGCTTTGCCATCATTCCATTTCGAAAATACTTGTCCTTCAGGCGCATCAGCCTGCAATACGATCAAGGCATCCGTTAACAGAGAGAGGCCGGATACATCTGAACCGGTTTCCACATCGATAGCCGACACATGCTCCTGCAATACCGGTTTCACCTTATTACGGACGATTCCATCTACAGAAATACGGATATTCTCCGAAATATTATATATGCTATACACCTCCTGGTTCACGCTCAATTCTTCATCATTGGCATATACGACAGGGACAGATTCATTGTAATCCTCCTCCAGACGCAAATAGAATTTGAATTTGCCCCCCGGCTTGACTTCAGTCGAATATCCGGTAAGCGGTTTGACTGTCACCCCTTCCAATTCGGGAAGAATAACAGAAAATCCGGCACTGTCCTTCACGAAACGAGCTTGCAACGTCACATCCGACTCAGCCATAAACGTACGAGGATTAACTGTCTCACCATCCGTCCACGACTGGAATTTATAATTTTCATCTGCCGTAGCCGTCACCGAAACAGGATCGCCATGATTGACGGTCCTTGAATTCTCTGCATCCTCATCACCGGTAAAAGCAATCACACCATTAGCCGACTGTACTAAAGTAATCAGATGGGTTACACCGGAAATACCGCTCACATTGACGGTCACGTCAGAGGTCTGATTGCTTAATGTATAAATGCCATAAATATCAGGCGTGATAACAGTTCCGTTTGCAATCACCTCTATAGAATCCAATGTCTGGAAATAGTTCTTATCTACAATCAGCTTGAATTCAAAAGCCCCACCACTTGCTACGGCTTCCACGACTTCCCCCCCTTCGGGATTGCTGGCAGTGATTCCTTTCGGCAGGTTGAATGTGATAGTGATCTTTCCGGAACGGAACGTGATGTTGCGAGTCGTAACACCATCCTTGCAGCCAAACTTGCGGGCTATAGCCTGTACGGTAACCGTTTTGGTGGCAGTCGTAATAGTGCTTACCTGAAAAGCTCCGGTATAGAGTTTCGGGGTAGAACCGTCGATGCTGTACAGCAAGGAGTCGCATTCCCCGCCTTTGTCCATCGTGACCGTCACAGATTCTCCGCTTGGGATATAGTCCGTATTGACAGGATCGGTCGTTATTTTGGGAGCCGAGGCTGCCGGTCGTGGATCAGCAAAGGCAGCCGAGATGGTCAAACCGCCTTCGGCAGGCATCTTTACCGTTTGAGGGCTGGTCGTATATTCAGTATTATTGACAACCAGTTTCGACAATTTATAATCGGCCGAAGCAGGTGTTGCCGTAATTGTCAACGAGGTGTTCGCCCCGACCTTATCACCGGATTTCACTTCCGTCGATCCACTCTTCACCGTGATTGTTCCGTTCGCCGGACGTGATATCTGCACAGAGTTACCCATTGTCCATTCGGCAAAGAACTTCCGGTCACCGATTGTCCCGACGGGGATAGCGGTCTGTACTTCATCTTTCAGTAGTCCATCCAGATGCCATCCGACAAAAGTAAAGTTATCACGTTGTGGGACAGGCAAAATAACATTGTCTTCAATGGTAAACTTCATTGGTGCATCGGCAGGATTCGTACCATGATAGCAATCGTATTCAATCTTATATTTCGTCAATATCCACTTGGCATAAAGCGTGAAATCCCCGTAAGTTCCCTTTACAACCGATGTGCCATAAGTCTGCGTCAGTCCGCCATCTTTATACCATCCGGCAAAAGAATAGCCAATCCTTTTCGTTTTCATCGGAAGCTGGAACGTTTCTGACTCAATATTGTAAGTAAGTTCCGTCTGATCGGTACCACCGTTAGTTTCGAATGTGATTCGGTAAACGACAGGAGTCCATTTGGCATAAAACTCTTTTTCCCCTGTTGATCCTTTCACAATAGATGCGATCGCTGTTCCCGTCAAAGACTCATTGTCAAACCATCCTCCAAAAGTATAATGTTCTCTTGAAGGTTTAGGAAGTTCGAACGCTGTCTCTATCGTATAGGAAGTTCGAACG
>OOAG01002626.1_pt1 | contig 11564 bp, 7 predicted proteins | sample 1671461 | NCBI WGS metagenome assembly OOAG01 (sample SAMN06348159, study PRJEB24527) | human gut metagenome | biome: human gut; feature: ankylosing spondylitis patient; material: feces | host: Homo sapiens | place: China | collected 2015-10 | reverse complement strand
GAAAGCAAGAAGACAGTTCAATGAAGGAAAGATCGATGCTGCGGCACTGAAGAAAGTGGAAGATGAAGCCATCACAGAGCTTGTGAGCAAGATCAAAGAGCTGGGCTATCATGTGATCACAGACGGTGAATTCCGCAGAGCCACCTGGCATCTGGATTTCATGTGGGGATTCGACGGCATCGGCCATACCCCTACCAAGACGGGACTTCCGTTCCACGGCGAGGCGGCCATGGTGGATGATACCTATATTGTAGGCAAGAGCGGACTGACCGGGGAGCATCCTTTTGTAGATCATTTCCGGTTTGTAAAAGCATTAGAGGATGAAAATACCGTAGCAAAGCAGACCATACCTTCTCCCGCCCAGTTTCTGGCACAGTTTACCATGCCCTTTAACCGAGGCTGCACAGAGAAGCATTATCCGAATGAGCAGGAACTGGTAAATGACATCGTGGCGGCCTACGGAAAAGTGATCGATGATCTCTATGCGGCAGGATGCCGGAACATACAGCTGGATGACTGCACCTGGGGCATGTTCGCAGACAAGATCGGTCATACCCTGTACGGAACCACCAGAGAGGGAATTGTGGAGTTCCAGAAAGCCCACAAGGATATTAACGATAAGGTGATTGCCAATGCACCGAAGGATATGATCATCAACACCCATGTATGCCGCGGTAATTTCCATTCCACCTACGCAAGCGAGGGTGCCTATGATTCCGTAGCGGATATCCTGTTCGGCGAAGAGAATGTGAATGCCTATTTCCTGGAGTTTGATGATGAGAGATCCGGCGGTTTCGCACCTTTGGCCAAGGTATCCGGGGAGAAAAAGGTTGTTCTGGGACTGATCACTACCAAGTCTCCCGTACTGGAGGACAAACAGCTTGTCATTGACAGAATCCATGATGCGGCAAAATACATTCCACTGGAAAGATTATACTTAAGCCCCCAGTGCGGATTTGCTTCCTGCGAGATCGGCAACAAGCTGACCGAGGAAGAACAGTGGGCAAAACTCCGACTTGTGAAAGAAGTGGCGGAGGAAGTCTGGGGAAAATAAATAAACGTGGTTCCGGCGATTACCAGAGAGGTGGTCGTCGGAATTTTAATTATATTCAATTGTCTCATTTTTCTGGATAGGCTATAATATACCTATGGTTATCCCTGTTTAACATTTTCTAAATGGGGATTTTTGAAATATTTTGAATATGAAAAATAATACGGAGGAAGCAGAAACATGAATAAACAAACAGCCCATTACCATCTTCCCGGTCTGTTTGAATTCTATGAATTATACAGAATGTTCCTGCCGTTGTTTCGGGAGCATGGGGAATATTTTTACGACTGGTGCGACATCGGTTCCATCTACGGAGCCCCGCCGGACTGCATCTGGGGAGGCGGCCGGGTCTCACTGGAGGATCACGACGCAAGAGAAGTGCTGGCACTGTTACAGGAATACGGGATCTCAGCCCGTCTGACCTTCAGCAATTCAAAGCTTATCGAAGAACATCTTTCCGACAGAAAATGCAATGAACTCTGTGCCCTGTTTGCGGAAAATACAGAGCCGGAAAACGGCGTGATCGTCCATTCGGAACTGCTGTTACAGTATTTGAAAAGTCATTATCCGCAACTTTATCTGATATCCTCCACCACAAAAGTACTGACGGATTTTGAAGCATTAAAAAAGGAAGCAGACAGAGAAGATTTTCGCTACGTCGTACCGGATTTCCGCCTGAACAAGGCTTATGAAAAATTAAATACGCTGACAGAATCACAGAAAGACAAAGTGGAGTTTTTGTGCAATGAGTGCTGCTATTTTGGCTGCAAGGACAGGAAGGAATGCTACGAAGCCGTCAGCCACAGGAATCTGGGAGAGGAGCCGGATTTTAGTTGTACCTCACCGGGGGCGGAGGAGGGCTATCGTTTCTCCAAAGTTATGAAAAATCCCGGATTTATCAGTGTGGGAGATATTCAGAAGATCTATCTGCCTATGGGATTTTCCAATTATAAGATCGAGGGCCGGGGACTGGGCAGTGCACTGGTTCTGGAATTTTTACTGTATTATATGACGAAACCGGAGTACCAGCTGCAGGTCAGAGAAGAAATCTATCTGGACAATATGCTGGATCTGTTTTAATAAATGAAATCAAAAGATGAGGAATGCTGTCATGGAATACGAAACCAATGAACCAAAGCATATCAAGGTAAGAGGTGCAAAGGTTCATAACCGGAAAAATATCGATGTGGATGTTCCCTTACACAAAATCGTGGGGATCGCCGGAGTATCCGGCTCGGGAAAATCCTCACTGGCGCTGGGCGTCCTCTATGCGGAGGGCGCCAGACGTTATCTGGAATCTCTGTCCACCTACACCAGAAGACGTATGACCGGCGCGGCGAAAGCCCAGGTGGATGAAGTCCTCTATGTTCCGGCAGCACTGGCATTGCATCAGCGTCCCGGCATCCCGGGGATCCGCAGTACCTTCGGAACCGGCACGGAACTTTTGAACAGTCTGCGTCTGATGTATTCCCGTCTGGCTTCCCATCGCTGCCCCAACGGACATTATGTGCCGCCGACCCTGAAAGTAGCGGCGGAGCAGGAGATCCTGTGTCCCGAATGCGGAGCAAAGGTGCATGCTCCCAGTGCAGAAGAACTGGCATTCAATTCCCAGGGAGCCTGTCCGAAGTGCGGTGGTACGGGAAGTGTGCGGACCGTGGATCTGGATTCTCTGGTGCCGGATGATTCCCTAAGCATTGATGAGGGAGCGGTAGCACCCTGGAACAGCCTCATGTGGTCATTGATGACGGATGTCTGCCGGGAAATGGGAGTGCGGACAGATGTACCCTTCCGGGAACTGACAGACCGGGAAAAAGAGATCGTTTATCACGGACCCGCGGAGAAGAAACATATTTTCTATAAGGCGAAGAAGACCAATCAGGCGGGAGAACTGGACTTTACGTATTTTAATGCGGTATACACGGTAGAGAATGCTCTGGCAAAGGTAAAAGATGAAAAGGGCATGAAACGTGTGGAAAAATTCTTAAAGGAGGATATCTGCCCAGAATGCGGCGGCAGCAGACTTTCGGAAGCTGCCAGAGCACCGAGACTTAGGGGGATAGGGCTGGCACAGGCCTGCCAGATGCCCCTGAAAGAATTGGTGGACTGGGTAGCGGGAGTGCCGGATTCTCTGCCGGAAGAGATGCGCCCCATGGCGGAATCCATCTGTGAATCTTTCCAGACTGTGGAGAAAAGGCTGATGGATCTGGGACTTTCTTACTTGTCTCTGGACCGTGCGGCAGTCTCCCTGTCCACCGGGGAAAGACAGCGGATGCAGCTGGCCCGGGCGGTGCGAAACCGTACCACCGGGGTACTCTATGTGCTGGACGAGCCCTCCATCGGTCTGCATCCTTCGAATATCGTGGGACTGAATGCCGTGATGCATGATCTAATTGCTGATGGCAATTCCATCATTTTGGTAGATCATGATACCCAGATATTATCCGAAGCGGACTGGCTGATCGAGATGGGACCGGAAGCCGGTGCCGGAGGTGGTTATGTGATCACACAGGGCAGTATTCCACAGGTGATCGCACAGAAAGAGTCCATGATCGGGCCGTTTCTGGCCGGAACAGCGAATATGCGAATTCGCAAACCCATCGCCCGGGAGGACATATTTGCACCGGGAAAGCTCCATTTGTCCACAGATGCCATCCATACGGTAAAACCTCTGGAAATAGATATTCCCAAAGGAAGACTTACGGTCGTTACCGGTGTCTCCGGCTCCGGGAAGACCACCATGGTACTGGAAAGCCTGATTCCCGGACTGGAAGCAAAGTTAAACGGCGAACATTTGCCCGGCCATGTAAAAAGTATCACCGCAGATGGTATCGCCCATGTAAAACTGATCGATGCATCCCCCATCGGCATCAATGTGCGGTCCACGGTAGCCACTTATGCCAATGTGCATGACGAACTGCGGAAAATTTATGCAAAAACCGCAGATGCGAAAAATAAGAAATATAAGGCGGGAGATTTTTCCTACAATACCGGAAAATTAAGATGCCCGGTCTGCGATGGTACCGGACAGATCAGTCTGGACGTGCAGTTTCTGCCGGATGTGGATGTGCCCTGCCCGGAGTGTGGCGGTTCCCGTTATGCCAGAGAAGCCTGGGAGATTTGTTATGAGAACAAACAGGGGATGCGTTATTCCCTGCCCCAGATGATGGAGATGGATGTCACGACGGCGCTGCAGGCAACACAAGAATGGAAAGTGGTCCATCAGCGGCTGGAAGTCCTGAAAAATCTGGGACTGGGATATCTGACTCTGGGAGAAGAGACACCCAGCCTTTCCGGCGGGGAAGCCCAGCGGCTGAAACTGGCCAGTGAACTGGGCAGAGGACAGTCGGATTCCGTGTTTGTATTCGACGAGCCGACGATCGGACTGCATCCGTTAGATGTACAGACCCTGTTGCAGGTATTTCAGGCGCTGATAGACAATGGGGCAACGGTACTTGTCATTGAACATGATCTGGATGTGATACGCAATGCCGATTACATCATTGATATGGGACCCGGCGGCGGAGAAGACGGCGGCAGGGTCGTTGCTGTGGGAACTCTGGAGCAGATCAAGGCAGATGCCGATAGCATTACGGGAAAATATCTGTAAAAAATCAAAAACCCGGATACGGCAGAGGCATCCGCTCACCGTACCCGGGTTTAAAAAACTGATTTTTACAGAATCACCTGCTCCAGCTTCTCACGGAAGTCCGCTTCGGACATGGCGCCGACGAAGTTGGCCACGGGTTGTCCGTCTCTGAAGATCACAAAATTCGGAATGCTTGCCACGCGGTACTTCTGGGCGATGGTCATGTTCTCATCCACATTGATCTTGCCGACCTTTACTTTTCCCTCGTAAGCTTCTGCCAGCTTTGCCACGGTAGGAGCCATCATCTTGCAGGGATTGCACCAGTCTGCGTAGAAATCTACCAGAACGGGCAGAGGGGAGTTCAGAACTTCTTCCTCAAAATTAGCAACGGTAAACGTATATTCCATAAGTATCCTTCCTTTCTGTTATCTGTTGTTGATAGTATCTCAAAAATAAGATTCTATATTCGGGGCCTTATCTGTAAATAATATATTTGCAGATGGGATTGCCAACGGAGGAAAACTTTTCCTCGTATTCGGTCATGACGTTTCCCTCCATCAGCGCGGCATCGTTATGCAGATCGTAGGTGATCACCTGCGCTTTCCATCCGGCGGGCTCCAGTTCCTCTACTGCAAAATCAAACAACGGGCGGTTGTCTGTCTTGAATTCCAGCGTACCCTCTTTTTTCAGGATCACATCATAGCGGGCCAGAAACTGTCTCGAAGGAAGTCTTCTCTTCGCATGACGGTCCTTGGGCCAGGGATCGGAGAAATTCAGATAAATGCGGTCCACTTCACCTTTTCCGAATACCTTATCGATGTCTTCTGCATCCATACGGATGAATTTCAGGTTGGGAAGCTCGTCCTCTTCCATTTTCTGGATCGCGCGGAGCAATACGCTGGAATATTTTTCAATTCCCACATAATTAATCTGCGGATTCTGCTTTGCAAGGGTATTTAGGAAACGTCCTTTTCCCATACCGATCTCAATATGGATCGGATGATCGTTTCCGAAAATCTCATGCCAGGTTCCGGGGCATGCTTCCAGGGTATCTTCCGGTACGACATAGGGACTTTCCGCAATAACTTCCCGGGAACCGGTAATATTTCGTAACCTCATGGTAATCTCAGCCTTTCTTATAGTAATCTGTATTGTCAATGTACTTTATCTGAGAAAGCTTGTCAAGTCACAGGCCGGGGGATTATACTGGCAGTAGGAGGAGAAAATTTATGAAATGGATGATTGCATCGGATATTCACGGATCGGCATATTACTGTCGAAAACTGTTGGAAGCATATACGGAGGAAGGGGCCGACAGGCTGCTTTTACTGGGGGATATTTTATACCACGGCCCCAGAAATGATCTGCCCAGAGATTATGCGCCCAAGGAAGTGATCGCTTTATTGAACGAGCGGAAAAATGATATCTATTGTGTACGCGGTAATTGCGATACGGAGGTGGATCAGATGGTGCTGGAATTTCCGGTGCTGAGTGATTATTGTGTACTTGCGGAGGGGACGCAGGCAATCTATGCCACCCATGGACATATCTATAATGAGCAGAAACTGCCGCCATTGCATTCCGGAGATATTTTACTGCACGGTCATACTCATGTGCCGAAATGCGTTGTTCATGAGACAGAGCAGTATATCTGCATGAATCCGGGGTCCGTGTCGATTCCCAAGGAAGAAAGCTGGCACGGATACATGATCTGGGAAGGCAAAAATTTTGTGTGGAAAGACTTCGACGGACAGGAACATTTACGGTATTCCGTATAGAGAATGACAGCGTTCGCAGAAGGTCTTAAAAAGAATTAAAAAATAGAGATAAGACTTTGGTTTTTAGGTAAAATGGTGTATGATAAAGAATGCGCATTATCATACACCATTTTATTTTGAAGATATCAGGAAGGATTTATACATGCAGTTTTTCAGGCATTTTTCATATAGAAGTTTTTTAACCAGGGCAGTGATGGGAATCAGCGCTCTCTGCCTTTTTGCATCTCAGGGGCTTAGTGTCTCTGCTGCAACGATCAAAGAAGAGAACATCGCCCACAATCAGGCACTGGCCATTCAGTCCAATGAAGTGGCAAACTGGCCTACGGGACCGGTAGTCAGCGCAGAATCCGCCATTTTGATGGATGCGGATACCGGAGCGATCCTTTATGCCAAAAATATCCATCAGCAGGAATACCCTGCCAGTACCACCAAAATTCTGACAACATTGATCGCATCCGAGCGCTGCAGCATGGATGAGATCGTGGATTTCTCCTATGATGCGGTACACGATATTGATCCCGGAAGCAACCATATCGCTATTGACCCCGGCGAGCAGCTGACCATGGAGGAATGTCTGAATGCCATTCTGATCCGCTCCGCCAATGAAGTTTCTTTCGCGGTAGCAGAGCATATTTCCGGAACGACCTGGCAGGACTTTGCACCGATCATGAATGAAAGAGCCAAGGAACTGGGGTGTGTTGATTCCAATTTCGTCAATCCCAACGGACTTCCCAATGAGGATCATTACACCAGTGCCTATGACCTGGCGATGATCGGAAGAGCTTTTTTTGCCAACGAAGCGCTGTGTAAAATGACAATGACACATATGCTGCACATTTTGCCGTCGGAACGCCAACCAGATGATATTATGGAAGTCAACAAGATGGAACTGATCCCCGGCGGTAAATATGCATATCCGTATCTGGTAGGCTGTAAGACCGGTTACACCGATGTTGCCCGCAGTACACTGGTGTCCTGTGCGGAAAAAGACGGCATGAAGCTGATCTGTGTGGTCATGAAAGACGAAAATCCGAATTACTATGAAGATACAATCACTCTGTTTGATTATGGTTTCAGCAATTTTCAGAGAGTGAACATTTCTCAGACAGAGACCAAGTATAATATCGAGAATGCAGGATCTTTTTACAGTGGGAATGATATTTTCGGCAACTCCAAACCGATTCTGGAACTGAACCAGACGGACAGCATCACTTTGCCGAACACCATCACCTTTCAGGATGCGGTGTCCAGTATTTCCTATGATAATACAGAACCAGGACAGGTGGCTGTGATCACTTATACTTACAATGATGTGGTACTGGGAACGGCATCCCTGGACTTTACGGCAGCGGAAAAGGGCAGTAGTGTCTTCCGGGAAAATACGGCAGAGACCACGGAGTCTGCAGAGGAAAGCGGTGCAACCGATGAAACGCAGTCAGGCACAACGACCACAGAGGCAGACAATACAGAGACAACCGAAACAGCAGGAGATAACACCGGCAACAATGGTGGAATTCCAACGGTTGCACAGGAGACATCCCCGGAGGAGGAAAACAGCACTTCCGGCGGTCCTGCGGTTATTTTCATTAATGTGGTAAAAGTATTTTTCTGTATCGTGGGAATTGCGGTATTGATCTTCCTTGCACTGTTATTACGTACGTTTTTCAAGAATTATCATTTTGCCCACCGCAGTACCCGCCTGACCTGGAGATTTAACCGCAGAAGAAATCGTTCCAGATCCCGGTATCGTTCGGTGGATCAGGACCTTCGCAACAGACGCAAAGAAGCAATCCGACAGGCGAAAAAACGTCAAAAGCCCAAGAAGTCATCCCACTTTCGTGGGTAGTATTCCGAAGGGGAGATTTCCATACATTTTACCCAGTTTGATTTTGACATATCAATGGGTACTATGGTACACTGAATAAGAAAAAAGTGGGACAGTCTGCTTTGATGAAATAAGGGACTTAGGACAAGAAAAGGTTAAGGGAGCGAAATACCTTGGATAAGAGTGAATATAAATTAAGAGCGGAAGAAATCAAAGACTTGATCAGCCGTGGGGAGTATGCGCAGGCTGCGGAGATTGCGGATACCATTGACTGGCGCAGAGTCAAAAGTGTTATGATGCTGTGCACCATCAGTGACCTTTACAAGATCAATCGAAGATACGAGGATGCCAGAGATATGCTGCTTCTGGCATATGAACGCCGTCCGGGAGGAAGGACGATCTGCTATTCTCTGTGCGAACTTTCCATTAAAATGGAAGAGTATGTACAGGCTATCGAGTATTACAAAGAGTTTGTGCAGGTAGCGCCCAAGGATCCCGGCAGATATATTTTGCAGTACAAATTATATGAGGCGCAGGATGTCAGTCTGGAAGAGCGCATTGCTGTTCTGGAAGAACTGAAAAAGAGAGATTACAGAGAAAAATGGGCATATGAGTTGGCTTATCTATATCACAGAGTAGGACTTGCTGCCAGATGTGTAGAGGAATGTGATGAGCTGATCCTTTGGTTTGGCGAGGGCAAATACGTTATCAAGGCAATGGAGCTGAAAATGCTCCATCAGCCGCTAACACCGGAACAGCAGGAAAAATACGATCATCGTTTTGACGCGCCCGGTACGCAGCAGTATTCTCAGAATTATGCGCAGGATCCCGGTTATGGACAGAACGAAACTTATGATCCGAATCAGGGCTATGTGCAAGACGGAAGTTACGACCCGAATCAGGGCTATGCACAGGGCGGAAGTTATGACCCGAACCAGGGCTATGCACAGGATGGAAGTTATGACCCGAATCAGGGCTATGCACAGGATGGAAGTTACGACCAGAATCAGGGTTATGTACAGGACGGAGGCTATGAGCCGAATCAGGGTTATGTACAGGAGGAAACCTACGAGCAGGTGACCGGTGACACCAGAGTCTATGAACCGGTGCAGCCGGTACAGCCCCAGCAGGCACCTGCGCAGCCGGCGGAAGATGATTTCGACATTCATGTGAAGACCATGGATGTGGGACAATATAATACGATCAATCTACAGGCAGAACTGGCAGCAGGCCTGCGGGAGGTACTGAGTGAGGACCATGCGAAGGAGACTTCGGATTCCATTACCCGTTCTATCGTGGCACCCATGATCGATCCCGGGGATTCCGATACGGAGTCTCTGGACTATCCGGAGATCGCAGATGTCAGTGAAGACGATCTGGAGCCGGAGACGGAGCAGATGGAGAGCTCGGAAGTATTCTTTGGGGAGACCGGAGAAATCGGCGATCTGTCACAGGTGCCCCAGGTAGAGACGGAAGAGATTCTGCCGGAAGAGCCTGTTGTTGCAAGAAGAACCGATGTAGTACCGGAGCTATCCGAAGTACAGAAGACACCGGAAGTACAGGAAATCGTGAAGGAACCGGAAACACAGAAAGTACCGGAAGCTCCCGTAGAGCCACCCAAGGAACTGGCCGATGTGCTGGCACAGGAATCCGACGGTCAGATCAGCCTGGTAATGCCGGAGGCAGAGAGCATTGAGAAACAGATCACCGGCCAGATGAATATCGAGGATATTCTGGCAGAGTGGGAACGCAAGAAGAAGGAGAACCTGGAGAAGAGAGAAGAAGAGGTTCGCCAACATGTATTACAGCAGACCGGAGCCATGTTCACGGAGTTTGAGCAGGCGGTAAGAGACGGATTGCTGGAAAAACTGGAAAAAGAAAAAGCTGCGGACACGGCAGATACCGTGGCAGAAGATACAACAGATACCGATGAGGTAGAAGAGCTGGAAGAGATCACGGAAGAGCCTGCCACAGAGGAACCCGTGGAAGAACTGACGGAGGCTGCTCCTGCAGAGGAAGCGGAACAAGAGCCTGTAGAAGAGCTTCCGGAAGAGGATACTGTAGAAGAACTCGCGGAAGAACCTGCATATGAGCCGGAAGCAGAAGAATTTGAGGAACCTGCGGAACCGGAAGCAGAAATCTATGAGCAGGAAGAAATCGTAGACGAGGAACAGGCAGAACCGGAAGGAGCAATGGATGACGAGCCTGTAGAGGAGCCCACGGCGGAAGCAGTAGAATCGGTAGATGAGGAAACAGCCAGGGAAGAGATAGAACTGACGGCTGAGGAAACGCCGGAGGCCGGGGAAGCACCGGAACAGCCGGAGCGCCCCGCAGTAGAGCGAGACAAAGCAAAGGTTCGTGCGCTTACCAGAGAAGAGAGAGAACTGTACGCACCCTTTATCCAGAGCAGATCTGCCAGAGAGCAGTTAGTCAAGGCCATTGATAATATCAGTCTGGCAGCCTACACCGGCAACGTGATCATCACTGGAGAAGAGGGTATGGATACCTTATCTCTGGCGAAGAACATGGTTCGCGAAATTCAGGCAACCGACAGCAATTTCTCCGGAAAAGTGGCAAAGATCTCTGGACATGCATTGAATAAAAAGGATACTGCAGATACCTTATCCAAGCTGAAAAACGGCGCGCTGATCATCTGCAAGGCATCCGAAATGAACGATGCTACGGCGAATGTACTTCACAAGGCATTGCAGCAGGAGAGTCAGGGAATCGTAATTATTCTGGAAGATACGAAGAGGGATATTGATAAATTCCTCGAGAAACATGAAAAATTGAGAGAGTGCTTTACCGCACGAATGGATGTGGAAGCCCTCAGCAATAACACACTGGTGGCATTCGGCAAACAGTATGCACGGGAGATGGAATACTCTATTGACGAACTCGGAGAGCTGGCGTTACATACCAGAATCGAAGATATGCAGACGATAGATCATGTGGTTACGGTAGTGGATGTAAAGCAGATCGTGGATGAAGCGATCGCTCATGCAAATAAAAAGACATTGAAGCATTTCTTCGATGTCCTGTTTGCCAAGAGATATGACGATGAGGATATGATCATCCTCACCGAGAAAGACTTTGTATAGCGGGAGGCGCGGTCATGACGAAGGAGAAGGTATTTATTTCCGAAGCAGATCAGTATCTTTTTGCCCAGGGGACCCATTATGATATTTACAAAAAACTGGGTGCACATCTGTCGGTGGAAGACGGCGTGCAGGGAGTCTATTTCGGAGTATGGGCACCAAATGCAGCACAGGTGAATGTCATCGGAACATTCAATGAATGGAACGAGGAATCGCATCCCATGCA
>OOAG01002625.1_pt1 | contig 11569 bp, 9 predicted proteins | sample 1671461 | NCBI WGS metagenome assembly OOAG01 (sample SAMN06348159, study PRJEB24527) | human gut metagenome | biome: human gut; feature: ankylosing spondylitis patient; material: feces | host: Homo sapiens | place: China | collected 2015-10 | reverse complement strand
GGCTGTATTGATTTTTTGGGCATAAACCCACAATACCGCAAGCAAGGCATTCAAAAGTTATTTTTGGATGCGCTTATGGAAATATACTTGCCCGGACAGGAAATTAGCATGACCACCTATCGAGAAGGCGACAAGGCTGATACAGGCCATCGTGATGTATTAAAACAGCTTGGCTTTGCCGAAAGAGAATTGCTGATAGAATTTGGCTATCCGACACAGCGCTTTGTGCTTCCTCCCAAATATATGGAGGATATACAAGAATGATGGAATCACAAAGTAATTGGAGAAAGAGAACCATTCTGTTTTTTGCCAGTCAATGTATTACGCTGTTCGGCTCGCAAATCGTTCAAATGGCAATCGTATGGTATGTGACTTTGCAAACAAACAGCGGTGCGTGGGTAGCGGCTTTTTCGGTCTGCTCTTATCTTCCGCAATTTTTCGTTTCATTTATAGGAGGCGTTTGGGCGGATCGCTATAACAGGAAATATCTCATCATCGGAGCAGATGCGCTGATTGCGGCTGTCACATTGGCAATGTTGCTAATCATGCCGTACATTACAGCAGAACCTATGCTACTTACAGCATTACTGCTCATGTCGATCATTCGCTCCGCTGGTGCCGGCGTTCAAAATCCGGCGGTCAACGCAGTCATTCCGCAGCTTGTTCCCGAAGAACATCTTATGCGTTATAACGGCATTAACGCAACTATGCAGTCTGTCGTACAGTTTGGTGCACCGGTTGCTGCGGCTGTGGTGCTGACAATGAGTACACTTCGAGCCACACTTCTGATTGATATATTAACTGCCATCATTGGCATCGGTGTGTTTTCTTGCATCCTACTCCCCAAGCAAGAAAAAGCACAGGAAATGACATCTGTTCTGGCGGATATAGGCGTTGGTATTCGGTATGCTCATTCCTGCATGGTTGTTCGTAAAACACTCGTCATCTACGGCCTGTTTGTTTTCCTTACAGTCCCGGCAGGCTACTTATCCGGCTTACTTGTGAGCCGTGTTTTCGGAGATACTTACTGGTATTTGACGGCAGTTGAACTGGTTGGCTTTGGCGGGATGATGCTGGGCGGTCTCTTTATGAGCATTTGGGGCGGTTTCAAAAGTCGTAGATTAACATTGGTGACAGGGGTGGTGATGTTTGGCACAATGGCAATCGGCATGGGTGTCAGCCGCCATTTTATACTGTACCTTGTTTTAATGGCGTTGTATGGAATTGCATTGACCACGGTACAAACTACCATTACGACCATGTTACAGGAAAACTCGGAAGCCTCTATGCAGGGGCGTGTATTTGGCCTTATGAGTTCGCTCTATTCAAGTTGTTATCCGATCGGCATGGCTCTGTTCGGGCCGCTGGCTGATACGATCCCCTTGCGATGGATTATGGTTATTTCGGGTATTGCCCTTATAACGGTTGCTGGTACAGCTTATTGCGACCGACATTTGAAGTTTAATTAAAGCACAATCTGCCGTACGACGGCAAAAGAAAAAAGCCGTCGTACAGCAGACCATTTGACATGCCTAAAGGTAGCACGGGAAAAAGGCTATACAGATACCTTGTTTTTCGTAGACGATGGCATTACCGGCACCACCATGAAGCGCCCCGGATTTCAGAAAATGCTGACCGCTATCGAGGCCGGGTATATCTCTGCCGTGTTTGTTAAAGACCTCTCCCGGGTGGGTCGCAACTACATAGAGGTTGGCAAGCTGACGGAGGAGTTTTTCCCGCAGTACGATGTGCGCTTGGTCGCCGTTTCCGATGGCGTGGATAGTGATGAGGGGGACAATGAATTTACCCCGTTCCGCAACATTATGAACGAGTGGTACGCCAAGGACATTTCCAAGAAGCGGAAAATTGTCAACAAGATGAAAGGCAACGCGGGCATCCCGCTGTCCCAGCCGCCCTATGGATATATCAAAAATCCCGACGATCCCCGATTTTGGGTGATCGACCCGGAGGCCGCTGATGTGGTGCGGCGTATCTATGATATGGCCTTGGAGGGGTATGGACTGGCTGAAATTGCAAACGCCTTGGGCAAGGATGGGATCGTCAATCCAACTTACTACTGGCGGAACAAGGGCGTCAAACGCAGTGGCTACAAAAGTACCTTGGAGCCTACCAAATGGGGACATACCACCGTCAAGAAAATCCTCACCTTGCAGGAATACTGCGGCGATGTCATTAACTTCAAAAGCTACTCCAAGTCCTACAAGATGAAAAAGCGGATCGAAAACCCGGAGGAAAACCGAGCGATCTTCCTCAATGTCCATGAGGCTATCATTGACCGCCAGACTTGGGAAAAGGTGCAGGCGCTCCAAAAAGGGACACGCCGCAAAAAGCCCACGGTCACGCAGGCGCCCAGCGTATTCTCCGGCCTGCTGAAATGCCCGGAGTGCGGCGGCAATCTCAATTTCCACTTCAACCAGAACAACCACGACATCAAGTTTTTCAGTTGTCAAAATCATAACTCCGGTTATCGCAAGTGCAGCAAGACGCACTATATCCGGCTGGACTTCTTAGAGCAAGTCGTTTTGTACGAGGTCAAGCGGCTGGCCTGCTTTGCCAGCGAATACGAAAATGACTTTATCAAGGCCATGATTGGACGCTCAGCAAAGGTTGCGGAAAATACCGCGCTCCGCAAGCAGCGGGAGCTGGACGCGCTGACCGCCCGTGACCGGGAACTGGATATGCTCTTTGAACGGCTCTATGAGGACAATGTGGCGGGTAAGATCGACGATGCCCGGTTTGCCAAAATGTCCAAACGCTATGAACAGGAGCAGGGCGAGAACGCCAAGAAGATCAAGGCGCTGCGGCTGGAACTGAAAAAGGACGAGAGCAAGCGCATGGACATTGACGATTTTCTTGAAACGGTACGGCGATACACGGACGCGACCACCATTACAAAGCGCATGGTCGCGGAACTGATCGACCATATTGAGGTGTACCACGCCGAAAAGCCGGACGGCGTTACCAATCAGCGTGTCGTGATCTACTACAACTGCATCGGCGCTTTCGATGTGCCGGATCGCCGGAAGATCCCGGAGGCGACATTATCATGGAAAAAAGAAAAGGCGTAGCACTCAGCTACGCCCCGGACCAGGTTGCGGTATAGGAGGTACGACACGATGAAAGCCTATTTCTATTGCCGCGTCGCTCACGATGATAGCTTTTCTTTGGAACGGCAGGCCGAGGAGCTTCGCCGCTATGCGAAGCAAGCCGGGTACACCATCGTTGGTGCTGCCGCCGAGCATGGCTCTGGAATGACCCTTGACCGTCCGGCTCTGCAAGAGGTGATGGAGGCCGTTCTTGACGGAAAGGTGGATGTGGTGCTGATAAGCAGCATTGACCGTATAGGGAGGGACTGGGGCATGACAAAGCAGTACATCGATCTGCTGACCGAGCATAAGGTCAAGCTGCTGTGCCTGCGGGAACGGGTGAGCATCGACAGTTCCGGCTTTTCACCATTCTCTACATAAAAAAGCAGAGTGTCCATTACAGGATACTCAGATCCTATAAGGACACTCTGCATGGTCCGAGTGGGGAGACTCGAACTCCCGGCATCTTGCTCCCAAAGCAAGCGCGCTACCAACTGCGCTACACCCGGTTATGAAGTTTTCCAACTGTGGTCAAATATGGGGTCAACGCCGGTTTTTGACCAGTTACCGGCGTGGGGCAAAACCCCGTCGGCCTTAGCGTCCCAGAGCTTTCCGGGATTTTGGAAAAGTGCGGCTCGAACTCCGGCCTCACGCTCCCAAATAGGTACAGAAAGATTTTTTGAATTATTTCCTCTCAATTTTGGCTCTTTTCGCTCCGTTCCGATTGCTTTCTGCCACTCTTTGAATGTGCTGTTTCCGTATACTCCACACCACACTGTGGCTGAAGCTGTGGTCAAAAATCTCGCAAAATGAGTTGGCGGGCATTACTTCAACACACCAAGGAGGGCTTTTGGGTCAGGGCATCCAGTGATAGGATCAAGAACACCATGAAGCAGGCGAAGTACTTCATTCTGACGGCTCAGGATTTGCAGGGCTGTAAACAAAAATACGCGATACGCCATATTGACAGGATTTTCGTTGTGTGCTATATTAAATCCAGTGGTTTCAAACTGGTGGACTTGATAGAACAGAGGTGGCATATGGCGAAAAGAATTGCCGGGGTAACAGAAAAATTGTTGGAGTGCGCGAAAGAGGAATTCATGAGGAATGGGTACGAGAATGCGTCTCTCCGTGTGATTGCGGAAAAGGCCGGCTCCAGCAAAGGGGCGATTTATATTCGCTACCCGGACAAAGAGAGCCTGTACCGTTCCCTTGTACAGCCTGCCATGGATGATTTTTGTGGCTTAATACAATCGGCGCTGGAGCAGTTTAACCAGTTACCCGGATCCGAACAGACCAGTCAAATGTGTTCTTTCTCCGACCACGGTTTTTGGGCCTCTGTGGACTATATCTACGATCATTTTGATGAGTTCAAGCTGCTTTTAACCAGTGGGGAGAACAGTACATATCAGGAATTCCTCCACCGGATCGTGGAACTGGACAACCAATGTACCATGCGCTATATTCAGGCGTCCGGGAACGACGCAATTTCCAGCGGCCGCCTTACACCGGAGCTGGGCCATCTGCTGTCCAGCGCCTTTTATACCGGGATGTTCGAGGTGGTCATCCACGATATGCCAAAGGATCAGGCGGTCGAGCATATCCAGAGGATGCGGCGTTTTTACACCGCCGGCTGGAAAACCATCTTCTTCGGAGATGGAGGTGAAAACCATTGAGCGGGTGGATTGACCGAAACGGCTGGATTCACTGCCCTACCTGCGGCAACAAGACCCGCACCAAAGTGAATCCAGACACCGTTCTAAAGCGTTTTCCGCTTTTCTGTCCCAAATGCGGAAAGGAACACATCGTTGATGTACAGGGACAAAACATCATATTGTCAGAGCCAGACGCAAAGACGCAGAGCCGATGATTTGCAGGATAATCCTGTGGGTTGTCGGCCTTTTTCTTTGTTGGATGGTTAGAAACCGCTAACTTGTAGGAGGGATACGATGCAGAAACAAAGGAAGCCATTTAGTTTGATGGCATTTATCAGACCGCACCGAGCGGGTTTTATTACCTCCACTGTTCTTGCTGTTCTCAGCGTGACCAGCGGGATGATACCATACTTTGCTGTGGCAAGAATGGTCAACCTGCTCATTTCTGGCGAAAAGTCTTTCTCAGTCTATCTAATGTGGGGAGCGGCAGCCCTGATCGCCTATCTGCTCAAATCCATTCTTCACGGCATTTCCACTCGGTGCTCCCCTGAGGCCACTTTCCATGTGCTGTCGGAACTGCGGCGGGCTGTGGCGGATAAACTGACCCGCGTTTCCATGGGCTATCTGACTGATACGCCATCGGGCCGCCTGAAAACAACCATGGTGGAGCGTGTGGAACAGATGGAGGTCCCGCTGGCCCACATCATTCCGGAAATGACCTCTAATCTGCTGGTTCCTGTCGCTATTGTGGTCTACCTCTTTCTCTTGGACTGGCGCATGGCGTTGGTATCGCTTATCACCATCCCCATCGGGATGTTTTGTTACATGGCCCAGATGAAAGAGTACCCGAAAAAGTATGGTGCTGTGGTCCAGGCTGGCAAGCACATGAGCGCCACCACGGTGGAGTACATCAACGGCATTGAGGTCATAAAAGCGTTCAACCAGAGTGCAGCATCCTATGGCAAGTTCACGCAGGCCGTGCGGCAGAGCGCGGACCTCATGCTGGACTGGATGAAATCCACGCAGGGCTACTCCGCCCTGATGATGACCATTTGGCCCGCTGTGCTGATCGGCGTTCTGCCCATTGGGTGTGTCTTTTATAGGAATGGCAGTCTGACCGCCCCGGATTTTATCACGATTGCAATCCTGTCCCTCGGTATCGTGGGGCCATTGGTAGCGGCGATCTTTTTGACCGATGATTTCTCCAAAATTGCGACCATCACCGGGGAAATTGGCGCTGTGCTGTCCGAGCCGGATCTGGAGCGGCCTGCGCAGAGAAAAGAACTGCATGGGCTGGACATTGACCTGCGGGATGTGACATTCGCTTACAAGGATAAGCAGGTTTTGAACGGCGTCACGCTGAATATCCGGCAAGGCACGACCACCGCGCTGGTGGGGCCGTCCGGCTCCGGCAAGTCCACCATCGCCAAGCTCATCGCCTCCTATTGGGACGCTGGCGGCGGGAGCATCACCATCGGCGGGGTGGATGTGAAAAACCTCCCGCCGGAACAGGTAATGGATCTCATCGGCTATGTCTCTCAGGATAATTTCCTGTTCAATGTCTCTGTCCGGGAAAACATCCGTATGGGACGGCCGGAGGCCACCGACGATGAAGTGGAGGCCGTGACAAAGGCGTCCGGCTGTCATGATTTCATCATGGGTCTGGATCATGGATATGACACTGTGGTGGGCGGCGCAGGCGGACACCTCTCCGGCGGGGAGCGCCAGCGGGTCGCCATTGCGCGGGCCATGATGAAAAACGCCCCGATTGTGATTTTGGATGAGGCGACTTCCTACACGGATCCCGAGAACGAGGCGGTGCTTCAGGACGCCATCGGCAGGCTGACCCGTGGAAAGACGCTCATCGTCATCGCCCACCGCCTGAGCACCATCACCGATGCAGACCAAATCGCCGTAGTGGAGCGGGGGAAAATCCTGGACGCGGGAACACATGACGAACTGTTGAAGCGGTGTCCCCTCTACGCGCAGATGTGGGCGGCCCACACGCAGGCGAAAGATGCGGACATGAGAGAAGGAGGTGGCAAGCATGTTTGACGCATATAAACGGTTTTTCCGCTTTGCCGGGGAGCAGAAAGGTACCTGGTATAAGGGAATGGCCTTTGAACTGCTGCGGAGCATTTTTGAGGCTTTGCAGTTTGTGGCGCTGCTGGTCGTGCTTCGCGCCCTGGTAGAGCAGAACATGACCGGGGCCACCCCATGGATGGCCTTTGGGATCATGGCGGTCAGCGTGGCCGGAGCCGCCCTGTGCTGGTATCTGGCCCACAACAGCGAGGGCCACGCCAATTACCGGATGTGCGCGGAAAAGCGCATCCATATCGGGGAGCGCATGAAGTATATGCCCATGGGCTACTTCAACGCCCAGAGCCTGGGCAGCCTCACCGCGGCGGCCACCTCCACCATGGAGGACCTGGAGAGCATGTCCTTTGCGGTGATCGCCCGGACGGTGGTGGGCATGATTCGGACCACCATCTTCTCGTTGGCGATCCTGTGCTTTGACTGGCGCATTGGGCTGGTATTCCTGCTTGGTATGCTTCTGTTCCTCTGGGTCAACTCACTTTTGCTGAAGAAATCCAGAGAGTTGTCTCCGGGGCGGCTGGCGGCCCAGACAAGGCTGGTGGACGCTGTGCTGGAATACATACAGGGCATGAGCGTGGTGCGCGCTTTCCATGGAGACAAAGCGGCCAATCAGACGCTGAACCGCACGATTGAGGAGACGGAACAGCAGAATTTCAAGCTGGAGCGCAAGCGTATTCCCTACAATGTGTTGGAGCAGATCGTCCTGCGTGTCACGGCGGTGGCGGCGATTCTGCTCTCAATCTGGTTTTTCCTGCAAGGCAGTATGACCCTCTTTACCTGCCTGATGGTGGTGGTTTCCGCTTTCCTGGTATATAGCGAGCTGGAGTCTGCCGGCGAGATGTTCTTCATGCTGCCCATGATCGACGCCTCCATCGACCGGGTGGAGGAAATCGACCGCGCTCCCCGGATGGACGAGGGCGGCTCGGTACAGACGCCGAAGCACTGCGATATTTCCTTCGAGCATGTGGACTTCTCCTATGGAGAGCGAAAAATCATCCGCGATGTCAGCTTTACCATACCGGAAGGGACAACCACTGCCATCGTGGGGCCCTCCGGCTCCGGCAAGACCACCCTCACCAGTCTTATGGCAAGGTTTTGGGATGTGGACAGCGGTGCGGTCAAGCTGGGCGGCATTGATGTGAAGGACTATGCGCTGGATAGTTTGATGCACAATTTCAGCATGGTCTTTCAGCGCGTGTACCTGTTCAACGACAGCATTGAGAACAACATCAAGTTCGGCAAGCCGGACGCCACCCATGAGGAGGTGGTGGCCGCGGCAAAGGCGGCCCGGTGCCATGACTTTATCACGGCCCTGCCGGACGGCTACGATACCATCATCGGTGAGAGCGGCGCCACGATCTCCGGCGGGGAACGCCAGCGGCTCTCCATCGCCCGGGCCATGCTCAAGGACGCGCCGATCATCATTTTGGACGAGGCCACAGCCAATGTGGATCCCGAGAACGAGGCGGAGCTGCAGGAGGCAGTCAAGGCCCTGACCGCCGGGAAAACTCTGGTTATGATCGCACACCGGATGAAAACTGTCCAGGAGGCGGATCAGATTCTGGTACTGGATCAAGGGCGGATTGTGCAGCGGGGCCGCCATGCGGAACTGATGCAGCAGGGAGGTATCTATGCGGATTTTGTCTGCTCCCGGAGATCCGCAGAATCGTGGCGTATTGCGGAGCGGAAAAGTAACGAGGTTAAAGCGGAGGTATGAGCAAGAAACTATTGGCCCGGATTGGCCTGCTGGTGATTGTCCTGTTCGGCGTCACCATCCTGACCTTCTTTTACACCAACCTGTCCCCGGTAGATGCGGCCGAGGCGCTGGCAGTGCGCCGTTACAACCGTCCCACCCCGCAGCAGGTTGAACTGGTGCGGGGAGAACTTGGGCTCGATCAGCCGATTCTCCAGCAGTACGGCTCCTGGCTTTGGAACGCCCTGCATGGGGATTTCGGAAACTCCTATAACACCGGGCGGCCGATTGTGGAAGAACTGTCGGCTTCCATCCGGCCCACCCTGGTTATGGCTGCCATGGCGCTCCTGTTTGCCACTTTGCTGAGTATTCCGCTGGGGGTGTTGTCCGCCAGCAGAAAAGGCGGCTTGGCGGATCGGAGCATCTACCTGTTCGGCATCATCTGTATGTCTCTGCCGAATTATTGGATCGGCTTCATGCTCCTGCTCGCCTTCGCGGTTTATATCCCCGTTTTCAGCATTATGGGAGCGGATAGCCTGAAGGATTTCATCCTTCCGGCCCTGGCGCTGGCTATTCCTATGGCCGCCGGCAACATCCGTGTGTTTCGGTCCTCGCTCCTGGATGGGTATAACAGCGATTTTGTCCTGTATGCCAGGGCCCGAGGCGTATCGGAGTGGAAAATCGCCAATCTGGTGAGCCGGTTTGCCCTGCCGCCGCTGATCACCATGCTGGCGCAGAGCTTCGGCTTTATGATTGCGGGCAGCGCCATGGTGGAAAGCGTGTTCTCCATCCCGGGGCTGGGGTCCATGCTGGTCACTGCATTGGGAGCCAGAGACACCATTACTATCAATGCGTGTGTACTGCTCACCGCCGTCATTTTCGTCCTGGTCAATTTTATCGCGGACTGCGTGAACGCGCTTCTAAACCCGCAGAGCCAGAAGGGAGGCGGCCTATGATCCGCAAAATCATGCACCGCCCGCAGGCCGTCCTCGGTCTTGCCATGATGCTTCTCGTGTTTCTTGTGATGCTGCTGGCCCCGGTCTTTGCGCCCAATGACCCGATGCAGCTGAATGTGGCCCACAGCTTCGCCCCGCCGGACGCACAGTACCCCCTCGGAACGGACGAGCTTGGACGCTGCATCCTCTCCCGCCTGATCTACGGAGCCAGGGCTTCTCTGAGTATCGCGCTGCCCACACTGCTGTTGCTGGCGGTTATCAGCACCGTGGTGGCTACCCTGTGCGCCTACATCGGCGGGGTGCTGGACCGCATATTTGAAGTGGTCTCCAATATTTTTATGGCCTTTCCCCCGTTCCTCGTTGCCATCACCCTGGTGGGGCTCTTTGAGTCAAAAGCGGCCAGCATCGTCCTGTCTATTGTAATCGCCATGTGGGTCTGGAACGCGAGGGTGGTCCGCACCCATGTGCTTCGGGAGCGGAATCAGCCCTATGTGATCACCTGCCGGATGTCCGGCTGTTCGGAGCTGCGCATTGTGTTCCGGCATATCATCCCCAATATTCTGCCGCACCTTCTGGTTTTGTACAGCACAGGGCTGTCCTCCATCATCATTATGATCTCCAGTTATGCCTTTCTCGGCTTAGGGCTGGAAACAGGGACGGCGGAATGGGGCGCCATGTTTGTAAATGCCAATAAACTGATGTTCAGCCATCCGCAGTTCCTGGTGTATCCGGGGCTCTGCATTCTGTTTGCCGCGGCAGGGTTCAACCTGTTCGGGGAGGCCCTGCGGGACATCTGCGCACCGAGGGAGGGATAGCCATGCTGACAGTTACCAATCTATCCATCCGTACAAAGCAGACAAAGGAAACCCTTGTGCGCTCCGTCAGCTTCTCCGTAAAAAGCGGAGAGGCCCTTGGCCTGATCGGAGAGAGCGGCAGCGGAAAGAGCATGACCAGCAAGTGTATTATGCGGCTGTTGAATCCACGGCTTTTTGACCTGCGCGGAAGTGTGCAATGGAACGGGAAAGAAATGCTTGCGGTGAAGCTGAATGAGCTGGACGGCTATCGGGGCAAGCAGATCAGTATGATCCCGCAAAACCCCATGACCGCCTTTGCGCCCATGTTCAGCAGGGCGATGGGGGCGTGCTCACGGGAGGAGCCGCAGCCGAAGTTGCGGCCTGCCACCACAATGCCGCCCTGCGGGAAGTTGGCGGCGATGTTCACATCCACGCCGCTCAGGCAGTGGCTGCCGATCTCCTTCGGGTCGGTCAGGGCCAGATAGCAGCCGGGGTAGATCTGGTCGGTGTCGATGTTGTCGCCCACGACGATGATCTTTCCAGTGATCTCACTGTTCATAAGAATGTTCCTCCTTTTTCAAATCTCACAGAAAATCTCTGGGGTCGGTGATGCAGCCGTTCACCATGCTGGCGGCAACGGTGGCCGGGCTGGCGAGGTACATCAGAGCCTCGGTAGAGCCCATGCGGCCCGGGAAGTTGCGGTTGGTGCTGGTGATGCAGACCTCACCCGGAGCGAGGATGCCCTCATGTGCGCCGAGGCAGGCACCGCAGCCGGGGGTGGTGATGGTAGCACCGGCATTCATCAGATCCTGAATGTAGCCGGCCTTCATGCACTCCTGCATGACCTCGTTGGAAGCGGGAACGACGATCAGACGGGTATACTCGGGGATGTGTCTGCCCTTCAGGATCTTGGCAGCGATGGCGATGTCTTCCACGCGGCCGCCGGTGCAGCTGCCGATGTAGCCCTGATTCAGCTTGATGGGGCCGTTTGCCACCACCTCGGACAGGGGATGGACATTCTCGACGCTGCTGGGGCAGGCAAGGTTCGGCTCGATCTTGGAGACATCGAACACATAGCTCTCTTCGTACTGGAAATCGGGGTCGGTGAACTGCACCTCGTAGGGGCGGACAGCACGCTTATCCACGTAGTTCAGCACGTCGGCGTTGGGCTGCATATAGGCGGTCTTGGCGCCCATCTCGACCGCCATATTGCAGATGGTCATGCGGCCTGCGACGTTCAGCTTCTCGACGTAGCTGCCGGTGAAGT
>OOAG01002622.1_pt1 | contig 11590 bp, 8 predicted proteins | sample 1671461 | NCBI WGS metagenome assembly OOAG01 (sample SAMN06348159, study PRJEB24527) | human gut metagenome | biome: human gut; feature: ankylosing spondylitis patient; material: feces | host: Homo sapiens | place: China | collected 2015-10 | reverse complement strand
CATCACGGGCGGCAATCTCGCTGCCGGCATCGGCTCAGGCTAAGATCGGAAGAGCGTCGTGTAGGGAAGGAGGGTAGATCTCGGTGGCCGCCGTATCATTAAAAAAAACAGCGACGGCAAAGGCAAGAGCGGCGGCAGCGGCATCTTTGGCAAGACCATGGAGATCCTTTTCGGTATCATCAATCAAGCCACCGGCGGCAGGATAGAGTATGCCACCGGCGGCAGCGCCGAAAGCGGCGCTGGCGGCAACGGCGGCAACGGCGGCGCGGGCATCGGCGCAGGCCTGAATGCCGGCACCACCACCATCAACATCACCGACGGCACCATTGAAAAGGCCGAGAGCAAGAACGGCGGCGCCGGTATCGGTTCGGGCTATATCGGTGGTTCTTCCACGGTCAACATCTCCGGTGACGCCGAACTCAAAGACGTCAGGGGCGGCAATCTCGCTGCCGGCATCGGCTCAGGCTATGGCTCCGACAAGGTGGACGTCGTGATCGACGGCGGCACCATCAACGCAACGGGCGGCTTCAATGCCGCGGGCATCGGCTCGGGCGATAATGGCCCCAGCAGCGTGACCATCAGCGGCGGCAGCGTCTCCATCAGCAATACCGACGCCGAGCTGGACATCACCGCAACCGCCCCCAACGCCGACAATGCCATCCGAAGCAAAGACGGCAAGAAGCTGGATGAGGTCATCCAGCTCGCGGAAAACGGCAAGAAGGGCCTCGTGAAGCTCGTAAAGAGCGGCACCACCAGCATCTCGCGGCTCTTCCACAACGGTGTCTACGCGGACAGCCATTCCACTCCCCCGACCGCGTAACGGCCGAGATGAGTGAGGCAGAAAAGGCCAAGTACGGCGACATCGCTTCTGTCCACAACTGGAAAGTCAGCGACCATCAGGAGCCGACCTGCGGCAAGGACGGCTACATCGATTACATCTGCATGGTGGACCACTGCGGCACCACGTTCCGCCACACTCTCCCCGCCACCGGCCAGCACACCTGGAACGAGGGTGTCGTCACGAAGAAGCCCACCTGCACTGAGCTGGGCGTGCGCACCTTCACCTGTACCGTCTGCCACAATACCCGGACTGAGGCCATTGAGGCCCCCGGCCACGAGTACGGCGAGTGGGTCATTGACCGGGACGCTACCTGTATCGAGGAAGGCTCCAAACACCGTGATTGCATCCGCAGCGACGCTACCCAGACCGAGAGCATCCCCGCCACCGGCCAGCATCAGTGGAAAGTCCTCTCCACGACAGCGGCTACCTGCGGCCAGGACGGCACCGTCACCTACCAGTGCGAGGTCTGCGGCGATACGAAGACCGAAACGCTCAACGCCACCGGCCAGCACAGCTACGGCGCGGGCGTCGTGACCAAGGCCGCGACCTGCACCGAGACGGGCATCATGACCTATACCTGCGTCGTCTGCGGCGACAGCTACACCGAGAGCATCCCGGTGGATAAGACCGCCCACAAGTGGGATGCAGGCGTCGTCACGAAGGAGGCCACCTGCACTGCCAACGGCGTGCGCACCTTCACCTGTTCTGCCTGCGGCGATACCCGGACTGAGGCCATTGAGGCCCTCGGCCACGAGTACGGCGAGTGGGTCATCGACAGGGACGCTACCTGTGTCGAGCAAGGCTCCAAGCACCGTGACTGCATCCGTGGCGACGATACCCAGACCGAGGCCATCCCCGTCAGCAAGACCCACACCTTCGGCGAGTGGGTCATCACCAAAGAGCCTACCTGCACCGAGAAGGGCGAGAAACAGCGCAGCTGCACGGTCAGCGGCTGTGTCGTCACTGAGACGCAGGAGCTGCCCGCCCTCGGCCATCAGTGGAGCAGCTGGACGCCTGTCGAAGGCGACAGCAGCCGCGAGTACCGCATCTGCGAGGTCTGCAATGAGGTGGAGTACCGCGATGTCTCCCACAGCAGCGACAACAGCACCATCTCCACCGGCCTGCGTGTCCTTGACCCGGCTCAGGCCAACATCCTCCAGAACGTCCAGCTGGTCCAGCTGAACCAGATCAGCGATGTTCTCTACATTGATGTCACCCATGAGACGGCATCCCTGCATGGCGTCCTTTCCGATTTGACCGACCTCCGCTCTGAGCGCATCGAGACCGTTGTCTTCTCCACCGAACGCTGCACTTCCACCCTCTCCCTCTCCGATGTTGCAGCCCTCGGTGCGGGCGATACGCCTTTCACCCTCAGCCACAGCGGCTCCACCGCCACCTTCACCGTGGGCGGCGCAAACCACAGCGCACTGCTGAGGTAAGCAGATCACCATCCTCCATTCCTTCCACATAACGACCAAGGCCCCCGCAGTTCTGTTCCAAACTGCGGGGGCCTTGGCGTTTTATTCTGATAAAATTTTACTTCAGCTCCCGCTGTACGGCAGCAAAGTCCTCGAGGGTCAGGGCCTCGGGGCGGATGCGGGCGTCGAAGCCCGCCGCCTCGATGGCCGCGATGACCTTATCTTTCGGCAGGCCGAGGCCGCTGGCGATGGCGTTGGCGGCGGTCTTACGGCGCTGGCCGAAAGCGGCACGGATGAGGGCAAAGTAGCCGTCCTCATCCTCCACCTGTACGGCGGGAGTGGGGCGGATGTCCATCCGCACAACGGCGCTGGTGACCTTCGGGGCCGGGTAGAAGCTGCCCGGCGCGGCGGTGAACATCAGCTTTGAGGTAGCGTAGTAGCTCACGGCGCAGCTGATGGCGCTGGACGCCCGGGTGCCGGGGGCGGCGGCCAGACGGTCGGCGGCCTCCTTCTGCACCATGACGGTGAGGTTCCGGATGGGCAGGCGGTCGCCCAGCAGCTTCATGACGATGGGGCTGGTGATGTAGTAGGGCAGGTTGGCGCAGACAGCCACCGGCATCCCGGGGAACTCCTCCTCGATGAGGGCGCGGAGGTCTACTTTCAGAACGTCCTGCAATACCAGCTTGAAGTTCTCCACGCCCGCCATGGTCTCGGCCAGCAGGGGCGGCAGGCGCTCGTCCACCTCGATGGACACCACCTTGGCGGCGCGCCGGGCCAGCTCTTTGGTCAGCACGCCGATGCCGGGGCCGATCTCCAGCACGCCCCAGCTCTTATCGACGCCGCTGGCGTCCACGATCTTGGGCGGCAGGCCGGGATTGATGATGAAGTTCTGTCCAAAGCCCTTGGAGAGCGCGAAATCGTATTTTTCGCACAGGGTGCGGATAACGGAGAGGTCGGTCAGCTCCGGCATAGTGGTTTTCCTTTCTGTTTTTCGGTTGTCATTTGGTAACGTACATGCCAAAGCCTCTCCCTTTGGGAGAGGTGGCATCGCTTGCGATGACGGAGAGGGCAAGGCCGCAGAAAAATGGCCGCTGCACAGCGATAGGCAGCGGCCTTTGTCAGAGCAAGACCATCATAGCCTTGCCCTGTTCCATTTCAGCATCCTTGCCCTCTCAGGCGCTCACGCGCCAGCTCTCCCAAAGGGAGAGCCTTTTTAAGATGCGCTTTCCGTGCTGGAAGCCTCCTGCTCCCCTTCTGCGCCGGCCTCGGAGGAAGCCTCTGCCTCCCCTGCGGCCTCGCTGGAAGCGGTGCTCTCGGCTGCGGCCTCCGAAGAGGCTGCGGCGGAGTCGGCGGCGATGTCAGCGTCGTTCACGCCGCCCACGGTGGTGACGCCGGTGAGCTGCTGCGCGGTGCTGACGGCGCGCTGTATCTGCGGGTCCGTGTCGAGGGTGTAGTCATAGTAGCTGACCTGCTCGTCGGCAGTCAGCGGGCGCTCCACGTCCACGGTCAGGCCGGTGCCGTCGAAGCAGGAGCCGTCGCCGCAGATGAGCTTTGCCACCGTGACCACGACGGCACTGCCGTCCGAGAGGCGCTGGGGGCTGCTCTGGATGGTGCCTTTGCCCATCGTGGTGCTGCCCACGAGGCGGGTGCCGCACAGGGTGCGCAGGCTGGACGCAAAGAGTTCTGCCGCACTGGCGGTGTTCTCGTTCACGAGGCAGACGGTGGGCTGGCTGATGACCGAGTCGCCGGTGCTGCTGCCCAGCAGGGTGCGGTTGCCTGCCTTATCCTCCGCGTAGGCCAACACGCCTTCCGGCGCGACGAGCTCGATGCAGCTGATGGCGTCGTCAAGGATGCCGCCGCCGTTGTCGCGCAGGTCGAAGATGAAGCTCTGGGCGCCGCTGGCGGTCAGGCTGCGGAGCGCAAAGTCCAGCTCACTGGGGGTGGAGTTGTCGAACTGCCAGATCTTGATATAGCCCACATTGCCCTGCACCAGCGCGGAATCGACGCTGTTGGCCGTAAAGCCGGAGTGGGTCAGATCGGCGGTGTGCTGGGCGTTCTCGCTGTCCAGCCAGCCTACATTGACGCTTGTGCCGCTCTCGCCCCGGAGTTTGTTCTGGACAGCCTCCACGCTGCCCAGACTTTTGATGTCTGCGCCGTCGATGGTGGTGATGTAATCGCCCCGCTGGAGGCCGGCCTCCTTGGCAGGAGACTCGTCATACACTTTGATGACCTTGGCGTAGCCGGACTGGTCGATGGCCAGCTCCACGCCGATGCCCATCAGCTTGCCGCTCTGGGCGTTGAGCAGGTCGGTATAGGCCGAGGCGGTGTAGTAGCGGGCGTACTTGTCGCCGGTACCCAGCAGATAACCGGCAGTCAGACGGTCGTACAGCACGGTCTCGTCGATGTCGTAGTAGTCGTTGGCGCGCACATAGCGGTCTACCTCGGCCACCTTGTTGTACATGCTCTCCTTTTCCTTCACGCTGGTGACGGTGTGGTCAAACAGCCGCATCGCCATCAGCATCGTGATGGAAAAAGTGACCGTCATTGCCAGAATGACGATGGTCACGGTCATCCCTACGGAAATTTTGCGGTTCATTCAATGTCCTCCCCAGTTCAGACCAAAAACATCAGGATGACACTGCCCAGTACCGACAGCAGGAACACTCCTGCCAGAATCAGACAGCCCACCCGAAGGATGCGCTTGCGTTTTTGCTCGTTCATTTCGCCTTGTGGCCTCCTTTGACCCCTCGACTTCAATTACAGTTGTATTATCTTATCGGAATATAACCGCGGGGATTGACCGCATTGGCCTTGGAGCCGCCCTTCCACACCTCGAGATGGAGGTGGTTGCCGGTAGAGTTGCCGGTGGAGCCCACATAGCCGATGAGGTCGCCCTGGTTGACATACTTGCCCGCCGACGTTGCCACCGAGCGCATATGGCCGTAGAGGGTGGAGTAGGCGTTGCCGTCTGTCATTTTGCCGTGATAGATGATGACATAGTTGCCGTAGCCGCCGCTGGACCAGCCGGCCACCTGCACATAGCCGCTGGCGGCTGCGTAGATGGGGGTGCCTGCGGGGGCGGCAAAGTCGATGCCGGCGTGGAGCTTGTTGACGCCGGAGACCGGGTTCTTGCGCCAGCCGTACTCGCTGGAGATGCGGGTATAGCTCTTGAGCGGGCAGATAAAGCCGCTGAAGCTCAGCTGGGGCTTGCTGGCCGCTGCCGCTGCGATGAGCTTCTGGATCTCCTTCTTGACGGCCTCATAGTTCATCTCGTCCGACTCGATGGCCGCCTGGGCGTTCTTCTGGGCCTGCTGGGCCTCAGCGGCGCTCAGACGGGCCTCCTTGACGCTGTTGTTGAGCTCGCTCTGCTTGGACTGCATCTGCTTGTTCTGGGCGTCCAGCTCAGCCTTTTTGTTCTGCAGCTGGGTGCGCTCCTCCACGAGCTGGGTGCGGTCGGCCACAAGGGCTTCCTTCGCAGCCTTCATGTTGTCGAGTATCTCGGTATCCTTCACCGAGATGTCCTGCATGACCTCATTGAAGGTCAGAAGCTCGTACAGATCGTTCACAGACTGGAGCATGGCGACGCTGCCGCCGTCCCGCAGCTCCTGCATTGCGGCCATGTGGCTCTTGAAATCGTCCCACTGGTCGGCGATCTCCTGCTCTTTCCGGGCGATCTCATTCTGCTTGGCGGTGATCTCCTGCTCTTTGACGCCGATGCTGTTCTGCACCTCGGAGATCTGGCTCTTGAGGACGCTGATCTGGCTCTGGAGCACCGAGACTTTTTCCTTCAGCTCAGACTCGAGGGCCTTGGCAGCAGCTTCCTTCTTTTTGGCGTCGCTCAGCTCCGTCTTATGCTGCTTGATGGACGCAGAGATCTTGTCCAGCTTGTTCTGCAGCGAGCTCATGCTGGTGGCCGCACTGGCCGGGTAGACCGTCACGCTCAGCACGAGGCAGGCGGCGGCCAGAAAGGCGCAGGCGGCACGCATCATGGCCGAATGGCCCGACGGCTTTGCGTGGCGGGGCGGATGGTGCAGGACAAAGCCTGCGGAATGCTTGTCGTGGTACACAGTAGGCCCTCCTTACACGTTCAGGTGCTTTCGGATGGAGAACATACTGCCCAGACCGCCCACCAGAGCGCCGCCCGCGAGGCTGTAGGTCAGGATGGTGGGCCAGACATTTTCCAGCGGCACCAGAGCCGTACCCATGAGCATCTGCCACAGGCCGCCCAGCGTGGGCGACAGCTGAACGATGTAGGCATAGCCGCCGATGGTGGCAGCTGCCGTCAGGATGCCGGAGAGCAGGCCCATAGTCAGGCCCTCGATGACGAAAGGCAGGGTGACGAGGGCGTTGGTAGCGCCGACATACTTCATGATCTCGATTTCACGGCGGCGGGCAAAGACGCTCAGCCGGATGGTGGTACCCACCGTGATGATGCTGACAGCCATCAGCACCAGCACCAGACCGCGCCCGACCTTGGTGACAGCCTGCTGGACCTCCACAAAGGTGTTGGTCATCTCGATGGGAGCCGTGACGCTGTAGACGCCGCTGATGTTCTCGAACTGCTTGCTGATGGTCTCCATCTGGCTCAGATCAGACAGGGAGACGCGGTAATTGGCCTTAAAGGGGTTGTCGTTCTCGAACTCGTTCAGCAGGGCGGCATAGTCGGACATATAGCCCTTGTACTGGTTGAGGACATCTTGTTTGGACATATACTGCACCCGGCTCACACCTGCGGTGCCGCTGAGGGCATTGCCCACAGACTGGATGGTGGCGTCATCGGCCTCGGGGTCCACGTAGACCACCATCTCGTTCTGGCTGCCCAGATAACTCACCATGCTGTCCACATTGACTTCAATGAGGCTGGCGAAGATGTTCAGGGTCATGCAGACGCTGAGGGAGGCGATGCAGGCGATGGTCATGGCCCAGTGCTTGCCGAGGTTGCGCACGCCGCGCCGGGTGAGGAACCCAAACGTAGAGATTTTCATACGTGCACCTCCTCGCCGAAACTGGCCGGAACATCGGAGATGATGCGGCCCTGCTTCAGGGTGATGGTGCGGCGGTTGAAGCGGCGCACCAGTTCATGCTCGTGGGTGACGACAAGCACCGTGATGCCCATCTCGCTGACACGTTCCAGCAGTTCCATCATCTCAAGGCTCATCTCGGGGTCGATGTTGCCGGTGGGCTCGTCCGCAATGACGAGGCGGGGGCTGTGGGCCAGAGCGCGGGCCACGGCCACGCGCTGCTGCTCACCGCCGGAGAGGAACTCGGGGTAGACCTTTGCCTTATCTTCCAGATGCACCAGCTCCAGCATGTAGTTGACGCGCTCTTTGATGTCTTTTTTGCCGATGTTGGTGACATGCATGGCAAACGCCACATTCTCGTAGACCGTCATGGTGGGGATGAGGCGGAAATCCTGGAAGATGATGCCCATCTGGCGGCGAAGGAAAGGCACTTTGCCCCGGCGCAGCCGGGCGACGTCCTTGCCGTCCACCATGACGCGGCCCTCGGTGGGCAGCTCTTCGCGGAGGATGAGCTTGAGCAGAGTGGACTTGCCGGCGCCGGAGTGGCCCACCAGAAAGACGAACTCGCCGTCGTCTACGTGGAAGTCGATGTCCTCCAGAGCGGGCGTATCGCTCCGTTTGTATATCTTGGTGACATGTTCAAAATCTATCATGAGTATCTTGCTCCTGAAAAATTTATTTGGCACAGAAGTTCCAGACCATTACAAAAGAAACCGGCCAGCATCGGGGTCGAGCGGCCGGTTTCGGCGTCCGCAGCCGGAGCGGCTGAGACGAAATATCAATATTTGGCCGGGTTGTTGGACAGGTACTTCTTGACCATGAGCGCTACCTTGAACACGATAGCGTCGTCGAACTCACGCAGATCCAGACCGGTCAGCTTTTTGATCTTTTCCAGACGATACACCAGCGTGTTGCGGTGGACGAACAGACCGCGGCTGGTCTCGGAGACGTTCAGATTGTTCTCGAAGAACCGCTGGATGGTGAACAGGGTCTCCTGGTCCAGGCTCTCGATGCTGCCCTGCTTGAACACTTCGCGCAGGAACATCTCGCAGACCGTGGTGGGCAGCTGGTAGATCAGACGTGCGATGCCCAGATTGTCGTAGCGGATGATCTGCTTTTCGGTGTCGAACACCTTGCTGACCTCCATGGCGATCTGTGCTTCCTTAAAGGAAGTAGCCAGGTCCTTCACGTTGGCGATGGGGGTGCCGATGCCCACGACAGCCTTGATGTAATGCTCGCCGGACAGGGTGTCCACGATGCTGGCGGCCAGCTTCTCCATATCGGTGCGGTCGATGCCCTTGCGGATCTCCTTGACCAGGACAGTGTCCGTCTCGCTGATGTTGAAGACGAAGTCCTTCTGCTTGTCGGGGAACAGGCTGCTCACCACGTCGTAAGCGGAGATGTCGCCGCCGCTGGTGACGCGGACGATGAACACCACGCGGGAGACGTCGGTGGCAAAGTGGAGCTCACGGGCCTTGGCGTAGATGTCGCCGGGCAGGATGTTGTCCAGCACCACGTTCTTGATAAAGTTGGCTTTGTCGAACTTCTCGTCGTGATACTGCTTGATGCTCTGCAGGCTGATGGACAGCACAGCGGCAAACTGGCCCGCAGTCTCGTCCGCACCTTCCACAAAAACGGCATAATCGTTATGCTTTGCGCTGGAGAACTGCTGGTAGGTGTAGCCATCCCGCACGAAGCGGTCACCGGCCGTCAGACGCTCTGCCATAAAGCCCTCGCGCACCTCGCCGATCAGATTCAGCTCCGAGCAGGAGATGACAGCGCCGGTCTCATCCACCACGCCGACCACGCGGTCGATCGCGTCCTTCATCTGGTAGATCACGCTCTGAAATACTCTATTGGCCATAAATGGATACCCCTTTTCCTCTCTTGTGCAAACCGCAGGTGGGCGGGATTGTGATTTTTAACAATTTCGCCGCATTACATTTTATATTTTACACAAAAGAATTTACTTTTGCAACATATTTCACCAAAAAAAATTCTTCTTTCTTGGTGAAATTATCTTTCGGGGTCATTTTCGGGCCAAAAAGGGCCTTTCTGCGTGGTTCTGAGGGCTATTTTACCGGTAAAATGTGATACTTTTTTGAAAACCGGGTGAAAAGCAGTCCTTTACCCCGTGGTAATTTTCGCCACCTCGTCAGCTGTCAGCTCCCGCCACTGGCCCGGGGCAAGGCTTTCGTCCAGCGCAAGCCCGCCGATGGCGTCCCGGTGCAGGGCGTTGACGCCCGCACCGTAGACGCCGAACATCCGCTTGATTTGATGATACACGCCCTGCCTGAGCAGAACACGGACCGTCAGCCCGTCGGGGGTGAGGGCAGACACTTCCGCCGGCGAAAGGGCCGTGCCGTCGGCAAGGGTAACGCCCGAGGCAAAGCCGGCCTTCATCTCTTCCGTCAGCGGGGTGTCGATGACGACGGTGTAGGTCTTGGAGACATGGCGTTTAGGCGCGAGGATGTCGTGGGCAAAGCCGCCGTCGTCCGTCAGCAGGACGAAACCGGTGCTGGTCTTGTCCAGCCGCCCCGCCGGGAACAGCTCCCGCCGGGGATAGGCATCCCCCACCAGATCCACGACTGTCGTGTCCCGCTTGTCGGTGGAGGCGCTGACGACGCCCTCGGGCTTGTTGAGCATAAGGTAGACGAACTGTCGGTAGGCCAGCGCTTTGCCGTCCACCGCCACGGCGTCAGCCTCTTTCAGCTGGGTGTCCCCTTTCCTGCAGACCGCGCCGTTGACCGTGACGCGGCCTTTCGCCAGCAGTGCCTTTGCCTCGCTCCGGGTGCATTGGGCCGTCTCGGCTAAATATTTATCGAGTCGCATGAAAACTCCTTCTGTGTGCAGAAAAGAGGCCGTTGCCTGCGGCAACAGCCTCTTTTCCTGTAAAATCACGTTTAGACGCTCAGGTTTGCGTGCTGCTCCACAGCATCCGGGTTGGCGTCAAAGATGGGCTTGAGGATGTGAGCAATGAACTCCTCCACCTGCTGGGGAGCGCGGCCCACAAAGTTCTCCGGCACAAGGCCCGCCACGATCTCTTCCTTGGTCAGACCAAAGGCCGGGTCGGCGGCGATGCGGTCCACCATGTCGTTGGGCAGACCCTCTTCCTTGACCTGCTTGCCGGCGGCGATGGCGTGCTGGCGCAGACGCTCGTGGAGCTCCTGACGGTTGCCGCCCTTCTCCACGGCCTGCATCATGATGTTCTCGCTGGCCATGAAGGGCAGCTCAGCCATCAGGCGGCTGCGCACGACCTTCGGGTAGACCACGAGGCCGTCGGTGACGTTGAGCATGATGTTCAGGATGGCGTCGGCGGCAAGGAAACCCTCAGCCATGGCAACGCGCTTGTTGGCGCTGTCGTCCAGCGTACGCTCGAACCACTGGGTGCCGGTGGTGAAGCTGGGGTTGAGCACATCCACCATCAGGTAGCGGCTCAAAGCACAGATGCGCTCGCAGCGCATGGGATTGCGCTTGTAGGGCATGGCGGAGGAACCGATCTGGTTCTTCTCAAACGGCTCTTCCATCTCCTTGAAGTTGGCCAGCAGGCGCAGATCGGTGGCGAACTTCATGCAGCTCTGGCCGATGCCGGCCAGTGCGTTGAGGATGAAGGCATCCACCTTGCGGCTGTAGGTCTGGCCGGACACCGGGATGACGGCCTCGCTGTCGAAGCCCATCTCCTCAGCGATGGAAGCATCCACGGCGCGGATCTTGTCGGCATCGCCCTTGAACAGCTCCATAAAGGAAGCCTGGGTGCCGGTGGTACCCTTGACGCCGCGCAGCTGCAGAGTTGCCAGACGGTGGTCGATCTCGTTGAGGTCCATCACCAGCTCGTTGGCCCACAGGGTAGCGCGCTTGCCCACGGTGGTGGGCTGGGCGGGCTGGCAGTGGGTGTAGGCCATGCAGGGCATATCCTTATACTCCTCGGCGAACTTTGCCAGCTTTGCCAGCACGCCGATGAGCTTCTTGCGCACCAGCTCGAGGCCCTGACGCATCACGATGATGTCGGTGTTGTCGCCGACATAGCAGCTGGTGGCACCCAGATGGATGATGCCTGCCGCCTTGGGGCACTGCTGGCCGTAAGCGTAGACATGGCTCATGACGTCGTGGCGCACCAGCTTCTCCCGCTCGATGGCGACTTCATAGTTGATGTCGTCCACATGAGCTTCCAGCTCGGCCACCATCTCGGGGGTGATATTGGTCAGGCCCTGCTTCATCTCGGCCCGGGCCAGGGCCACCCACAGGCGGCGCCAGGTGCGGAACTTGTTGTCGTCCGAGAAGATGTACTGCATCTCATCGGAGGCATAACG
>OOAG01002598.1_pt1 | contig 11672 bp, 9 predicted proteins | sample 1671461 | NCBI WGS metagenome assembly OOAG01 (sample SAMN06348159, study PRJEB24527) | human gut metagenome | biome: human gut; feature: ankylosing spondylitis patient; material: feces | host: Homo sapiens | place: China | collected 2015-10 | reverse complement strand
GTTCTTATGTACTTAGTGTTCGCTAGACGATCATCTTTTTTTTTTTTTTAATGATACGGCGACCACCGAGATCTACACTCTTTCCCTACACGACGCCCTTCCGATCTCATATAATTAATCACATACCTTGGCAATCCGATTGATTTCGTATTTCCAATCCGACAGATTTCTAATTTCCAACCCGATTGTTTTTCAACATCATTTCCTTATAGCAAATAGTTTAAAACTCCCTTCACATTTCTCTTGACCTAAACCTGACTTTAGGTGCTATCATATAAAATGTATTAAAATATAAGATAAGGAGTATCAGAAAACATGTATATTGAGAATATTAACAGTCCTGCTGATGTGAAGACATTAAACATCATGCAGCTTAATGTCCTTGCAGAAGAAATGCGTCACGCCCTTCTTACAAGAGCCAGCAAACACGGCGGACATTTCGGTCCTAACTTCGGTATGGTAGAAGCAATCATCGCCATGCATTATGTATTTGATTCGCCTAAAGATAAAATCGTATTTGATGTATCACACCAGTGCTATCCTCACAAAATGCTCACTGGAAGAAAAGATGCATATCTTTATGAGGAGCATTATGATGATGTGTCAGGATACACTAATCCGGACGAAAGCGAACATGATTTCTTTACTGTAGGTCATACTTCAACTTCTATAAGTCTTGCCTGCGGTCTTGCCAAAGCAAGAGATTTAAACGGTGAAGATGGTAATGTAATCGCTGTTATAGGTGATGGTTCTTTAAGCGGCGGCGAGGCTTTGGAAGGTCTTGATTTTGCTTCTGAATTAAATAGCAACATGATTATTGTTGCTAACGATAACGACATGTCTATTGCTGAAAATCACGGTGGTCTTTATGGCAACTTAAAGCTTCTTCGTGAAACAAATGGACAGGCTGAATGTAATCTTTTCAAAGCAATGAACCTTGATTACATCTATGTTGATAAGGGTAATGATATCGCTTCTTTAATTGAAGCATTTGAAAAGGTTAAAGATACTAAAAAGGCGGTTGTTGTCCACATTAATACGCTTAAAGGCAAGGGTTATGCACCTGCTGAACAGAATAAGGAAGAATGGCACTGGCATATGCCTTTTGATATTGCAACCGGAGAATCTCTTTCCAAGGGCGGAGAGCCTGATTTCGCTGACGCTTCTTTAGAGTATCTTTTAAAGAAGATGGACGAGGACAAGAGTGTTGTTGCAATCACAGCCGGAACTCCTACTGTTATGGGATTTACTGCTGACATGAGAGCTAAAGCAGGAAAACAGTTTGTTGATGTTGGTATCGCAGAGGAAACTGCTGTTGCGTTAGCTTCCGGTATCGCTGCTAACGGCGGAAAGCCTGTATTTGGTGTTTACAGCTCATTTATACAGAGAGCCTATGACCAGATTACACAAGATGTATGTATCAATGGCAATGCTGTAACATTTGCAGTATTTGCAGGTTCTGTGTACGGGATGAATGATGTTACACATCTCGGGCTTCAGGATATTCCTATGCTTAACAGCATTCCTGGCCTTGTATATCTTGCACCTGTTACCAAGGAAGATTATATTGCAATGCTTGACTGGTCTTTAACACAAAATGAGTATCCTGTTGCTATTAAAGTTCCGGGCGGCAGCATGATTTCAACAGGTGTACCTGTAACTAAAGATTTCAGCAAGCTTGACACTTACGAGATTACTAAGAAAGGAAGCAGAGTTGCTATCCTCGGGCTTGGAACTTTCTATGAAACTGCTGTAAAAGCCGCTAATATTCTTAAGACTTCACACGGAATTGACGCAACTGTTATCAATCCTTACTATATCTCAGGTATTGACGCAGACACTCTTAATGAATTAAAGAAAGACCACGCAGTAGTTGCAACTCTTGAGGACGGCTACCTTGAAGGCGGCTTCGGAACTAAGATTGCAGCATACTATGGTTCTTCTGATATGAAGGTATTAAACTTCGGTATTAAGAAAGAATTTATCGACAGATACGATGCATCAGAAGTATTAAAGGACAACCACCTTACTCCTGAACAGATTGCAGAAGATATCGCAGCAACATTATAACTATATTGTTTCATTATAATCGAAAAGACATGGCAATCATTTTTATCAATGACTGTCATGTCTTTTTAGAATTTATCCCTGTCTTTAGTTTCCATAATGGCTGTGGCATGATTAAATACATGCATATTTGACGTGATACCTATAGATAGTCGCATTAATTGAGTTCTTATAGGACAATTTCAGCAAATTGCCTGCTAAACCAGCCATTTTATCTCTCAATCCACCTATCAAAAGCTTCCTCGTGCCAGCCTTATAGGTAATTCCACACCGAAAACACTTTTTCTGTCTGAAAACAGCCTATAAAACCTCTATAAAAACAATCTTATAGGACGCACCTGCCTGAACGCCACACCACACTATATCTATCTCACCAACAGTCTCAAGCGCCACGCCTCAGCATTCCTTTGCAGCCTCCACAAACTCCACAGCCCAGTGTTTCCACGACCACATATCTTCTGCATACTGAACGCCTCTTGCCACTTTCTCCTTCATAGAACCCACATCAGCCACAAGGCTTTTAATCTTCTCTCCAACATTTTCCAGTTCATCAAGAGAATAATATTCAACTCCTGAATCCATAGGAATCTCCCGGCGCATATAAGTACTTCCATCTGTAATACTCACACAGCCATTCATAAGTGCAAGCGGCGTCCTGTCATGTATTCCTGCCTTAAACCACGGAAGCTGGTTAACTGAAAACCTTGCATTATTATATATTGCCGGAAGTTCCCCATATGTTACCTCTCCACAGACCTTAACAAACTTTTTAATAAATGTCAGATTATCCTTCATAAGAACCTCTGCCTTCGTAAGAAAAGTATCCCAGTTATGTCCATACAGCTTCACAGGCACATGATTTCTTATAAGTTGAACCACAATCTCCTGTCTTATGGCCGCCTGAATATAAACATCCGCCATGAAATTCTCCTGCAGCTTCTCCGCTGTCTGAACTCCACTAATACCTGGATACATCTGCCTTATGGCTTCCTCCTGCGTAAGCTCTGGATTATCAAACAGTCTTTGTGTAAATGTATTAAAAAAATCAACGTTTTCACTATCCTGCTTCTTTGCCTTAAAATACACCATATCAGGGTCAGTATAGGACGCTGTGAATATCAGGTCATTATCACGCATATCATATGGCTTCAGACCGCCCTCTGCCTGCTTTGCAGCAAGCGGAAGAACAATACAGCTGTTAATATGAGGATAGGTTTCATCAACAAACTTCTTATGCATCTCATCAAGACATATTACATTCATGTTTTTTAAAGGCACTTTGAGACTGTCATGATGATAGAACGGATGGTCAAGAATATAATGCCATACCGCTTTTCCAAGCCTGTCAAAGCAGTATCTTCCCGAATCATCACATACTGCGTCCAGCTTTGTATTAATATCAAACACATAATCAAAAGGCTGGGAGTCATACTCATCAGCCAGCACACACAGCTTATCCTTCTGTGTGGCTTTATCTAATCTGATATGCATGACTTCCCAGCCCATAGCTTTTAATTCTTCACTTATACAGTCAATAAAGTAAGTTGTTGAGTCATAGCATATAGAACCATTACTTAAGAAAAGTATTCTATCTGACACAACCAATCAGCTCCTTAATATCTGCTACATTATTCTTTTCCATATATTCCCTGATTCCATCAATAACCTTAATAGTTGTATATGGATCATTAAAATTCGCTGTTCCAACAGCAACTGCACTTGCACCAACCATAATCATTTCAAGTGCATCCTCTGCTGTTCTGATTCCACCCATTCCGATTATAGGAAGGTTAATTGCATTGGCAACCTGATAAACCATTCTTACTGCGATTGGATGAATAGCAGGTCCTGATACACCCGCAGTCTTGTTAGCTACTGCAAATGTTCTTCTGTTCACATCAATCTTCATACCTGTAAGAGTATTAATAAGCGAAACTGCGTCAGCACCACCTGCCTCTACAGCCTTTGCCATCTCTGTAATATCAGTAACATTAGGGCTTAACTTCATAATAACCGGCTGCTTTGCTACCTTCTTAACCGCCTTAGTAATAGCTTCTGCAGAAGATGGAACCTGTCCGAAAGCAATTCCACCCTCTTTGACATTAGGGCATGAGATATTGATTTCAAGAAGGTCAACTGGCTGTTCGCCAAGCTTTTCAACAGCATCCACATAATCTGCCTCAGATTTTCCACAAACATTAACAATAATCTTAGTATCGTACTGTTTAAGAAATGGAATATCTCTTTTTACAAATGTATCAAGTCCCGGATTCTGTAATCCGATAGCATTCATCATCCCACCATAAGTCTCAGCAATTCTTGGTGTAGGATTGCCCGGCCACGGAATATTGGCAACACCCTTGGTTGTCACTGCACCGAGTCTGTTAAGATCAACATATTCTCCGTACTCCATGCCTGAACCGAATGTTCCGGAAGCAACTGTCACAGGATTCTTTAATTCAACTCCTGCAATATTGACTGACATATTAATATCGCTCATTACAGTTCTACCTCCTTAACATTAAATACCGGACCTTCCTTGCACACTCTCTTATTCTTAACCTGAGAATGGTCGTCAATCTCAGTTGATTTACATACACATGCAAGACATGCACCAATTCCGCATGCCATCTTCTCTTCTAATGAAACATAACACGGAATATCATTCTCAAGTGCATATGCCTTAATTGCACGAAGCATAGGAGTTGGTCCACAGGCAAATATAACATCTGCCTCAACCTTTTCCTGTTTTACAGCATCTAATACATTACCCTTTGTTCCAACACTTCCATCTTCAGTTGCAATATACACATCTGTATCAGCAACTGCTTCAAAATCTTCCTTAAGGAAAGTCTGGCTGTTTCTGTAACCGACTACAACATTCTTGTGGCAGTCTAATCTTCTTGCAAGCTCAAGCATAGGAGGAACACCTATTCCGCCACCGAAAAGAATAGCCTTATCAAAACCTCTGCCTTCTGCCTTAATCTCTGTAGCAATTTTTCCCAGATCATAACCATTGCCAAGAGGTCCCTGAATATCAAGATATTCTCCCGCCTTCATCTTAGAAAACTCTTCTGTTCCCTTGCCGGCAACTCTGAATACAATTCTTAAATTATTATTCTCAACCTTACATATACTGATAGGTCTTGGTAACATTCTTGAACCATCATTAGAATATACTGATATAAACTGTCCAGCCTTAGCGGCCTTAGCAATATCCTTTGTTTCAAACCATATTTCATAGACTCCGTCAGCAAGACAATCCGCCTTAAGAATCTTCGCATTTTCTCTGTACGCCATAATAATCTCCATTATTAACCTGTGTGTAAATACGTATAATTACTTGCCAAGTGCTCCGTTGATATCAGCAATCATATCAAAAGCAGCCTGTCTTGAAGCTTCTCCGAAGTTCTTCTCACCAAACTTCGCATACTGCTCCTTAGTATATGCTGCAATAATTCCTCTTGAGCTGTTTACAATAGCTCCAAGTCCGTCAGGATTAAAGAAATCAACAAGATCCTTGCCCTGTCCGCCCTGTGCACCATATCCTGGTACAAGGATATACGCCTTAGGCATAACCTTTCTTAATACTCTTCCCATCTCTGGGTAAGTAGCTCCAACAACCGCACCTACATTACTGTAATCTCCGTCCATGCTTGAAGCTCCCCACTCATTAACCTTCTCACCAACTAACTCATATAATGGTCTTCCGTTGATAAGCTGATCCTGGAATTCTCCGCTTGAAGGATTAGAAGTCTTAACAAGTATAAATATACCTCTGTCCTGCTCATTACAAACCTTAATAAATGGATTGATTCCATCAGAGCCAAGATATGGATTAACAGTTGCAAAATCTTCGTCAAAAGGTGTAATTGCCTTAGATCCAACATTTACCTTTCCAAGATGTGCTACCGCATAAGCCTCAGAAGTTGAACCAATATCACCTCTCTTAACATCACCGATAACAATCATGCCTTTCTCGTGACAGTAATCAACTGTTTTCTTGAATGCCTTAAGTCCTTCAATTCCAAACTGCTCATACATTGCAATCTGTGGTTTAACAGCTGGAACAATGTCATATATATTATCTATAATACCTTTGTTATACTGCCATATAGCCTCTGCTGCTCCCTCAAGTGTCTCACCATACTGCTCAAATGCAGCATCTGCAAGATGCTTTGGAAGATACTTCATCATCGGATCAAGTCCTACAACTATTGGTGCATTAGTCTCTACAATCTTATCAACAAGCTTCTTAATCATTAATCTACTTTAGCCTCCTTAATTCATACGCAAAATCACTTTATTCTACAACTTTGGAACTTCTCTTTCAATAAGAATTTCTGTTCCATTATGGTCTGAATACACAACTCTTCCATTAACAAGCGTATATAAAACCTTTCCATACACATGCATTCCTTCAAATGGAGTATTCTTTCCCTTTGAAGCAAATCTGTTGCTGTCAATATCATACTCTTCTGTAGGATTAACAACTGTTATATCAGCAACTTTTCCCGGTGCAAGAACTCCTCTGTCAATTCCAAGTATCTTAGCCGGATTATAACTCATTTTCTCAACCATCTGTAACGGAGTAAGCACTCCTGTTCTTACAAGCTCAGTAATAGTAACCGGAACTGCTGTTTCAAGACCTACTACACCAAACGGTGCTTCGTCAAAAGGTCTTTCCTTCTCAGTAGGATGATGTGGAGCATGGTCTGTTGCAATAACATCAATAACCCCTGATGCAAGCGCTTCTTTAAGAGCCTTTACATCATCTGCCTTTCTTAAAGGAGGGTTAATCTTAAAGTTTGCATCATCCCCGTTCACCGCATCCTCTGTCAGTGTGAAATGATGTGGGGCAACCTCTGCTGTCACTGGAATCCCCTGTTCCTTGGCAATCTTTATAATAAATGCTGATTCCTTATTAGACACATGACTTATATGCAGCTTTGCACCTGTATTCTTTGCAAGAAGAATATCTCTTGCAACAATAACATCCTCAACGGCATCCATTATTCCGAAAAGACCAAGTTCCTTGGCTCTCTCTCCGGCATTCATAACACCTCTTGCAGCCAAGTTAGTATCTTCACAATGTGCAAATACCGGAATATCAACCTCTGCTGCCTGCCTCATAGCCTGCCTTGCAGTTCTTGCATTCATAATAGTTCCGCCATTGTCACTGACTGCAACAGCACCTGCATCCTTAAGAGCCTCAAAATCAGTAAGATATTCTCCCTCCTGACCCGCAGTCATGGCTGCTATTGTATACAGATTAATGTCAGTAACCTCTTCTGCCTTATCTGTTACATATTGCAGCATATCAACATTATCAATTACAGGTTTCGTATTAGGCATCATGCAGACTGTTGTATATCCGCCTCTTGCTGCTGCTCTTGAGCCTGTTCTGATTGTTTCCTTATGCTCAAGTCCCGGTTCCCTGAAATGTGCATTAAGGTCAACCAGTCCGGGCATAACCATACAGCCTGATGCATCAATCACTTCATCAGCCTGTGACTCATCAATATTCTCTTCCATTGCTGCAATAAATCCGTCATTAATAAGCACATCAATAACTTTGTCTGTTTTACTTGCAGGGTCAAGTACTCTGCCTTCTTTAATCAGTATGTTCATTCGCCCAATCTCCCCTCTAAGTTTTTCTCTTCAAAAATATTGGCTGGTACAGGCTTTCCAAAATAATATCCCTGTATATAATCCACACCAAGACTTTTAAGCAGTTCAAACTGCTCCTTATGTTCAACACCTTCGACAACAATCTTAGTACCGATAGTCTTGGAAAGGTCGACTATAAGCTTAATAAATGCCTGTGCATAATCATCTTCAACAATATCATCAATAAATGTCTTATCAACCTTAATGATATCAAGAGGAAGTTGCTTTATATAGTTAAGTGAAGAATAACCTGTACCAAAATCATCAAGTGCAATCCTAGGTCCTAACTTCTTAAGTCCTGTAATAATATCCATAACTCTCTGCATATCATTAATTGCAAATGATTCTGTAATCTCAAGTACTATATTCTTAGGATTAACACCTGTTTTATCAAGAATTCTTTTAATATTTTCGACAACATCCTTCTGTAAAAGCTGCACTACTGACAGATTCACATTAATATAGAAATCTGGATGTCCATTATCATTCCATAGCTTACATCTTCTGCATGCTTCCTCAAGGACATAGTCACCAATTGAAGTAATAAGTCCAAGATATTCTGCCAGCGGTATGAACTCACCCGGCCCCATAAATCCCAGTGCTTTGCTGTCCCATCTTACAAGCGCCTCACAGGAAGTACACATCTGTGTATTAACATCAACAACGGGCTGATAGAATACTACGAATTCATCAATTCCTGTAGAAACTGCCTGTCTCATGTTATTCTCGATATCAAGCCTCTTGGCTGTTGAATTCTCAACCTCACTGCTGTAATAAGTATAGCCGTTCTTTCCTGACCTCTTTGCCTCATACATCGCAACATCTGCCATTCTTGTTATTTCATGAACATCAACACTGTTATCCGGGAACACTGCAACTCCCATACTCATTGTACAGAAATATTCAGTTTCCATAAGATACCACGGCTTATTAAACAAAGCAGTTATATTGCCAATAATATTATTTATGTCTCCAAATATTTCAGGTTCAACTATTATTACAAATTCATCTCCACCCATTCTGTAACAATGTCCACGCAAACCTGGAATTCCCGTAAGTCCTGCCGCAATCTGCTGAAGAAGTATATCCCCATACTGATGGCCAAGTCCATCATTAATATGCTTGAAATCATCAAGATCAATAAACAGTACCGCTCCTTTAAGTCCTGCCTTTTCCGTTCTTCTTATAACTTTTCTTAAATCGACTTCACATTTCATACGGTTATACAGACCTGTAAGAAAATCATTATGTGCCTGATATTCAATCTTCTGCTGATTCTTTTTCTTCTGGGTAATATCTACGGCGGTCACAACAATAACCTCACTTCCGTCAATCCACTCCAATTCAGAAAACCTCACCTCAAACCACAATCCTGACTCTGTATTATAGCGTTCCATGGATGCTCCGATGCTTCTATGTACATCTTCGCATGTAAACACATCCTCCAAACATTCCCTTATTGTATCCCGAACCTCCTGTACATTAGCTGCCATCTCATTCTCAAACAATATATTGCCAGAATACCTGCTGCACACAATAATTCCAGAGCCTATATTATCAAGAATCTTCTGTAAAACATCATAAGATGATATAAGTGAATTATTAATTACCTTGCTCTGTGCTATACCATGAAGTACCAGTGCCATATCGCTTATGTATTCCTTAATCTTATTATCTGATACTGCCTGTACATCATTACTAAGAACTATAAGATACATTGCTTTTACATTATTAATTAAAATCGGTACTGTTATGCTCAGTTTTACTCCAAGTCTGTCCAGAAGCCCTTTCTGTGCTGTATCCGCATTTCCTTCGTATGTAATCTTAATTGCATCTGAACATAATACAAACTCTGACCGTTTAACCGTGCCTGATTCATCTTTAAAACAATTTCCGGTTTCAGATATCACATGCATAGTGTCACTTTCCCTGTCTATCTGCATTACAACAGCATCACATACATCCATGCTGTCAGTAATACATTCAAGAACACTATCTGCTGCCTGAGTAAATGTAACATTATTTTCAAGCATACGTATAATTTCTGAAAGCCCTATATTTCTGTTATTATCACCACCCAAAATATTCCTCCAGCAATACACAAATCTAATAATATTATAGCCTATTACAATCTTTTTGGAAACTGATTTTTGCATGATTTTACAATCATTTCAATATACATTTTTAATTTAACAGATAATTAATTGTTTTATCTTTTTGAGGGGGTTATTATATCTCTATATCAATTTATTTATGAGGATTATTATGGATATTATTAAATTCAACACAACATTAAAAGCTTCTGGAAAGGATTATTTCAAGATTGTATTTTGGAACAGATTTATAAGAAACCCAATTGAACTTATTCTATCATGGCTTCCTGCCGTAATTTCGCTCGTACTTTTGTGCCTGCATTATTATTCCAGCTTTTTACTGATTCTTTATGCTGTATGCTGGTTTTACCCAATATATATTTTTGGATACCAGTTCAGGTCAAGTGTTAACTATCATTTAAAGCACAGGGATCCATCAGAAGAAGCCCCATGTACAATTACGCTTATGAATAATGCTATTATGGCAGATATTCCAGAGCATAATCTTGTATACACATATGAGTGGAATCAGTTCACTAATGTTTACAACAAATTCGGCTATTACATGTTATTTAACAAAGGACGTATGATTGTCATGTTAAGTCAGAAGGACATGTCAGATGATATCAAAGCTGCTGTTCCTGCCTATATCAAGTCACATGTTGACAGAAACATTTGCAAAATCAATTTCTAAAAACTATACACAAAAGGCGTTTCAAACAATTACATCTGAAACGCCTTTTATTATACTCTTTTAAGTTATCTTGCAAGCCATCCGCCATCAACAGCCAGTGTAAATCCATTAACATAATCTGATGCAGCTGATGCAAGGAACACAACTGCTCCCTTCATATCATCAGGAGTTCCCCAGCGTCCTGCCGGAATTCTGTCTATAATAGCTTCGCTTCTGTCAGAATCACTCCTTAACTGTGCCGTATTATTAGTAGCCATATATCCTGGTGCAATAGCATTAACGTTAATGTTATGGCATGCCCACTCATTACACATAGCTTTTGTAAGTCCCATACCAGCACTCTTACTTGCTGTATATGAAGGAACTCTTATGCCTCCCTGATATGAAAGCATGGAATTGATATTAATAATCTTACCACCATGTCCCTGCTTAATATACTGCTTTGCAAATGCCTGACTTAAGAAGAATACCATCTTCTGATTAACCTGAATAACACTATCCCATTCATCTTCAGTGAAATCAATAGCATCATTCCTCTTAATAAGTCCTGCATTATTAACAAGAATGTCAACCTTTCCAAAAGCTGCAAGTGCACCATTCACAATAACCTCTATAGCTGACATATCTGAAAGGTCTGCTATAACCTCAGCAAATTCTCCTCCATCAGCTTCAATAAGCTTCTTAGTATCCTCGCAGGATCTTCTTGCAACACCTACAACCTTAGCACCTGCCTGTGCAAGTGCAACGGACATTCCCTGTCCAAGACCTGTATTGGCTCCTGTAACTACTGCAACCTTTCCATCAAGTCTGAATGCATCAATTATAGACATATATTCTTCTCCTTCTAAATCCATTTAATTAAAACCTATTATATTATTAGCTATCTTGTATCCCTGCTTAGATATCCATCTTCCTGCAGATGTAGGGATATTAACAGACCAGCCCAAAAGACTGTGTCGTAACTTCTTGTAAAGCACTTCATCCTTATCCTTAGCATACTGCCAGAGTGCCTTCTTCTTCGCAAGATGTTCCTTTGTTCCAGATACAATTAAGAATATAGACGATACTTCCATCATAATTCTTAAATAGTTAATCATATAGATCGGAAGAGCGTCGTGTAGGGAAAGAGTGTAGATCTCGGTGGTCGC
>OOAG01002594.1_pt1 | contig 11693 bp, 13 predicted proteins | sample 1671461 | NCBI WGS metagenome assembly OOAG01 (sample SAMN06348159, study PRJEB24527) | human gut metagenome | biome: human gut; feature: ankylosing spondylitis patient; material: feces | host: Homo sapiens | place: China | collected 2015-10 | reverse complement strand
ATCTTGCTTCTTTCGTCGCCGCCGTCCAAATCCGTTGTATTGCCATTTGGTTGCTCATTTATTGACGACACTATCTAACAGAAAGGCCCAATAATTTTGCGATTTCTGCATTTCTATATCCTAAAATTCGACAGAAAACAATTTGGAGGGAACTTTCATCCAGACAGGAAAGCCCATTTAACAGTTCCTTGCTGCTGATGTTATTCATCATTGCTTGTACGTCTGTCATCCTTAGTTCAGATGAATTTTCAATTTTTTCATTTACACATTCATCGAAGCTCACCTTCCTTCTCAAAAATTTACGTTCCTGCTTAAATACTTCCCAATCGTATTCATGCAATCTCTGAATCAAGGCTTCATCTGCGCCCTGTTCTCGCAATTCTTTTTCTTCAGCCTCTTTCCATTTCAGCCAATCTTTTTCAGCACTGCGGTAATTATACATTGATTATCTTCCTCCATTCATCCAGCTTTCAACTTAGTGAATCAAATGAATGGAGGAGCGCGGCACCGACAACTTTCCCGACGCCGTTTATTGATTCGACAGATAATTTTATCGAAAAAAAAGGCGGGCCGCTTGTAATAAGCAGCCCGCCTTTTTCAAATAATAAAATTCATTTTGATGGCTGACATGATAACTTAAATTACAATGTCAGCCGAATACTTGGTCACCGTCTCAAGATATGTCCCGCTGGATGAATAAACCTTAACTACTGATTTTGCCCGGTAATTTCCTTGTGACAGTTTTATATTTTTTTCAATACTTGTAGCGCCCGAACCTGAAGATGTCCATGAATTAGAAGTGTCAATATATGCACCATTGCTCCAGACCTGAATCGTGAGTGTCATTTCAATTTTACTATATGCCCCACTGGTTGATGCCGTACTTGCAACCTTTGCATTACTAAACAGCCCGCTTTGCCTCTCCAATGCGCATTGAAAAGTATTTAATTCTGTCCAACGAGGTTGAATTTGCCCATTTTCAAAAGAAACTTCTTGCGCATAAACCGGGGACATCGCCAGCATTACAGCTATGCACACTGCCAAAACCAACATCCGAACAAAACTCTTTTTCACAATACTATCATCCTTCCATTATTGACATCTACCTATATCAACTGTTTTCAGAAGGATTTGCAACAGGATTTTAAAAATTTTTTATATTTTCTCCGATTTTAATTATTTGATTTTCCGAAAGATTGCCTGAAATTATCACAACTGCGTCTGTAAGCGGAATCACAAGATAGTGCGTACATCGGTCCATTGTGTAAAGCAAAGTTGCTTCATGCTCCTTTATTTCGCGTTTTTCCGACAGCATGTTCTCCTCATTGAATGAAGGCCTATGCGCAACATCTTTTATAACGGCGAACTGAAATGTATAACCTTCTTCATCTTCATACCAAACAAAATCCCCCTGTGATTCCATCAAAACCTTTGTTACCTTGCTCCCTTCTGGCAGCCATGCCGGATAATACGGTGATGACCAACCAAAAGGCGGTTTTGCATTGTCATAGCTATCGTATTGTATCTCAGCAAATTGCGGAAAGCTGGAAATAAGATAGTTGGCAATGCCAGACCGAGCTGCGTCTACTTGAAACACAGCTGTGGGAAGTAGAAGCATAATTACTGTGATACATGCAGCCACCTGTAGAATTCGACGATAGCGCCTCCTCCCCTTTTCACGACATTGGATTCTTCGAAACTCTTTGATTACGTTATGATTTAATTGCTGTATCATTTCATCCGGGAGGTCTTCTGCGTCGGGGTCGTTTTCAATATCTTCAAATTCTTTACCCAAGTTGTCGCGGTATACAACACCCCCCGCACCATCAGTCCCGACGCGGCGGGCATGGCCGCCAGCACCACACAGCGGTACTCGCTGCCCTGGGCCTTATGGACGGTCTGTGCGTAGGCAAGGTCAATTTCGCTGAGCATTTCCACGCTGTAGAGGGCCTTCCGTCCGTCAAAATCCAGCGCCAGCCACTCGCCCCCGGCGTCAATGTCCGCAATGCGGCCCACGTCGCCGTTGAACAGCCCCGTGCCGACGGTACCGTCATCCTTTTCCCACATCACATCGTAGTCGTTCCGGGTCTGCATGATGCGGTCCCCCACCCGGAACACCCGCTCGCCCCACGTAAGCTCCCGTTTGCCGGGGGCCTTTGGATTCAGGGCGTCCTGCAAAAGCCGGTTCAGATTGACGGTGCCGCAAGGGCCCTTTCGGGTGGGAGTAAGCACCTGAATCTGCTCCGCCGGAATGTGCATATTATCCGGCAGCCGGGTGCGGCACAGCTCCAGCACTGTAGAGACTGCCCGCTGGGCGTCCCGGCGGCAGAGGAAGAAGAAATCCCCCTGATTGCCGGAAAGCTCCGGGCTCTGGCCCAGATTGACCCGGTGGGCATTGCGGATGATGGCGGATTGTTCCGCCTGCCGAAACACCTCACGCAAAAAGACCGTTTCGATTTTTCGGCTGCGGATGAGATCGGAGAACACGTTTCCCGCCCCCACGGAGGGGAGCTGGTCGGCATCCCCCACCAGCACAAGGCGCGTGCCGGGACGCAGCGCCCGCAGCAGCGCGGAAAACAGCGCCACGTCCACCATGCTCATTTCGTCCACAATCACGGCCTCGGCCTCCAGCGGCTCCTTTTCCGTTTTCTGGAACGTCACCTGATGGGCCGTTTCGTTCCATGTGGTGCCGAGCAGACGGTGAATCGTCTGGGCCTCCATGCCCGTCAGCTCGCTCATGCGCTTGGCCGCCCGACCCGTGGGCGCCGCTAATACAATGCTCAGTCCCATTTTCTGAAACAGCGCTACAATGCCCCGCACCGTGGTGGTCTTGCCGGTGCCGGGGCCGCCGGTGAGGAGCATGACGCCGGCTTTCGCCGCCAGCGCCACCGCCTGCCGCTGCATGGGCGCATAGGTGATGCCCTGCTCCCGCTCGATTTCCGCCACCGTCCTTTCCGCGTACCGGCTCTGGTCCGCGTCCATGTCCAGCAGCGCCAGCAACCGGGCACAGGCAGAGCTTTCCGCCTCCCACAGCCGCCGGAGATACACCGCCTGCACATTGGCGATGTGCTCGATGACCACGGCGTGCTGCTCCGTTAGCGCGTCCAGCGCCGCCTCCACCTGCTCCAAGCCGCAGTCCAAAAGCTGACAGGTGGCGGAGAGCAGCTTGTCCCGTGGCAGGAACACATGGCCGTTATTTTCATTGAACGTCAGCTCAAAAGTCACGGCCGCCCGGAGCCGCTCACCGCAGTCCTCCGCAAAGCCCATGGACAGCGCCATAGTGTCCGTTACGGAAAAATCCACGCCGCATACATCGTCCGACAGCAGGTAAGGGTTCCGCCGCACCATTTCCAGCGCGCCATCCCCATACTGCTGCCGCAGCCGGATAGCCAGCACCGGCGGGAGCTGATACCGGGAGAGGAATTCCATGAGACGCCGCAGCCCCATGTGCTGACGGAACATCGCGCCGATCTCCATGGCCTTTTTCGCGGTGACGCCGCGAATCATCTGGAGCCGCTCCGGCTCCGTTTCCAGAATGTCCAGCGTATCAAGGCCGAAGCGCTCCACGATGCTCCGCGCCGTGGCAGGGCCGACGCCCTTGCAGATGCCGGAGGACAGGTACGCTAAAATTTCGTCTTCCTCCTCCGGCAGGCTTCGCTCCAGCTCCTCCGCACGGAGCTGCTCCCCATGCTGGGGGTGGGTCTCCCATGTGCCGGTGACGGTCAGGTGCTCCCCCGGCGCCACGCAGGGGATGCACCCCACAACGGTGACGATCTCCCCCTCCTCGGTGAGCAGGCGAAGGACCGTATATCCATTTTCGGCGTTTTGAAAAATAACGCTATGTACCGTGCCCTCCCGGCAGATCAGTTCCTCCATGGTATGCCTCTTTCGTTCTCTCTTTTCATTCCAGCCGGATATCCGGCCCGGCGGTTACGGCGGCATTTTCCTCACGGGCCGCCAGATACTCGGCAAGGCCCCGTGCATCCTCCGTCAGCCCGCAGTCCGCGATGATAAGCCTTGCTCCCGGCAGCGTCCCCTGCACCCGGCGCAGCTCCCGGACATCGTGCTCCAAGGCTAACGCCTCACCCCGCACAGGCAGTACCAGTAAAAGCCCCGGGATCGTGGGCCGCCCTGCGTGGAGCACCGCTCCTGCCAGCAGCCACACCACCGTGGTCATCCCCACGGCGGAGAAAAAGGCGATCACGCCGTCCCGAAATACGTTCATCCCATCACCTCAGGACAGTATATGGCCAGATCTCCGCCTGTGTGATACACTCAATCTATGTCGTGGAACGTATCCAGCTTCGCCGCCACAGTATCCAGCTTGATCTCCGCGACTTCCTGCCGTCCCTTCACTGTTTCCAATTCTGTTTTGACCTCTTGGAGGGTCTTGGACACCGCTTTCAGCGTTTCCTCCATTCGATCCAGCTTGTCCTTCAGACAGACGGCTCCCGCCAAAACGGCTCCCACCGCCAGCACACCCAGTATAAATGGTGCAACGTCTCCACCGCCGCTGTTGAACAGCACGGTAAACAGTATAGTCGGCACAAAGGCAAGCAGCGCAAATCCAATCGTATACAGCACAAATTTTTTCATTTCAGTCCTCCCTGCTGATCCCCAGTTCCGCCAGAATAGCTTCCTCTCTCCCCCGCATCTGCTTTTTCTGCGGGCCCTCGTCCAGATGGTCATAGCCCAGCAGGTGCAGCACGGAGTGCACCACCAGATACGCCAGTTCCCGGCGGTTGGAGTGGCCGTACTCCTTGGCCTGCGCCGCCACGTGCTCCATGGAGATCACCATATCCCCCAGCGGCACCAGTCCGGTGCCGGGGTCGGCGTCCTCCGTTCCGGGCAGTTCACCGGGCCGCAGGTCAAACTCAGGGAAACTGAGCACATCCGTGGCCCGGTCTACCTCCCGCATATCTAAATTGATCTGGTGCGGATGAGCTTGCGGATAAACGCCCTTTGGGAATCGTTCACCCCCGGCACATCGGCGGTGATGGGAATATAGTGCCGCTTTGCCATCACTTTTTCCCCTTTCCGCCGTTTTTGGCGTTTTCGTAGCTCTCATAAGCCCGGACGATGCGCTGGACCATGACATGGCGCACTACATCGGCGTTAGTCAGCTCGCAGATACCGATGCCCTCCACATTTTTCAGCACCCGCATGGCCTCCCGCAGTCCCGACGCCTTACCGTCCGGCAGGTCGATCTGGGTGACGTCACCGGTAATGACGATCTTGGAGCCGAAGCCCAGCCGGGTCAGGAACATCTTCATCTGCTCCCGGCTGGTGTTCTGGGCCTCGTCCAAAATGATGAAGCTGTCATCCAGCGTCCGGCCACGCATATAGGCAAGGGGCGCTACCTCGATATTGCCCCGCTCCAGATACTTCTGGTACGTCTCCGCCCCCAGCATATCAAAAAGAGCATCGTACAGCGGCCGGAGGTACGGGTCCACCTTGCTCTGCAAGTCGCCGGGAAGAAAGCCCAGCCGCTCGCCGGCCTCTACCGCAGGACGGGTGAGGATGATGCGGTTCACCTGCTTTTCCCGGAACGCCTGCACCGCCGCCGCCACGGCCAAATACGTCTTGCCGGTACCGGCGGGGCCTACGCCGATGGTAACGGTATTTTTCAGCACCGACGCGATATATTCCTTCTGGCCCAGCGTTTTCGGCTTCACCGGGCGGCCCTTGGCGGAGATGCACAGCACATCCCCCGCCAGTTCGCTGATCTGTTCTTCTTTTCCGGTGCGGACCATGTCGATGATATAGCGGACGTTCTGCTCCCCCAGGGCCTCCCCCCGGGAGGACAGTGTCAGCATGGCCTGCACCGCTTTGGCGGCGTGCATTACGTCCTCGGCCTCGCCGCTGATCCGCAGCTCGCCGTCCCGGTTGGTCACCGTCACATTAAATTCCTTTTCCAGCAGGCGGCTGTTCTCATCAAAGGAGCCGAAAATATTGACGGCCTGCTCCATTCGCTCAATGCTGATTCTCTGTTCCATGGACTCACTCCTATCGCTCTATCCGGGCGCTCCGCCCGGTTCTTCGGTTGTATAAATGGGAACCCGTGTCCCCAGTTCCTCCCGGCACTCCGCGCTCAGCGTCACCGTCAGGACATCGCCCCGGACGCGGGAGGATACCTGCGCGGCGGTCACGGTGCCGTAGGCGTCCACAAGGCTGTGGAGATACTGCTCCAATACGGCGCCGGTCTCCGCCTGCCGCTGTGCCGGGTCACAGGCCACGATCTCCGTTTCGTAAAAGCGGAGCGTTTCCGTTTCCAGCGTCACCGGCAGCGGGAGGCCGAACACGCACACAGGAGTTCTTACGGTCATTTTATCACATTTACCGGCGTCAATGCTACTGTTTGAAAAGAATTTTATCCGCCGGGTACCGAAAATCAATGAGCGGAGCCGCTTTTCCTCCCCCGTGTACCGCTTGGCCGCCTCAGTCAGCGGCACGTTGGCGGTCAGCGTATACCAGGTCCGGCCCTCTACCCGGCCAAGTCCGGCGGTCAGCCGTGCGCCGTAGGGGGCCGTGTCCTCTACACCGGAGATAAGAAGCTGCCCCCTTGTCACCGACATTCCCCGCAACACCGCCGCCGTGCCGCCTAACGCCTGCACCCGCAGCACCAGTCCGTCCCGCCGCGCCACAAGGTTGCACGGCTCCCGGCGGTCCAGCAGCGCCGGGGCGGGACGCCGCTCCCGCACCTCTACCTTGGCCCGACAGCCGGAAACGTTGACGTTGATCCAGCTCAGCGCCGGCAGCTCCAGCAGAACGTGGTTGCGGATGTCCTCCCCGTCCAAACTCATACCGAAGCGCCCCAGCGTCACGCCGTTATGCTCCAATGCCTGTAAAATGGCCTCCTTCGGCACGGTCTCGTTGCCGGTGATCTGAATATCCCAGATAAAAAACGAGCCGATGACCAGCGCCATACCGCACACAATGCTTCCCACCGCCAACGCCTGACGCCGCCGGAGCCGCGCCAGCGCGTAGGGTACGCCCTCCCGGCCCACCACCTCCAGCCTGCAGTCCAGCTTTTCCGCCGCCTGCCGCAAAAGGTGGAAATCCTTCCGGGAAATGCGGCAGGTGAAGGTCTCCGCATCCTCCCACGTAAGGTCCCAGAAGGCCAGATTTCGGGCGGAGCACACGTTCAGCACCCGCTCCGGGTAGGGACAGCGCACCCGCAGCCGCACCTGCCCCCGCAGGCGGTTGATAATTTCTCTCAGCATCCCGTCACCCACTCCACGCGGTCGATCAGCCCGCCGATTCGCAGTTCCTCCCCGGTCATGGCCAGCAGCGTCAGGCGCTGGCCGCTGACACGCAGCACGCCGAAGCCGGTGTTGGCGTCAATGCCGGTGTCGCTGTAGCGCAAAAGTCCGGTGTGGCCCTCCAGATACAGCTCCCGGTTCCCCACCAGCTCCAGTCGGGGCAATCCCGCCACCACATCCGCCGGCAAATCGAAAAGCTCCGCCACGCTGCCCAGCACGCCGCCCTGCTCCCGTCTTTTTTCCATGCTCTCACCTCGAAAAACTCTATGCGCCGCCGGGGCGTTCCTTGCCTGTCCCGCCGCATAAGGCCGCTGCGGGGCGCATAGTCTCCCATGGGTGATGGAGATGAAAAAGGGATACCGGGCGGATGCCTGTTTGGTGCTGTGCGGCGTACTGCTCTGGTTTTTGGCGGACGCCGCCCGCCTTCGGCTGGAGGCGCTCAAAGCCCTGACCCTTTGCGCCGGGACGGTGATTCCGTCCCTGTTCCCCTTCATGACCGTCACCGCCCTGCTGGTGCGTCTGGGCTTCGGTCAATGGCTGGCGCCTCATACGGCTGGCCTGATGGCGCCGCTGTTCCGGCTGCCCGGCTGTGCCTCCTCCGCGCTGCTTCTGGGGCTGGTGGGGGGCTATCCCATCGGTGCCCGGACAGCAGCGGAGCTGTACGCCTCTGGCGCGCTGACCTGCGCCGAGGCGGAGCGGCTGCTGACGTTCTGCAACAATTCCAACCCCGTGTTTCTCATCAGTGTGCTGGGCGTGGGCGTGTTCGGCAGCGTCCGGGCGGGACTGTGGCTATGGCTCCTTCATATTGCCGCCGCGCTGCTGACGGGACTGCTGCTTCGAGGACACGGCACTGACCGCCGCAGCGTTCCGCCGGCTATTTCCTTTCAGGCCCCCTCCCTCTCCGGCGCCTTTGTGTCGGCAGTGCGGGATTCCGCCTCCGGGATGCTGTCCGTCTGCGCGTTTGTAACGCTCTTTTACGTGCTGGCCGCGCCGCTGCGGGGCCTGCCCGGACCTTGGGCGGCGCTGACCGTGGGCGTTACGGAGCTGTTCTCCCTGACGCCGCTCTTGCACTGTGACCGCATGGGCTTTGTACTGGCCGCGGGCTGCGCCGGGGGGGGCGGGCTGTCTGTTCTGTGCCAGACCGCCGCCATTTTGGATGGCACCGACCTTCCGCTGCGGCCCTGTGTACTTGGCAAGCTGATGCAGGGGCTCCTCTCCGCCGCGCTGGCGGTCCCTCTTTCCCTGTGGCTGCTTTGACAGCAAAAAAGCACCGCTGACTGCGGCGCTTCAAAACCGGATTTCATAGCAAAAGCCGCCCGCAGGGATTTCCTTCGGGCGGCTTAAGGCCGTTGATGTTGATTGCTTTATCGCTGTCCCTTATCATAGGGGATGCCCTCTGCCTTGGGAGCGCGGGAGCTCTTGGAGGTAAAGGCCAGCACAATGAGGGAGATGATATAGGGCAGCATATTGTACACGGAGCTGGGAACGTTCAGCGCCTTCAGGAAGGCAAAGCCGGTATAGACATTGCCAAGCGCCCGGAAAAAGCCGAACAGCAGCGCCGCCAGCGCGATGCGCTGAGGCTTCCACTGGCCGAAGATCATCACTGCCAGAGACAGGAAACCGAAGCCCGCCACGCCATACTCAAACCGCCACTCGGACACGCCGGCGGTGATGAACACGATGCCGCCGATGCCGCCAAGGAAGCCGGAGATCAGCACACCGGCCCAGCGCATTTTATACACGTTGATACCCACGCTGTCCGCCGCCTGGGGGTGCTCGCCGCAGGCCATGAGCCGCAGGCCGAAGCGGGTCTTGTACAGCAGCACGTAGGACGCCGCCAGCAGCAGGGCCGTTACCAGCATGAACCAGCTGAACTCAAAGGAGCCGAGGTTCACGGTAAACGCCTTTTTCGGTGCGGCATACTGGATGATGGAGGATACATCGTCGGGGTTGGCCGCCGTGTTGATGGCCTTGACAATGACGGTGGCCCCGGCAGTACCCAGCAGGGTCAGCGACGTACACACCAGCGGCTGGTTCGCCTTGAAGTTGATACAGGAACCGGGCAGCAACCAGGAGGGTAGCAGTCCCAACGGCGCGGCCCTGCGACTGAACGACAGGATAATGACAATAGCCGATGCGTCCGATGGGAGATAGCGCATGGTCAGCGCGCCGCCCAGCGCGCCCATAATCATGATGCCTTCAAGGCCCAGATTGATGACGCCGGAGTGCTCGGCAAAGCAGCCGCCCAGCGCCACCAAAATCAGCACGGAGGCAAAAATCAGCGTATATTGCAGCAGCAGTGTCATTACTGATCGCCTCCCTTCCCGTCAGCTTCCGCAGCTTTCGCCCTTTGAATCGCCTTTTCCTCCCGTTTTGCGATGGAGGCGTTCATGGCGTACTTCATGAACAGCACAAAGCCGCAGAGATAGATGATAATAGCCGAGATCAGATCGGAGATTTGGGCGCAGTACATGGTCTTATCCACATAAGCGCCGCCGGCGGTGATATGCTGGATGAAGAAGGAGGCCAGCACCGTCCCCAGCGGATTCAGTCCGCCGAGGAAAGCGGCGGCAATGCCGTTGAAGCCCATGGCGGGCACGGAGGAGGTGGCGCACTGCCACTGCTCATAGCCCGTGAGGTACAGCAGCGCCGCGCCCATACCGGCCAGCGCGCCGGAGATCATCAGGCTGAGAATCACATTCCGCTTTTCCGCCATGCCGCAGTATTTAGCGGCGTTTTTATTAAAGCCGGTGGCCTTGAGCTCATAGCCGAACTTCGTCCGGCCCAGCACCACCCATACAAGAAGCGCCATGACCAGTGATAGAGGAAGGGCAAGGCCCACATACTGATTGTTGTCAAACAGCGCCCCAATGCCAAGAGAGGGCAGCAGCGCGGAGGGATTGGTGGTGGACAGCACCAGCGTATAGGGGCTGGTATCCTCCTTCACCGTGGTCAGCAGCATATTGGTAAGGTACAGCGTGATCCAGTTGAGCATAATGCCGGAGATAACCTCGTTGACATTGCAGTAGGACTTCAGCAGTCCGGAAATCGCGCCCAGCACCGCGCCGCCCAGCATGGCCGCTATCAGGCAGGGCAGCCAGCCCCAGCCGAGGCCCAGCGCCGCGTACAGGCTCAGCGCCGCGCCCATGCAGTATTGGCCCGCCGCGCCGATGTTGAACAGGCCCACCTTGTAGGCAAACAGGATGGACAGTGCGCACATCAGCAGCGGAGCCGTTTTCACCAGTGTATTGCCGAGATACTTCAACTGGGAGGAGGGGCGGTTATACGTCAGGAAGTTTTTGATAACGGTGAGGATGGCCTCGCCTGCGCCGGCGGGATTGATAGCCAGCAGCACCACGTAGCCCAGAAACAGGCCCAGCACCACGCACACCAGCGAGGCAAGGAGCGACTGGACACCGTCATTTTTCAGCAGGTTTCGTTTCATGCCTTCACCTCATCTCTCTTGGCTCCGGCCATGTAGAGGCCCAGCTCCTCCTGCGTGGTCTTTTTCGGGTCAAGCTCGCCTACGATCTCACCCTCGTACATCACTAAGATCCGATCCGGCACGTCCATGACCTCGTCCAGCTCCAGACTCACCAGCAGCACGGCCTTTCCGGCGTCCCGCTGGGCCACCAGCTGACGGTGGATATACTCAATAGCGCCGACGTCCAGACCGCGGGTGGGCTGCACCGCCACCAGCAGCTCCGGGTTCTTGTCGATCTCCCGGGCGATGATGGCCTTTTGCTGGTTGCCGCCGGACATGCTGCGGGCGATGGGGACCGGCCCCTGTCCGGAGCGCACGTCATACTGTTCGATCAGATGCTCCGCGTAACTGCGCACAGCGCCCCGGTCGATAAAGCCCATATGCTGGAACTGCGGTTCCTGGAACCGCTGCAGCACCATATTCTGCTCCAGCGTAAAGTCGAGCACCAGGCCGTGCTTGTGCCGGTCCTCCGGAATATGGCTCATCTGGGTCCCCCGCTGACGGATGGAGGCATGGGAAATATCGTGTCCACACAGGGTCACGCTTCCTCCGCCGCTCTTTTCCAGACCAGTCAGCCCATAGACCAGTTCCGTCTGACCATTGCCGTCGATCCCTGCAATGCAGAGGATCTCCCCCGCATGGACCTCAAAGCTGACGTTGTTGACCGCGTTGCGCTTGTGCCCCTTGGACGGGACCACGAGATTCTCCACCCGCAGCACCGCGTCCCCCGGCCTGGCCGTCTCCTTTACGACCTCCAGCTGGACAGGGCGTCCTACCATCATATTGGACAGGGACTGCTTGTCCGTATCCTTGGTCTCCACGGTCCCGATGTACTTTCCCTTGCGCAGCACGGTGACACGATCTGCCACGGCCATGATCTCGTTGAGCTTATGGGTGATGAACAGGATGGACTTGCCCTCCTTCTTGAACCCGCGCATGATCTCCAT
>OOAG01002575.1_pt1 | contig 11753 bp, 5 predicted proteins | sample 1671461 | NCBI WGS metagenome assembly OOAG01 (sample SAMN06348159, study PRJEB24527) | human gut metagenome | biome: human gut; feature: ankylosing spondylitis patient; material: feces | host: Homo sapiens | place: China | collected 2015-10 | reverse complement strand
TTTTTTTCAAGCAGAAGACGGCATACGAGATCTGATCGTGACTGGAGTTCAGACGTGTGCTCTTCCGATCTTGCAAGTTGATGTATAGACCATCGTCCGTCCTCATCTGCAAGGAGGTTTGCACACCCGTGGGCGAGAAAACGAACTGGGAAGCATTCACCGTCACCGCCTTATCCATTAAACCGCGAATTTCGGACAAACGGGACTCTGTATAGTCATACTCCTGCGTGTCATAGTCACCGGGAATCCAGAAAGCGGTATGGTCTCCGGTCATGGCAAACTGGGTATACTCCTCTTTTACCGTAAAATAGTGCAGAGTTCTTTGTAAAGGAAACTCATAACGGAATCCCAAACCGTCATCGTAAAGACGGAAACGGATAACGATATGGCGGTTCTGCTCCTTCTGGTCCAACGTCACAGCCAGCTCATTGTAATGATTCCGTATCTGCGACACTTCTCCCCACACAGGTTTCCATGTTTCATCGAAAGTTGAAGCCCCGGCTTCCACAAGTGTAAAACCATTCATCAAGCCCGGGTCACCCACCAATTCCAAGCCCAGTTTCGATGGATTAACCACGGCTTTCTCTTTGTAAAACAACTGATAGACCGGCTCTCCCAAAGCATTTACGGTAAACTCAAGACGGAGATTTCCATCAGGCGAAGTGATACCTTCGGCCATCGCCACCTTTCCTACTACCACGAAAAGCAGAAAGCAAATCCACTTCACAGATGCATAATGCATGTTCTTCATATTTTTTTATTAATGGTTTCTAAATCTATCATTACTGTTTAGGAGTCAACTTCAGCAACACGACACCGTGTGCAGGAATATCAAACTGCATCTTATCCTTGGTACTTCCGATGTCCTTATGTTTCCATAAGTCGCGTACTTTGTATTCTTTCTCCCAGAAGCGGACATCTGCAAAAGAGAGGTTTTCTTTCTGCAAAACGGTTTCCACATTCCAGGGTTGTTCATCGCGGTTAAAGAAACATACTGCGGCTTCACCATTGGACAACTGCTTCACCCAAATTTCATGCTCACCCACTTTCATGTATCGTCCACCTTGTTTGCCAAGCTTGTCCTGATTTACTGCAATCACTTCTTTATTTGTCAAAATTCCAAGTGTCTCCTTGTCCATTTTACGAATATCATTACCCGCGAGCAAAGGGGCAGCAAGCATACACCACATCGTGAAATGAGAGCGATTCTCTTCCATCGTCAGCACACCATTACCCACCTGAAGCATGTCCGGGTCGTTCCAATGTCCCGGTCCGGCGTATTTGTGCAAGTCGGCATTCTTGTCAATGATTTCTACGACACCGCATCCTCCCCAATAATTAATACCTTTAAAAGCATTGATAATGTCACCGGTAGTCCTCCAAAGATGTCCGATGCCTTTTGCCCATGTCCAAGGCTGGCTGTTTCCCCACTCGCAAATAGAGAATACGATAGGACGCCCGGAAGCCTTCAGGGCATCACTCATTGTTTTGTAGGCAGCTTGAGGATTCTGGCCTTCATCAAAACACCAGTCATACTTCAAATAATCCACTCCCCATTCCGCATAAGTGCGTGCATCCTGAAACTGATAGCCACGGCTTCCCGGTCGTCCGGCACAAGTCAGCGTTCCCGCACATGAATAAATACCGAATTTAAGTCCTTTGGAGTGTATGTAATCTGCCAAAGCCTTGATGCCGGAAGGAAAATTCTTTTCATCAACCAGAATGTTTCCTTCATTATCCCGGCCTACCTGCCAACAATCATCTATATTGAGATACTCATATCCTGCATCCTTCATGCCGGTAGACACCATCAAGTCTGCAATCTCACGAATCTGTTTTTCATTAATGTTACAACTGAAGCAATTCCAACTATTCCACCCCATAGGAGGAGTCAAAGCCAAAGAATCGGTACTGTTTGCACGGGCAGAAATGACAGTGCAAACTACAAATAATAAACATAAAAATCTGTTTTTCATAATACAATTGTTTTTCAAGGAATAATTAAATATTTCAAGTTTCGCAAGTTACCTTTGCGCTTTCAAAACAATCTCAACGCTCTTCCTCCGAGAGAGAGCATTAAGATACAACAGTTCATCAACAATCTGAAAAATTTGAGAAACTTCAGTTATTATAAAACACAAAATCAATGGTTCCTTAAATATCAGATTATCGGTCTTATAAAACCACTATCGCAATGATGCTATATCAATCACCAACCGGCTATCATCCGTGATGTGTGTAGTAGTAAACTTTACTTTATCATCCAGCCTTACCTTAATCTCTACTGTAGCATTGCCAAGGATAGTACCAGCCTTGTTGTCCAGTAGAATTTCAAAGTTCAATGTCGACTTGTTCGTCACTTTCACCAGAGCCTGATTGCCTTTCACCTCCTTCACTTCATAAGAGAGGCACGCCTTGACCAGAGATAGCAGGTTCTTCTCAGAGCCTATCAGTATATCCCCGAACTTCACTACCGAACGCCCGGCAAGGAGAGCTTCTTTCACTCCTTCCTGAGAACGTTCTTTGGCAAATACAATCGTCATCGGTCCACTTTGTTTGTCCGTACGATACGTTTGCTTATAAACGCCATGTATATCGGTATTTCCCATATATGTCAGGCCGTATTCCTTACAGTAATTAAAAGCTTTCGGATAGTACTCAAAGCCGTTCACCACCTCTATTCCATGTATCTTTTTTTGCTTAATCAAATCTTTATGGACATTATATAAAGTGCTTGTGTCGTTAGGCCACCCCGGATGATTCCACATAATGAAGGCCCCTTGCTCCAAAGCGTTGTCAACAGCTCTCAGAGGATCTTCCACGTCCAGCGCATTGGCATCCGTCAAGAAGAGAGCATTGATGTGCCCTATCGGCTTGGAACGGGTTATCTCGGCTCCCTGAATTACTATCAGATTGGAAGCTTTCTCTACAGTCTTTGCCCTTTTGTAAGATTCGTTATGGTCGGCCTTGATATAGTCTTTATTGGGGCGATATTCTATATGGTCGGTAATGGCTATCACATCCAGCCCGCGAATAGCAGCTTCCCACACCCGATTTTCAGGTTTTATATCTCCATCGGAGAAGATGGTGTGGGTATGAAAATCACACTTCAGAGTTTTATATCCTTCCACATCGGGGATATAAATATATTCGCCCGAATAAGGCTGCTGTGCTTCCGGTACCTTCACTACTTCCAGGCCCTGCAACTGTGCAGAGCCCCGAAGTGTGAAAGCCGATAAAAAAAACAAAGATAAAATTAACTTTTTCATTCGTCTCTCTATTTTATAGTTTGCTATTTTGCAGGAGTAATCTTCACGAAGGTGACACCGTGATAGGGAACTTCCGTCCGGAAGATGCCGTTCACCTCTCCCAAGTCTTTCTGTCGCCACAAGTCACGAACCATTGCTTTTCCTTCAATGCCAAGCTGTTTCAAATCAAAATCAAAAGCATACTCTCTCATCTGCATAGCTTCAGCATCCTCCTGATCCCAAAGAATGAAATAAGGGTCTACATGGAAGAAGCCCACCGCATAAGAACCGTCGTACAGTTTTTTACTCCATACTTGGCCGTTCTCTACCATCATCTTCTTGGCGGGAGCCACCATGGGGTCTTGGCTGACTGCTATCACTTCGTTGTTGGTCAGCAGATTCAGCGTAAAATCGTCCATATTTGCCATGTCGCAACCTATGAGCAAAGGAGAAGAAAGAAGGCACCACAAAGAAATATGAGAGTACTGTTCGTCTGCCGTAAGATATGAATCGTGCACTTTGCTTCCCCAGCCTTGACCAAGCTTGCCAACAACCAGCATGTCGGGGTCATTGTTTCTGCCCGGAGCCGTAGCATCCGCACAAACATCCTGGAAAGTACCTATAGCTGTCACAACATTCCATTCGTCCGTGATGTCGCGAGTAGTGCGCCATTGGTTTCCTCCTGCTTCCGGTGCCCAGTTCCACACATTGGGAGCGCCATAACCCACACAGTAAACAATGTCACGGTTCACCTTATCCAATGCCTTGCGCATCACGATATAGGGTTCCTGAATAGTCTTCTCTTCCGAATCTTTTTCTATCTCCAAATATCCGCAATAGTCATATTTCAAATAATCCACTCCCCAGCGTTCCCATGTCTTGGCATCAATTTCTTCGTGCTGGTAGCTGCCCACATGTCCGCCACAAGTGATATGTCCCGGTGAGGAATAAATACCGAACTTCAAGCCCAATCCATGAATATAGTCTGTCAATGCCTTGAAATCGGGGAATTTATCGTTTGAAAGTATCTCGCCCTGCTTGGTACGCGACGCAGCTTCCCAACCATCATCTATATTCACGTATTCCCATCCGTAGGCATGCAGTTTTTCGTTCATCATGCGGGCTGCGTCACGCACTTTCTCGTCGTTCACAGAAAGCCCCCAACAGTTCCAACTGTTCCATCCCATAGAAGGAGTCAAGGCTATGGCATCTCCTATTTTAACAGTTACCTCTTTCTGGGCCGTACCTTTGTCATTGGTGGCTTTGAGCGTTACCTTATACTCTCCCTCTACTGTGGCTTTACCCGTAATGCGACCGGTAACAGCATCCAATTTCACACCAGCCGGAAGCCCTTCGGCCTCAAACTTCATGGGGCGGTTGCCGGTAGCCATCACAGACCATAGGAACGGATTACCCGGACGTGCGCCATAGACCAGCGGATTGTTGATGACCGGACTTTCGGGAGCAGGAGGCGTAAGGATATACTTCTCCTTTGCCACCGGTTTTGCCCACGCAGGAACAGGTTTCACATCGCCACGAGTCGTTATCTTCACATTGAGCCAGTCGGCATGGTCGTACATAATGCCGTCACCACATTCTTCTACCAATAGCAGCACTTTGTCCACCCCTTTCAGGTTTACATTAAACTCTTTTACTGGGTCTCCTTTCTGCATCACTCCACTCTTCCAGAGTTCCTTCTTGTCACCGAGAATCTTGAACTGAAGTTTGCCTGCAAACAAGTTCTTGTCATCAGCTCCTGCCAAACCGGAGATCGAAACGGCCTTTCCATCCAAATCGTACAGCAGGCGGCTGATGGAATGGGCACCAAGTCCACGTTCATAAACAACTCCATTCACTGTAAGCGGAGTATGTACTACGGAACGGTTGACTTCAAGCATTCCCCAGTCCTGAACATAACAGGAATCTTGACCGAATTCATCCAGCCACACTTCTTTAGTAGGCCCGTTGTCGCAAGACTGCAAGCTCCAAGCGCCCATCAACATTGCAGCCATAAGTGCTGCACATTTTTTAATTTTCATTTCTTTGTGTTTTTTGTAAAATCAAGTGAGATTATACTCGCCTGCAAGATCCAATTTATTGTAAATAATCCCTACAGCATGCGATGTTTTTAAAAAGCCCCTCCAGGGCACACTCTGAGAGGGGCTATAATCAGTATACGACTGAATAGGGTTCACTTCGGAACACAATTCGCGAATCCCCAAAAGCGGCCATTATCCGTAATGATCAATTACCACATCAATCAATCGCCTTTTCTACAAATACGAATATTATCGAATGCAAAATTACGGGCTATCTCAGGATCTATCTCCAAACACATATTGAAGCTTGTGTACGAACCTGGATGGTAGTCCGGATAATCCTCTGACAAATATACATTAAACGGCAACGTAATTGTCTCCCAACGGTTGAAGTTCTGTATATTAAAGTCTGTAGCAACCCAATCGCATGTGGGAGCAGCCCAATAAAGATAATTACAGAACCTTATTCTGTCCTTGATGAATTGATTGGATGTGCGGAATTCACATTTCACCACATAATTCTTACATGATTCAAGTCCTAACATATCATCAGTATAAGGTATATCGCCTCTTTCTGCAATATACCACCAAGAGCTATATTCAGATTTATCATCTATTCTCAAGAAGTTACCGCTCAACCGTTGTGGATCTTTCTCATCAGTCACCACATTTGTCATAGAACTGGGCAAATATTCGTCAAAGTCCATAATCATAAAATCACAATCGTAGTAACGTCCGGGGCATACCGCCTCAACATTATACTTCACCCCTTTCACTTTAATTTTTATGTTCTTATCTACATCAACCGGTACTTTAGCAGTCAGATAATTATTAGCCGATTTAATGACCGGAGATACCTTTCCATTGAAATTGACAACAGCATTGAGCGAATCTATTTCATAGAGGTTGAAGAAATCTCCATAAATCATAATCGTATCACCCGGTGCCGTATATTCATTGAACATGCGGGAAAGCTTTAAATTGGGCGCTACCGTTTTAAAAGGAATTTCAAAACAACCGGCCGTATTATAAATACTTATTTTATCGGTTTTCTTGGTTGCCAGCTTTACCGGTATCTTTATAAACAGAATATCATCTTCTGTATATACCTCTTGCATATCCAGCTTAATGTCATCAATCAAAATAGAATCGATATTATGAACATCCAAACCGGTTCCATGAACAGCTATAAAATCCCCCAAAGCAGCTTCTTCAATGGTGGTATTCATATCAGCAATGGTGGTCACATTGGTCAGTTCAATAGGAAGTGCAACTCCGTTATCGTCAGAGCAAGATGTCCAAGAAATTCCCATAAGAAGAGCACCGACGAGATACATCTTCCTAAAACTCAATATCTTTTTCATTGTATTTTTCATCATATAGTTAATAAATAGGATTACCATCCGGGATTATTTTTCTCAATATAAGGGTTACCGTTAATTTCATCGGGCGGAAGGGGCATCAGCCAATGCTTCTCCTCACGTCTCTTCAAATTACCGTTTTCATCCATACCGATAGCATTCATTACCGATAAATAAATACCCCAACGAATCAAATCGGTACGACGATTCCCCTCAACTGCAAACTCTTTAGCACGCTCTTCCAAGATAAACGAACGGAAAGTTTCTTTCGTAAACGGAATCTTCTCATGACGCTTGCTTACCAGCGTACTATTGTTACGCTTATTCAACAATTCAATCTTAGAGAATGCATCTTGGGTAGGTCCATTCAATTCATTATCAGCTTCCGCATACAGTAACAGCACTTCTGCGTAACGCATAAAAGGCCAGTTAAAGTCTTTACGATTACCGTCAATTTCACCCGTCACTGCCGTAAACTTAGTAAAACGAGAACCGTAATAAGCACCATACGTAGGCTGGTCGGTCTTCTGATAAGCTCCAATACCCTGGTCGGCATACGGAGCCTCTTCACGGTTCACGTATACACTGTCACGCAACGGGTAGTAACGCCAGGTATAAATGCCCAGTTCTTCGTTATAAGAATCGGGGTAACGGTGCAGAATGCCCCATGTAATACGTTCATCTTTCCAATCATCGAACATCTGTAGCCAGTGATCGCGATAAGTATAATAACCAGAACCCAGAGTTCTATCCTCTTTCCAATAGCCGTAATACGATTCGCTGATATAGTTTCCGGCAAGATTATCCCCTTCGGGATAAGTCTGTAATGTAAACAGGAATTCCGGCCCGTTCTTATTGTCGATTTTCCATAATTCTTTCTGACTAGAAGCCAACACACACTCTCCTTCTGCAATCACTTCGGCTGCTTTCTCTTTGGCCAGTTTGTAATACTCCTGAGAATTGAACTCTTCATATCCCGGAAGACGAATCTTGTTATGCCAGATTTCCTGAGGCATCAATGCCGATTCTGTTCCATCCGGATTCGTAACCTTGCCGGGACCACCCTTTACCATGACTTTGCCACTCTCCATCGAAGCAGAACCAATCGTAGCATAGACTAAAGCCAACAGCGACTTGGCTGACGCACGAAATACATGCCCTTTCTTATAATCCGAGTCTGTACGAGGCATCAGCAACGTTTCAGCCTCCTTTAAATTGGCTATAATGTCCTCATACACTTCCTTGACGGAAGCTCTGGGCTGGTAACTGCTGTTACCTTCACCAATAGAAGTTTTAAACAAAGGAATACCACCAAAACGACGTACTAATTCAAACTCCGACCATGCCTTGAGAAAACGAAGTTCACCCAACGCATTATTCTTGGCTTTCTCAGGTACATTGGTCATCTTGTCAATCAGATAATAGTGGTAATTGGCACGATGAATGGCGGTTGAATAATATGCAAACACATTATTTATACTACCATTGTTATAAAAGTTACCGGTACCGGTTTCTTTAAAAGCCCAACCCGGCCCTGTCTGATAGTCATTATCATAATTAGTAGCAGAATCATAACTACCCCATTCAAACATCCAGGCCAACGGTTGGTAAGCGCCATTTACCAACAGTTCATACTCACCATCAGCAGACAAGTCTTCACCTGAAATAAATGTATATACTTCTTCATCCAACGTACAAGAAGTCATCAACATGGAGCCTAAGCCCAATGCCATTAATATATTCTTAAATTTCATAGTCATCATTATTTAAAATCCAATTTGAACACCAAAATTAAATGTACGGGCACTTGGATAAGAAGCCATATCCACACCTCTGCGTTTAGGGTCACTACCAAATGAATTCACATCAGGGTCCATCCAACTATAACCGGAAATTGTAAATAGATTGGAAACGCTGGCAACCAAATTAATACTCTCCACAAACTTCATCGGATGGCGGAAACGGTAGCTCAAGCTGACATTCTTGCAACGCAAGTAAGATCCATCCTCAATGTAACGGTCAGATGCCCTCATAGAACGTGTACTGGTTCTATTGGCACGCGGCCATTTGGCATTTGCCCTATTTTCGGCAGTCCAACGATTGTTATAAATAAAATAAGGCATATTATCCACGCTGGCCATATCAAATTTCTTAAGATTGACATTCAACACGTCATTACCTTGTGTACCCTGCAAGAAGAAACTGAATGTCCAGTTCTTCCATTCCAATGTATTGGTTATACCATATTGGTAATCCGGGTTGGTATTACCTATAATCTGACGGTCTCGATTATCAATTACAGGATCGTCATCAAGATTCTTGTATTTCACTTCACCTACCATGCTTTTAACCTTAGAGTCCGTCTCATTTCTATACAACGGATCTGCACGGACTTCGGCCTCATTGTCATAAAAGCCATCTTCCACATACCCATATAGAGTACCGATAGGCTCACCATTACGTACCAAGAACATGTTCTCAATACCCCAAGCCACATCAGAATATTGGTCGGCATCCAAACCACCCACCTTATTACGGTTGAATGAAATATTGGCATCTATAGACCACAAGAAATTACGTGCCTTTACAGGAATGAAATGACCGGAAATTTCCAACCCTTTATTTGTTACATTACCATAGTTTGCCTGAATACGGCTAAAACCGGAACTCATAGGAATAAGCTTATCCAACAATAGGTCTTTTGTCTTCTTATAATAGGCATCTACTGTCAAATTAACACGGTTATTCAAGAAAGCAATGTCCAAACCTATGTCAAACTGATTGGTTGTCTCCCATTTCAGAAGAGCTGCTGCAGGTCCTCCCCAGCGGGATTCTGCCATACCACTCTGCAATGAACCACCCATACCGTAGTTAGAAACAACAAAACGGGAACGGGTAGCATAGGCACTGACCCCCTGACCTCCGGTCTGTCCGGCACTGACACGCAATTTCAAGTCATCGAAGAAATTCAGCTGCTTTACAAAAGACTCATCAGACAAACGCCAAGCAACGGCTCCCGAATAGAAGTTATTCCAACGATTTAACTCTGACAATTTACTGGAACCGTCACGACGCATAGAAAAAGTGAATAAATAACGGTCCAGCAAATTATAATTGGCTCTGAACAGATAGGACATCAGCTGAGACTTTCCACGACTACTTTCCATACGACGGTCCTTAGTTCCTGCTTCAATGACGTTGTCTTCAGTCATATCGTTCGGGAAATTAGATGCAGCCATCCACTTACTATGCCACATGCTGTTTTCATAAGTCATACCAAGCACAGCATTAATGCCATGAACTCCAAACTTCTTGTTGAAAGTCAACAAAGACTCTGTCGAAATGCTTTCATAAGCATCATCTGACTTCGTTGCATAACCATTTGTAGGAGCTATACCCGCACCGGTCCAACGGTTATTATAGGTATTACGTTCATAATAGCTATAACCGTAACCAAAATTCTGACGGAATTTCAACCAGTCGGTAAACTTCAATTCACCAAAGCTTGAGATAAATACATTCAACGTCTCTTGGATATTCTTCTCCGTATGTACAGTCAAATAAGGATTAGCCAAACCGGTAGAGAAATCTTCCGAAAAGCCAGAGTCTTTATTGGGATCGAATACCGGACGAGTAGGATTAAACGAAATAGCTGCAGGAATTACACCATACGTTTCACTATTGGTACGTGCCAAACGATTATCGGAAGTTGCAAAACTGATGTTAGTACCTAACTCTAAAAAATCATTGATTTTACGGCTGTTGTTAGCTCTCGCTGTATAACGTCTATAATAAGAATTAACAATCACACCCTGCTGGTCAGTATAACCACCGGAATACATATAGTTACCTTTCTTATCACCACCCGATACTGTAACATTATAATCTTGGCTTATTGCTGTCTGAAAAATTTCATCCTGCCAATTTGTTCCATAACGTACCGGTCCTCCTTCTTTTTCGACAAAACCCTTCCGGTAATCCCATGGACTTGGCTTATACTCCTGACCTACTACAACCATTTCTCCTGTAATAGGATCCGGAGCTTTCACCGGAGCCCAATATCCCACCAAAGGATATTCCAATTGGCTGTCTGCCTCAGAGTAACCGTCATACAAGAGACCATTCGTGATACGTTCATTACGGTACAAAGCGTAATCACAAGCATCGAGCACATCAATACGTTTTACCGGATTAGAGATGCTAAGGTTAGCAGAAAGCTGAACTTTTGCCTTTCCCTCAGCACCGGATTTAGTAGTAATAAGCACAACACCATTGGCAGCACGAGAACCATAAATAGCGGTAGCAGATGCATCTTTTAAAACTTCAATAGATAATATATCTTGTGGACTAATGGTACTCAATGGATTATTACTCTGTTTCATACCATAATCCGTTGTACGTCCTTCACCCATAGAATACGGCATACCGTCGACTACATACAAAGGCTCTGTACTGGTAGTAAACGAATTGGCACCACGAATTTGGATATTTATACCGGCACCCGGGGCTCCGTCAGACTGGGACACATTTACACCTGCCATTTTGCCTTGCAAACCTTGATTCACACTCACAGGGTTTGTTTTCAGCAAATCTTCGCTCTTTAAAGAAGATACAGATCCCGTTAAATCTCTTTTAGGAACAGCACCATAACCAATAACAACTGTTTCTTCCAACATTTGGCTGTCCTCTTTCAAAGTTACATTAACAGTAGTCCTACCCTTAACAGCTACCTCTTGTGTTCTATAGCCAATAAAAGAAAAAACCAATGTCGCATTTTTAGGAGCATTTACAGAGTAACGTCCATTAACATCTGTTACAGCGCCATTCTGTGCATTCTTCACACGAACAGTAGCACCGATTATCGGCTCGCCGAAATCGTCAATTACTACACCCGTAATTTTAGAAGTTTGAAGCATTTCTGCCGTCTCAGCTTTCAAACCACTTGGAACCATCATAAGTGCCATTAAAAGCACTCCGACAATTCGATTCATAGTTTTGTGTAATCTTTTCATAGATTCATTTTTGGATTAATAAATTAAGATTTTTTTCATTGTATTGTTTTTTATATCGCACTTTATTATATTGATGAAATGCAATAATTGACG
>OOAG01002571.1_pt1 | contig 11765 bp, 10 predicted proteins | sample 1671461 | NCBI WGS metagenome assembly OOAG01 (sample SAMN06348159, study PRJEB24527) | human gut metagenome | biome: human gut; feature: ankylosing spondylitis patient; material: feces | host: Homo sapiens | place: China | collected 2015-10 | reverse complement strand
TCACTTGGCCGAGTGGCGGTTTCTGCTTTTCACAATAATCGTAACGGTGAACCGTCCGATATGTAGTGTGATCCGCATGGGCCTCACCCCCTTTCGGAGGTTGTGGCTAACCGCCTGCCAGCTTGCGCAGCGCCCGCCCCGTTCGAGGGGCGGTTTCATTATATCCGAGTTGTCAGCTCTTGTCAATTCGCGCCGCCGGGATGCGGCGCTTTTGTTTTCCCTCAGAGTAAAGGTATGGCCGGCCGAACAGGTTAAATCCCGTGTAGCTGTTGAGGACCACGCCCCCGGCGCTGGCGGAGGAATGGATGTACCGCGGCGTCCCATCCTCCGTCCGGCCGTAGAAGATCCCCACATGGGTGACCCGGCCGTTCTCCACCACAAAGGCCAGGTCCCCGGGGATCATCTGCTCCATGGCGATGCCCGCTGTCCGCGTGGCCTGATAGGCGGCGTTTCCGCCCAGGTCAGAGGACACGCCGGCGGTGCGGAACGCCCAATCCACCATTCCCGAACAATCCAGTCCGAAGGGCCGCACGGTGCCAGTGGTGGAACTGCCCTCGGCTGTAACTTTCATCGGCATTCCCCAGCGGCTGTCCCAGCCAATAATCAATGACTTTCCTCCCCAGAAATAATGGACTTTGCCCAAGAGTTGATACGCCGTCAGCACCACCTGTTTGCGCTCCTCGCTGAGATCTGCGGGGAGCTTTTTCATGATCTCTGCAACTTCCTTATCGCTGAGTGCAATATCCTGGTAGCTGCCGGTGAGCCGCATGAAGAGTTCCTCATACTCCGGCTGCATCAGTTCCTCCAGCAGTTTCTTTTGCCCTGCAGTAAATTGGTATTCTTCCGCCATTTGCAGAGCGTTTTTTATCGTCACCTGGATGTGCAGGATCACGGTATCCTCCTCGTCCTCACCACCGGAGATCGTCTCCAGCCAATAGGAAATCTCATTCATGTCCCTGAAAATCTGCCGCAGAATATTCAGCTTTTCTTCCGTCAGCGTCGCAACCTCGTCCGGCGACGATGCATCTGTCGTTGTCCGCACAGCATAGACCGCCAGCACATCCCGCCAGTTCGCCACCATAGCGGCACTGCCCGCGTTGTCCATATCCAGTTCGTCATAAGGGTTATCCACCTTGATCTGCTCGATGCGGTCTGTGAACTCCGCGTTCAGCATGGTCACAGCCTCCGGCATCGTATATCCGGTGCCGCTGTCCTCGCCGGAAAAGAAAATTCCAAACGGTGACGCAATCAGGAGCCCAATCAGGCAGATGACTAACACCATTGAGAGGACCGTGCTGCCGCCCGCCATCATCGCCGCCGCAAGGCTTCTGGCGGCGGACAGGATGGCCCGCAGCGCCCGTCCTGCCGCCTGGGATGCTTTCTGCGCGGTGGCCTGCGCCGCTTTCGCGGCTTGCTGATACCGCGCTGTCTGCACCGCTACTTCCCGTGCGGCGCGGGCGCTGCTTTGCAGCATGGCCGCCTGCTTCTGTGCGGACTCCAAAGTCTTTGCTGTATCAGCCATCTTCCGGGAATGCGGTGAAGCGGAGACGATGTCACGTTCCACCGGCAAGCGGTCCTTCCGCGCCGGTTTGGGCAAGCTGGTTTCAGCCCGTTCTTTGATGTGAGGAGTCTGCGCTGAACGTTTCCTGTCGGGCATGGCGCTGCCGCCCCCATCTGAACGCACGGCTTTCGCCGTCTTGACCTGGCGGCGCGATACGGCTCTTTTTTGTTCTGCCTGCCATCGGGCGGCTTTGCGCCCGCGTTCCTCCATGAATACCTGCTGTCCCTGCCGCTGCGGTTCCGCTGCCATTGTGACCTGTGTCTCTGTCTGTGCGCCGATATAGGCGTCTTTGGTCTTGACCTTGGCGGCTTTTTGCGCGGCGTTCTGACGCGTCTGCTGCCGTCCACGCTCCGCAGCGGTCTGCGGCTGCGCTCCGTCAGTGACTGCGTCTTTTGACTTGATGGTGGGTTTCTTTTGCTCTGTGCCATCGGCAGCAGGAGCACCGCCCTCCGGCGGCTGCTCCTGCGGTTTCTTCTTCCGCTGCCGGATGAGTTCCTTTTCTGCCCGACGCAGGCCGCGGGCGGCGGTATCCTCAATGGTGTCGCCGCCGTACTCGTCTGCCTGCCCGTGCTGAGCCGTATCCCGCAGCTGCGTCCGCAGCCGCTCCGAGCCATCGTCCAGACCTCTGTGCAGCAGTTCTCTGGGTGTCGATACCGCCTTTTCCTTGATGCGTTCAGAGAGCGTGGGTTTTTCTTTGATTTTTTTCATAGCACATCACGCAATAAGGTCGGAGGGGCGGGTCGTCATCATCTGATACAGCCTGGTGTGGCGGGGAAAACTGTCCACGAAAGGCACGATGGCGCTGCCGCACTTGATGAGTCCCCGACCGGAGTCCACATTGGTGATGTAGGAGAGCTGATTATCCGAGATGTTCAGCAGGCGCGCCAGTTCCTCCCGGTCTGTGGCCGCCTGATTCAGCATGATGAGAAATTCAGAGTTCGCCAGCATGGTGCGGGCCGTGTGGGACTGCAGCAGATCCTCGATATTCTGGCTGATCCCCGTTCCGCAAGCCTGATATTTTCGCATTCGTTTCCACAGTGTGAAGAGGAAGTTGGCGCTGTACTCATGCTGGAACAGCAGATAGATCTCATCAATATAGATCCAGGTGTTGCGCTTCAGCCCACGGTTGCGGATGATGCGGTTGAAGATGCTGTCCAGCACCACCAGCATCCCCACCGGCAGAAGCTGCTTGCCAAGATCCCGGATATCGTAGCAGAGGATACGGGCATTGGTGTCCACATTGGTGGGCTTGGCAAAGGTGTTGAGACTGCCGTCTGTAAACAGCTCAATGGCCAGCGCCACATCCTGCGCTTCCTTTTCCGGCTGGCGGAGCAGCTCCGCGTGAAAGTCCTGCAAGGTGGGGACCGCGCCGTGATAGCCGCTGCGGATATAGTCTCGGTACACCTGCGCAGTGCAGCGGTCGATGACGGATTTTTCCTTGGCAGACAGCTTCCCGGCGCCGATGAGCTGTTCACAGAGGGAGAGCAGGAACTCGGATTTCAGCACCACAGGGTTTTCTCCATCCCCATAGCCCTGCTCCATATCCATGGCGTTGATATGGTTGGGCGAGGTGGCGGAGATGTTGATGACCTGACCGCCCAGTCCTTCGATGAGGGGCCGGTACTCCGACTCCGGGTCGATGACGATGATATCGTCCTGCGTGGACAGCGCCAGAGACACCATCTCCTTCTTGGCGCTGAAGGATTTGCCGGAGCCGGAGACGCCCAGAATGAATGCGTTGCCGTTGAGAAGCTGCCTGCGATCCGCCACGATAAGATTTTTGCTGATGGCATTCTGCCCGTAGTACACGCCGCCCCGGTCCCAGATCTCCTGCGCCTTAAAGGGCATGAGGACAGCCAGCGCTTCCGTGGTCAGTGTGCGCAGGGCATCGATGCGGCGCAGGCCCAGCGGCAGCGCCGTCACCAGCCCGTCCGCCTGCTGCCAGTTCAGCGTCGTGAGCTGACAGAGGTGCTTGCGGGCAATGGACTGGAGCGTTTCCGTATCACTGTCCAGCTCTTCCTTGCTGTCTGCCAGATGCACCAGCGTCACCACGGCAAACATCATCCGCTGGTCGCGGGTGGTGAGATCGTCCAGCATCTCGCGGGTCTCCTTGCGCTGCTGCTCCAAATCGTAGGGGACAACGGCGGAGAAGTTATTGTTGGCGTTCTGCCGGCGCTGCCAGTTGGTCACATTGGTCTCCACACCCAGCAGGCGGTTCTGCATCTCCCGCACCGCCTCATCGGTAGGAACAGGGATGATGTCGATGGACAGCATAAGACTTCGGTTCAGGCTGGTAAGCTCATTGATCATGGAATCCTTAATGTAGCTGGCATACTCCTTCAGAAACAGTACCCGGCCATATTTACCGCCCATGATAAAATGATCCTTTTTGAATTCCATGCTGTCCGGGCAGATGGCGTCCTTGAAGGAGCGCCCGTTCTTCATGTTCTCCCGGAGGTCAAAGCGGAACTCGCTTTCCTCACCCACACGGTAGAAATCATGCAGGGTGTGGAGGCGGTCTGTCGCATCCATCTCCTCGCAGTGGGAGTCCATGTGGTTCAGACGGGAAGAGGCGTCATGGACCGTGCGGTCAAAAAATGCGCGGGCCTCCTCTACATTTTTCTTGTGGACGGACAATGTGATGTAGCGCTCCTGCACCACGCTGTTGGATGAGTCCGTCACCTTATCCAGCAGCATGGCGTTGTATTCCTTGCGTCCGCCGTCCAGATCATCTCCCTTGGGCGGGATGAGGATCTCCTGCTCAAAATTGCGCCGGTCCAGGCGCTTATTGTTGATGGTAATTTTGGTGGTAGAGCCGGTGTCCAGCGCATTCAGCAGCTCGGAATAGCTCAGAAACATCGCCGTCTTATCTTCTTTCGAGGCGATGGCATAATTGATGTCGCTAAAACGCAGTGTTTTAGAATACTTGCTGCCAAATTGAAAGACCCCATCCGGCCAGATGCGGCGGATGGGGATGATGTCCTGTGCAGATCTCGGTACCGTAAATCTTTCTTTGTCCTGCTTCAGTGTATTTTGCAGAGTTTTAATCAAGCTTGAGAGCCTCCTTTATCGTTGAATTTTCCAGAGCTTTGGCGTATATGTTGTCCGATTTGAACACGAGCCTGCGGGGAAACAGGAATTCCGAGCGGATATACGCGAGCAGAAAGCGTTCCAGCGTCATGCCGTTATACTGAAAAAAGCCGCCCAGGGCAAAGGGAAAGGCTGCAAGCACGCAGACCCAGCCGATCTCCCCATTCCCCAGCACAGGGCGCAGGCCGAAATATACGCCCACTGCCACGGCGACCGCCAGCAGTGCGAACAGCAACTGCCGCAGGGACAGCCCGAAGAATAGACTCTCCTGGTAATTTCGTACTTCTTTGTTGATGCGGACCTCCAATGGATCACCTCCGAGTTTTTTCTGAGTTTTGCTGAACAGACTCTTGCTTTGTCTGTGCAGTCATGGTACTATGCCACAAACCCGATGAAGGAGGTCGTGACACATGATCGCTTTTTTGATGATCGCCGGACTTGGCGTCCTGGCGCTTCTCTCCCGGTTGGCTGCGCTGACGCGGATGACCATCCCGCTGCTGTACACCGTGTCCATGCTGACGGTGTTCCACGGCTGGTATCGCACCCATACCGTGCTGGCAGACCGCATCCTGTTCGCCCTTGTAGGGCTGGTGGTGCTGTCCTGGCTGCTTTCGCTGATCCGCTTTGTCTGCGATCTTGTTATGCAGGCACGGGATGACGCTGCCGCTATGGAGTATTTCTCCTACCGTGTTCGCAAAGCACGGGAGAACGGCGAAGACACCGTCAGCACAGAGGGCCTGTGGCGCTGAATCAGCCAAGGCCCATCAGCTCCCGGATGATGCGGTCGCTCATCTTGATCGCGCCCACCAGCACCAGCATATTGAAGATCAGTTCGCCCACATAGTTCCACACGATGGTGGCTGCGGCCAGCGTATCGTCCGCGATGGCGGGCGGGGACGAGGCAAAGGCAGAGAAGATTACACAGGCCAATACGATGACACAGCCCTCCAGACAGATGGCGGCATAGCTTTTCAAAAAGGCTACGCCGATACTGCTGGAGGGCTGTCCCGCAAAGCTGGCCAGCGGGATGGGTGCGATGGCCGTTGCGATATAGAGCTTAAAAAAACGGCTATATACCGTCAGTATCATGACAAGGGAGAGCACCCAGATAAAGAGCGAGCCCAGCAGCGTCACCGCCCAAAGGGGGATGGAGTCAATAAAGCCCACATCCTCGATGACACTCACCAGTTCATCCGGTAATGTGGTGGCAGACATCGCCGTCAGCCCGGAGGAATCCATGATGGTCGTCACCATGCCCTGGGCAACACGAAACGCGCCGGTCATCAGTTCCATGCCCCACGATACCGCCGCCTGCGCCAGCACAAAGCGGATGAAGCATTTGAAGGCCACCTCCGGCTTTTTCATCTCGGTGAAGCTGCCGCAGGTCTTGACCACGCCCATGACGAAAAACAGCACCAGCAGCGCATACCCCACAGCCTTCAATCCATCGTTGATGTTCACGATGACATTCCAGACACCGCCGCCCTTAAAGGACTCCGGCGAGGTGCTGATGAGCTGCCAGATCTCTGCCAGCCTTCCGTTCCACATTTCCAGCGCGGAGTTCAAATTGTCTACGATCCAGTTTCCACTTCCCATTCAAAATCACCTCCTACGGGAAGAACAGGGTGAACGGTATCATGCCGTTCACCCTGCCGCGTTTTTCAGCCGGTGATGAGAGTGAGGATCTCCTTCGTAAAGGTAATGACGATGCCGCCTGCCACCGTCAGCATACCGTTGGCGCGCTGGGAGGGATCGTGGCTCTTGAGGGACAGGCCCACCTGCAGGATGCCGAAGCCCAGCAGGATGAGGCCAATGGCGCGGATCAGCGAGAAAATGAAATCAGACAAGTTGTTGACCACCGTCAGCGGGTCATCTGCCGCCAGCGCAGGCACTGCGGTGGCGACCAGAAGCAGGGCAACGCAGGCAAACACGGAATAGACGCGCTTTGCCTTTCTCTCGAAATTTTTGTTGTTCAAATCATGTTTCATGCTGCAGCATTCTCCTTTTCATTGTCAAAATCAATCTGGAACAGCGGCTCTCCCGTAATAGGAGGCTCCACCGTCCCGTGGTGGATGTAGGGCGGTCCGCCGCCATCCATCGTATAGCGGATGGCGGGATGCTCCATGAGCTCATACTTTTCGTCCATCACCGGCCGTGTGCCGCGGATGAACAGAATACAATACCGGTTATCCAGCATCCGCACCTCGTCCGGCGTCAGCAGTTCTCTGCCGCTCATCTGGAAGTTGGTGGAGTAAGACCCGGACCGCCCTTTGGTCTGCCCGTGGGTCTTTGTGTCAATGGTGGACTTACCCAACGCCTCTGAGATGTACTTATGGGTACTGGCTTCGTTGCCGCCCAGATAGAGCAGCGTGTCCGAGTTGCCGGGGATGGTTTCCCATGAGTCCTTATACAGCTCCTTGATCTGCGCCATGTTCTGGATGATGGTGCTGCAGGAGATGTTGCGGGAACGCATGGTCGCAAGCTCCCGCGGCAGCCCCGGCAGATTGACCGATGGCGCTTCATCCAAGATGAAATGCACATGGCAGGGCAAGGCTCCGTGATGGATCTGGTCTGCGCAGTAGTAAAGGGTCTGGAAGATCTGGGAGTACAGAAGACTCACTAAAAAAGTAAAGGTCGTATCATTATCCGGGATGACGGCGTACAGAGCGCACTTTCGCTCTCCCAGCGTGTAGAGATCCATGTCATCATGGTCGGTGACAGCTTTGATCTGCGGCAGATTGAAGGGTGCCAGCCGCACAGCGGCAGACACCAGAATCGATTTTGCCGTCTTGCCCGCCGCCTGCTTGAAAACCTTATATTGCCGCAGGGCAACACTTTCCGGGTTCTCATACTCCATTGCCCGGAACAGCAGATCCAGCGGGGAGACATATTCGTCATCGTCCTCCTTCACTTCGGCATATTCCAGCACACGCAGCACCATGGAAAAATTCTGCTCATATTCCGGCGCTTCCTGGAACAGCATGAGGATGATGGCCTGCAGCAGTGCTGTCTCGGACTTCGACCAGAACGGATCGGACTCGTGACTGCCCTTGGGCGTCGTTGCCTGGATCAGCGTGTTCACCAGCTTCAGCGCGTCTTTTTCATCCCGCAGATAGCGGAACGGGTTATAGCCGTCCGACTGCGACAGATCCACCAGATTCAGCACTCGGATATCGTATCCCTGCCGTTTCAGATACCCTCCGGTGGCGGTCAGCACCTCCATCTTCGGGTCCGTGATCACATAGTTGCTGTTTGCTTCCAGAATGTTGGGCTTGACATAGCCGCGGGTTTTGGCGGCGCCGCTGCCGCCAATGACCAGCACATTCAGTGAGCGCCGGTGCTTGTGGGTATCCAGCCCCAGCCGCACATGACGGGTGAGGATCTTGTTCTGCTTTTGACGGAACTGCGCGTTAAGCTGCCGGGGCGAGCCCCATGCGGCGGAGCCGTGTTCCTCTCCGTCCCGTGTCCTGCCCTGTCCGGAAGCATAGAGACACAGCCCCATGAGATACGCGCCGGTGCAGACGAGAATGGACAACAGACTCTTGTCTGTCCATTGGATCTGGAAGGGCTGTTCCAGCGCGGCAGTTAAGTTTGATAGCAGCTCCGGCAGACCGCCGCCAAGGGACTGGGCGATCAGCAGCGCCGCCCATATCACAGGGATATAGAGGAACAGCGCAAGTACCAGATCCGTTGTTTGGGATGTCTTTTTCAGCCGCATCACCTCCTGCATAAAAAAATACGAGGCCGGCAGAGCATTCCACTCTGCCGGCCTTGCTGACGAAACGGCTTTCTTACTTTGTCCTGTCCGGTCGTGCTTTTTGACGGATCTTTTCTCTGGCCGGGGCAGACTTCTGCCGGGTATCCAACTGCGCCTGATACCCTTTCAACCGTTCCAGAACTGAAGTGCGCTCATTCGTCATCGTCCCGGCAGCCGTTTCCCTGCCGCTGGATGAGGTCGATCTGCCTTTGGTATCTGGCAAGTCTGTTCCCGACCGAGATTCTTTTTTTGGTGCCACCTCCTGCCGCTTGCCCACAGGCGGTGTCACAGGCGTTTCCCCCTGCCGGGGGCGTTGCTGCTCGCGCTGCGGCGCCTCCTGTCCCACACGGGCTTCCTGCTCCTTAGAGGGGGCATCCTGCCGCGCCTGCTCCGGCTGTCCGGTATATCGGATGCGCTCAAAGATCATATTGGCGCGGTCGATCTCCGTTACCGGCATGATCACATCCACGACTTTTCCCTTGTTATCCGAATCACGGATGGCAGAGAACAGGATCTTCTGTTTTCCTGCCCGCTGCCTGAATTGCTGATACTGCTCCGGAGACATGGCGAACCGCCGCACATCGCGGGTCTCCTTCAGCATCTTGACCAGATTGACTTTACCGGAAATGGTCTTGTGGTTTTTCGCCAGCGCCATGGTGAGCGCCAGTACATTTTTAATGGCGGAGCCGCTCAGCCGGACAGCGACCTCGCTGCCGGAGAGCATCATGCGTACCAGCTGGTCCGCCGCTTCACCGCCTCCGATGTTCATGTTCCCGCACCTCCTTCTGGTGTTCTTCTGTTTTCTGGATGTCCTGCTCCATTACAGGCGTCTGCTGGCAGATCTCCCGGCAGAGCTTCAGCTTTTCCCGCTCTGCCCGGATCTTCCGATTCACCTCTGAGAGCTGTTCATACACTTCTGCCTTTTCTTTCTTCAGCACCTCCTGTGGAATGCCGCTGACCTCCAGCAGCTTCACGGCTTTCATGTACTGCTCGAATTCCCGCTCCATGCCGGTGAGCCCTTCCTCGTATAACGCTCTGCTGGGTTCCAGTGCCTCCGCATCTGCCAGCGCCGCGTAGAGCGGCTGGCGTTTCTTCTTCCGCACATTGAGGAGGGTCCGCTGCTTTGTCAATCTGCCCAGCGTTTCCTCTGTGCGATGTTCGAATGCCGCCATGTCAGCAGGCGTTGTGATGTTATTTTCCCGCAGGAACGCGAACTGCGCCTGATACCGCTCGAAGCGCATGACCGCCTGCCGCAGATGCGGCGTCATGCGGGGCGGATACTGCCGCTTTTCGATTTTGCCCAGCAGATAGAGATAATGGACATAGAGGGCGAGAAAACCGCTGTATCTGGGATGCTTCTGGTACGGCTGATATGCCGGCAGCGCAGGCAAGACAGGCCGCAGTCCCGCTTCAATCTGTTCCAGGTTGCCCTGGATGGCAACACGGATTCCGTCCTCTGTGAACAGCGGATCTCGCCTGCCGGGGTACTGAAATCGCTCCTGCCCCCGCAGGCGGAAACCGAGTCTGCCGCCATGATGGATCTCATACCCCTTATGCTCCATGAGCAGAAAGAAGTGGCCGAGGTCGTTGGCGTCCCGGATGGCATCCCGCAGATCTGCCTCCAGCATGGAACGGAAGGTGGGCTGCCCCTTGGACTGGCGCAGCCACTCAATGTAGCTGACCGACCTGGCAGGCTCGCCCTGCACGATGACAGATAATCCATGCTCCCGGCAGAGCCGGTCTGAAATGGCACGGATCTGCTGGTAATAGCTTTGCTGCGTGCTGTGATACTTTTCGCCGGTATCTGCATTCACCGAATTAAATACAATATGCGAATGGATATGATGCCGGTCTACATGGGTCCCAATCACAACCTCAAAGCCGTCCAAGTGTTCCTGCGCGAATGCTTTAGCAATTTCTAAAGCAAGTTCAGGTGTGATTTCACCAGGCTTGAACGATTGAATGATGTGATAGCATTGACGCTTATCCAATCGTCCGGTTTCCAGCTTTGTTTTCATCATCTCGCGGTACTCTCTCCCTGGATCACAATTAAAATGTGCCGTTAAAATATGCCCATCCGTTTTGTCACCGTTCAGAACATAATCAATGGCTTCTTTTAAGCCGCCGTTACGGGGCAGGATTTTCGTAACAGCCATTACTTATTCGCTATCCGGAACATAAGCTCATATACCTGATCCAGAAGATAGAGTCCCCGTTCGGCATCCTCCGGCTTCGCAATTCCGGCATTGACGCTGCGGGCGATCTGGTTGATGTTGTTGCCGATATGATGTATTTCCGTCCGGAGCTCTTTAATTTCTTTTGTAGGGCGGGCTTTGACCGGTCGTCCCTCAATAAGCCGTGCAAGATATGCCCGTTTTGTCAGCCTGCACTCTTTGGCCTGACAGCACAGCAGCTGATACTGCTGTGTTGTCAGTACGATGTGCAGATGGTGTTCTTTCTTGTTCTCATCCACATTTTTCTCCTTCCTGCGGCGTATAGCCGCAAGTTTTTCCGCCAGCAGGCGGCATAGGGGACCGGGGTATCCTCGGCAAGCTGTGCAAATGTACATTTGCGCGATGCTTGCGCCAGCGCCGCCATCGGCGGCGTTGGCTGTTCCCCGCCGTTGGCGGGGCGTTTTTTGAGAGGTAGGTTGATTCCAATACAGGCGGACCCGGTCCGCACCTTTTCCAGAAAAAAGAAATGTCTGGCAGCAGCGCCAGACATCCGGTTTCGCAGGGTCCTTCCGCACAGGGTGTCAATGTAACACCCAAAATAGAAACGGCAGGGTGTCATCAAGACACCCTGCCTGTCATTATTACCGTTCAAAATCATGGTCGTGCGCCGAACGCTCCCGTTTCTCCAATTTTCGCATTGAGAAATCAAGAATTCGCTCTTTTCTGGCCTGCAGCATGGTCTTATAAAACTGCTTTTGCAAATCAGACGCAAATGGCGTTTCGTCAATGATCGTAAATATTTGCTCCATGTTGATTCTCGGAAGGATTCGCTTCAGTGCCGCATTGCAATCCAAATAAGACAACGACGAAATGAAGTTAAAATAATTGATCCTCTGCCCGTTGATCTTTATGCCGGAGAGAGGTAGAGAAAAGGTCCGAAGATCCTGTTCTTTCTGGCTTTCCAGCGTATTTCGCATAATGCTTTCGTCTGCCTGTGGGTAAAGGCTGCTGCCGCAGTCATATACAGGAGCCAAGTGGATCTCATCCGTCATGGTATTATACAGAAATCCCCAGTTGCCATTATGCCGATCCCAGTTGCCGATCAAGGCATAGATCGGAAGAGCGTCGTGTAGGGAAAGAGTGTAGATCTCGGTGGTCGCCGTATCATTAAAAAAAAAAAAAA
>OOAG01002567.1_pt1 | contig 11777 bp, 7 predicted proteins | sample 1671461 | NCBI WGS metagenome assembly OOAG01 (sample SAMN06348159, study PRJEB24527) | human gut metagenome | biome: human gut; feature: ankylosing spondylitis patient; material: feces | host: Homo sapiens | place: China | collected 2015-10 | reverse complement strand
CCGACGCCGCCCTGTCTAATATCACCGGCGCCGCGGCCACGAGCTGCTTTGGTGTCAAGGGCATGGCCTACCGCTCGATGACCGACGGGCTCGTCCACCTGCTGCGCCGCGAGGCGATGAGCAAGGGCGTGCGCATCATTCCCCACGAAGAAGGGGACATTTCCATCGAGCTGCACATCGTTGTGGAGCACGGCGTGAACATCGCCGCCGTCTGCCGCTCCATCATCAATCAGGTGCGCTATATGGTCAGCGAAAACACCGGCGCAAGCATCCGCAGCATCGACGTTTGCGTCGACAGCATGAATATGTAAAAACCGAGGAGGACATCATCCTATGCACGATACCATCAATGGTGCCATGTTCAAGGAGATGCTGCTCTTCGGCACCGTCTCCATCGCACAGGCACAGCAAGCTATCAATGATTTGAATGTATTCCCCGTTCCCGACGGCGACACGGGCACGAACATGAGTCTTACCATCCAGACCGCGGCGCAGGAGCTCAAGAAGATCGAGCCCGCGACGGTCGATCAGGCCGCCTCTGTCACGGCGTCCGCGCTGCTGCGCGGCGCGCGCGGCAACTCCGGCGTCATTCTGTCGCTTCTCTTCCGCGGCATCGCCAAGGAGCTCAAGGGCTGCAAGGAGGCCGACGGCGCGGCGTTTGCCGCCGCGCTTCAGGAGGGTGTCGCCGCGGCGTATAACGCCGTGATGAAGCCCGCCGAGGGCACGATCCTGACCGTTTCGCGTCTTGCTGCCGAGCGCGCCGTGAACGCGGCCGAGGAGCACAACAGCGTCGAGTACGTCATCGAGCAGGCCATCGCCCAGGGCGAGATCACGCTCGCGCAGACGACTGACATGAACCCCGTTCTCAAAAAGGCCGGCGTCGTCGACGCGGGCGGCAAGGGCTTCCTGCTGATTCTCGGCGGTATGCTCAGCGCCCTGCGCGGCGAGGAGCGCCCCGAGCTCACCGAAGAGAATGCACAGGAGAAGGCCGATTTTGCCATGCTTTCCGAAGAGGACATCACCTTCACGTTCGACACCGTGTTCATCGTCCGCAAGAGCGGACGCAGCATTGAGCCGTTCCGCCGCTTCCTCGACGGCATCGGCGATTCGCTCGTTATCGGCGAGGATGACGAGGCCTTCAAGGTCCACGTCCACACCGACATTCCGGGCGAGGCGCTGACCGAGGCGCAGAAGTACGGCACGCTCGAGCTTGCGAAGATCGAGAACATGCGCACGCAGGCCCAGCAGCTCGCCGCCGGCGGCAAGGCCCAGTCCACCGACGACCTTGAGGCCATCGAGCAGGAGCTCGAAGCCGCCGAGCCCGAAAATGCCGGTGAAGCCGAGCCCGAAAAGGACTTTGGCTTCCTCGCGGTCTGCGCGGGTGAGGGCCTTGCGAACGTCTTCACCGACCTTGGCGCCGACGGCGTCATCAGCGGCGGACAAACTATGAATCCCTCGACCGAGAGCATCCTCAAGGAGATCAAAAAGGTCCCCGCGCACACCGTTTTCGTGCTGCCGAACAACAAGAACATCATCATGGCTGCCGAGCAGGCCCAGAAGCTGGCCGACCGTCAGGTCGTCGTTCTGCCCACCCGCACCGTGCCCATGGGCATCACGGCACTGCTGAACTTTGACCCCTCTGCCAATGTTGAGACCAACACCATCAACATGATGGCTGCGGCCGACAAGGTCTCCACCGGCCTCATCACCTACGCCGCCCGCGACAGCGAGTTCGACGGCAAGCGCATCCGGAAGGGCGAGATCATGGCTCTGGAGAACGGCAAGATCGTTTCCACCTCCACCGATATCACCAAGGCCACCTACCGTCTGGCACGCAATATGTGCAAGAAGGATTCCAGCTTTGTCACCATCATCTCTGGCTGTGACGTGAGCGACGAGGACGCCGAAAAGGTTACTGAAATCGTCAAGGCAAAGTGCCCCAACCATGTGGAAGTAAGCCACATCCGCGGCGGCCAGCCTGTTTACTACTATATGATCAGCGTGGAGTAAGCACTCCCCTGCTCTGATCTGTATCACTGCAAACAAAAATCTCCGCATTGGGTACTACACCCAGCGCGGAGATTTTTTCTTTATGAATATTTCAGAAAAAGCTTACCTGACTGCTCTCGGGCAGGTCGCCCAGTGCGCCCACCTGACGCAGACGGTCCAGAATGCCGCTGCCCACACCGGAGGCCTGCTGCAGCTCCTCCACCGAGATATATTCCTCTCCGTGGATAGTCACCCGCTCCAGTGCCTCGGCGGCGGCACCGCCCAATCCTTTCAGGGCGCTGAAGGGCAGACGCACCTTGTCGTCCTCTACCACATACTTGGAACCGCGGCTCTTGCCCAGCTCGATGGGCAAAAACTCGTACCCACGGCTCAGCATCTCGTTGACCAGCTGCAAGCTGACCAGCACGTCCTCGTCCTTGGCGTTCTTTTCCTCCTTCAGGCGGCGCTTGACCGCCTCCATGTGGGCACGCGCCACGGCAGCACCGCCGATGGCGGCTTCGTAGTCGATATCGTCGCCGCGCACGGTAAAGTACACCGCATAGAAGGCCTGCGGCTTGTAGATCTTGTACCACATCAGGCGGATGGCACTCATCAAATAGGCCACAGCATGGGCCTTGGGGAACATATATTTGATCTTGCGGCAGCTCTCGATGTACCAGTCCGGCACATCATGCTCCCGCATGGCTTCCTCCCAGCCGTCCTTGAAACCGCCCTTGGCCACCTTGCCCTTACGCACGGCCTCCATGATGTCAAAGGCCATCTTGGGTTCCAGCCCCTTGCGCAGCAGGTACAGCATGATGCTGTCACGGCAGCCAATGACCTCTGCGATGGTGCAGGTGCCGCTGCGGATCAGCTCATCCGCGTTGCCGGTCCACACGTCGGTGCCGTGGGACAGGCCCGAGATCTGGATCAGCTCCGAAAAGTTCTTGGGCCGGGCCTCCACCAGCATTCCTCGGACAAAGTTGGTGCCCATCTCCGGGATGCCGAAGGTACCGGTCTGGCTGTCGATCTGTTCCGGGGTCACGCCCAGCGCTTCCGGGCTGGTGAGCAGACTGTACACCTTGGGGTCGTTCATGGGGATGCTGTCCACCGGGATGCCGGTGTATTCCTCAAAATACTTGTAGAAGGTGGGCATATCGTGGCCCAGCTCGTCCAGCTTGAGCAGGGTATCATGCAGATACTTGAACTCGAAGTGGGTGGTCAGCAGGCCGCCTGCCACGTCATCGGCCGGGTGCTGGATGGGGCAGAAATCGTAAATTTCATAGGTGTCCGGCACCACGACCATGCCGCCGGGGTGCTGGCCCGTGGTACGCTTGACGCCGGTGCAGCCCAGCGTCAGGCGGTTTTCCTCCGCATGGTTCACGGTGCGGCCCCGCTCTTCCAGATACTTCTTGACGTAGCCGTAGGCGGTCTTGTCCTGAATACCGGACACCGTACCGGCCTTGAACACGTTGGCCTTGCCGAACAGCTCCTCGGTGTAGCGGTGCACGTTGGACTGATACTCACCGGAGAAGTTCAGGTCGATATCGGGTTCCTTGTCGCCGTAGAAGCCCAGAAAGGTCTCGAAGGGGATATCGTGGCCGTCCACCAGCATCCGGGTGCCGCAGTGGGGGCAGTTCTTGTCCGGCAGGTCAAAGCCGTCGTCCACGCTGCCGTCCGTGATGAACTCGCTGTACTTGCACTTGGGGCAGCGGTAATGGGGCGGCAGGCTGTTCACCTCCGAGATGCCGGAGAAGTGGGCTACAGCCGACGAGCCCACCGAACCACGGCTGCCCACCTGATAGCCGCCCGCGTTGGAGTAGGCCACCAGCTTGACCGCGATGACATACAGCACCGCGTAGCCGTGGCCGCAGATGGAGTCCAGCTCCTTCTGCAGCCGCTTTTCCACGATCTCCGGCAGCGGGTCGCCGTAGTCCCGCTTGGCGTGCTCCCAGGTGGCGTCCCGCAGCTGCTGCTCCGCACCCTCGATGCTGGGCGGGTAGGTGCCCCGCGGGATGGCCCGCACGGTGTTGTCGATCATGGCCGCGATCTTGCGCGGGTTCTTGACCACCACCTCGTAGGCCTTCTCCTTGGGCAGATAGTAGAACTGGTCCAGCATATCCTGTGTGGTGCGGAAGAACAGCGGCGGCTGGTTGTCGGCATCCTTGAAGCCGTTGCCCGCCTGCAGCACCGCACGGTACACGGCATCTTCCGGCTCGGTGAAGTGCACGTCGCCGGTGGCGATCACCGGCTTGTGCAGGTCCTCGCCCAGCTTTATGACCGTGCGGTTGAAGTCCTTGATCTTCTCCTCGCTGTCCACCTTGCCCTCGCGCACCATGTAGGCGTTGTTGCCCAGGGGCTGGATCTCCAGAATGTCGTAGTAGGAGGCAATTTTCTTCAGTTCCTCGTAGGGGGTGCCGTCCACGATGGCACGATACAACTCACCGGCCTCGCAGGCACTGGTGAGCAGCAGGCCGTCACGGTACTTATTCAGCAGGCTGCGGGGCACCCGGGGCTTTTTGAAGAAGTAGTTGACGTGGGCCTCGCTCACGATCTTGTACAGATTCTTCAGGCCCATCTGGTTCTTGACCAGGATGATCAGGTGGTAATACTTCTTTTTCAGCACCTCGCGGTTGCCGCCCAGGCCGGTGTTGATCTCGCTGACCTTCGTCACCTGTTTTTCTTCCAGGTCCTTGAGCATCACACAGAAGATGCGGCCCAGTGCGGCGGAGTCCTCGCAGGCGCGGTGTGCCTCGTAGGCGGGCAGCTCCAGATGCTTGTTGATGGTGCCCTGCTTGTAGTTGTGCAGGCCGGGGTACATGGCCTGCGCCATGGTCAGGGTGTCGATATAGGTCACATTTTCCAGCGAGATGCCGCTGCGCTTGGCGGCAGCCCGCAGAAAACGCATATCGAAGGAGTGCACATTGTGGCCCACCAGAATGCGGCCCCCCGCAAACTTGAGGAAGGCTTCCAGCGCTTCCTTCTCGCTGGGAGCATCGGCCACCATCTCGTTGGTGATGCCGGTGATCTCGGTGATCTTGGGGGTGATGGGCTTGCCGGGCTTGACAAAGGTGTCAAATTCCTCCATCACCTCGCCGTTGCGCACGATGACGCCGCCGATCTCGGTCATATACTCCACGCCGGGGTCCAGGCCGGTGGTCTCGGTGTCGAACACGCAGAACTCGCCGGTCATGGGCTGCTCCTGCACGCCGTACACGCAGGGGATCATATCGTCCACAAAGTAGGCCTCACAGCCGTAGATGAGCTTGAAGTCCGGGTCTTTCTTGTGGATGTCATCGGCCGCCAGCATGGCTTCCGGGTAGCCCTGACACACACCGTGGTCGGTGATGGCAATGGCCGGGTGCCCCATGCGGTGGGCCAGCCGCACGATGCCGCCGGGGTCGCAGAAGCCGTCCATGCTGGACAGTTTGGTGTGCAGGTGCAGCTCCACTCGCTTGACCGGGGCGGTGTCCTCCCGCTTTTTGCGCTCCACGAACAGCACATCGTAGGGGTACACGATGTAGTCATGCTCGTACTTATCGTAGGAGCAGTCGCCGCGCACGATGACCGTGGTACCCTTGCCGATGCTCTCCCACTTGGAGCAGTCCTCACCTTCCTGCGCGCGGATCTTCAGGTTGATGGAGCCGGTGTAGTCGGTGATGGACACGGTGTAGATCTTGCGATAGTTGCCCTTGACCTCGGTAAAGAACACATCGCCCCAGATGGTGCACTTGCCGCCCTCGCCGCCCAGATCCTTGAGGGGGGTGAGGTTTTTGGGGGTGAACATTTTGCCATGGAAGATGGTCACCGGCTTGTCGGTCAGGTCCAGTCCCTCCACCTTGATGGACGGAGCGGTATTCTTTTTCTCGAACTTGACCACCGGCGGGGCGATCTTGCGCTCCAGCTTTTCCTCCATCTGGTGCTGCTCGGCCTCGCTTACAGCGCTGATCAGGCTGACTTTGGGCGTTACCCCGGTGTGGCGGGCGATGCAGTCTGCCAGCAGCTTTTCAAAGCCCATCTCCTGCAAAAACTTCGTGCCGTGGCGCACCCCGACGGTGATGCTCTGCCCCAGGATGGTGATGCTGCACCGGTCCAGAAAGCCGTTGATGGGCACGCCGTCCGCCTTCATTTCCTCCAGCAGGTCCCGCAGAGCGGCTTCGTCCAGCATGGCATAGCCGAAGTGGTTCTCGATCTTCAGTTCAAAGCCCTCATAATCCGGCTGCAGCGAGGCCAGCAGCCGGGCGCACAGGCCCTTGTCCAGCGGGGCGGCGCTGCGCAGGGTAAAAATGACCTGCTGGCTCTGCCGCAGCATGTGGGCATGTTCCACGATCACCTGCCCGAAGCAGGACGCAAACGCCGGGTCCGCCATGAACTGCGGCCAGAGCTGGGAAACGAGTGGTGTCACGGGTGATACTCCTTTTTATACAGCACAAACTGCCGCGCCTGTGTCCGCAGGCGTGGCAGCAGAGAAAATACAGTGTTTACAGTTTATAGATCTCGTCCATGAACTGGTCCAGAATGTTGTCACCGGTGAGCTTTTTCACCGGCTTGCCGTGGAGGAACAGCACGGCTTCGCCCTTGCCGCCGGCAATGCCGATGTCGGCCTCCCGGGCCTCACCGGGGCCGTTGACCACGCAGCCCATCACGGCCACCTTAATGGATTTTTTGTAGCCCTGCAGCCGCTTTTCCACCTCGTTGGCGATCTCGGTGCAGGGGTACTGGGTGCGGCCGCAGGTGGGGCAGGTGATGACCTCCGGCCCTGCCACCGGGAAGCCCACGGCCCGCAGGATGTTGTAACCGGCTTCCACTTCCTTTTCCGGCTCGGCGGCCAGCGAAACGCGAATGGTGTCGCCGATGCCCTCCAGCAGCATGCCGCCGATGCCCATGCCGCTCTTGAGCAGACCCATCTGGTAGGTGCCGGCCTCGGTCACACCCACATGCAGTGGGTAGTCGGTGACGGCACTCAGCTGGCGGTAAGCCTCCATCATGCGGGGCACGTTGGAGTTCTTGATGGAAATGACGATGTTGTTGAAGTCGAACTTTTCCAGCAGGCGCACATGGTACAGGGCGCTCTCCACCATGGCTTCCGGGGTAGGGGCACCGTACTTGGCAAGAATGTGCTTTTCCAGGCTGCCGCCGTTGACGCCGATGCGGATGGGGATGTTCTTCTGCTGGCAGGCGTCCACCACCGCCTTCACCCGGTCGTCGTCGCCGATGTTGCCGGGGTTGATGCGGATTTTGTCCACGCCCACGTCGGCGCAGGCCAGCGCAGCGCGGTAGTCAAAGTGGATATCCGCCACGATGGGGATGCTCACCGCGTTCTTCACGGCCTCGATGCACTTGGCGTCGGCTGCGCTGGGGCAGGTCACCCGCAGAATCTGGCAGCCGGCGGCTTCGCACCGCTTTGCCTGTGCCACGTTGCCGGCAATGTCCTCCACCGGCACATTCAGCATGGTCTGCACTGCAATGGGATGGTTGCCGCCAATGGTCACATTGCCGATCTTCACTTCTCGTTTCAACTGCCGCATCCTGTGGTTCCCCTTTCTGTTATACAGCTCCGGTGATGAGCCGGATGATATCGTTGTAGGTTGCAAAGATCATCAGCCCGAACAGCAGCGCAAAGGCCGCAACGGTCAGGCTGCCCTGCAGCTTTTCCGGCACAGCATGACCGGTGATGCCCTCAATGGCCAGGAACACCACCTTGCCGCCGTCCAGCGCCGGGAAGGGCAGCAGGTTGAAGATGCCCAGGTTGATGGTGATGAGGGCCAGCAGCTGCAGCAGATCCTGCCAACCGTAGCTGGCCGCCTGCCCGATGGCCGTCACGATGCCCACCGGCCCGGAAAGATTGTTGATGCTCTCCCGCCCGCGGAGCAGGTCCGCGAGGGAGGTAAAAATGATGCGCCCGTAGTACAGCATACTGTTGCCGGCCTCCTGCAGCACGTTGCGGGGCGTCTTGGCCAACCCGTACACGGTAAAGCCCAGGCTCATGTGCACCTGCCCGGCTTCGTCCGTCCAGGTGTCGAACTGCACATCCGGCAGCTCCACGGTCTGGCCGTCCCGCAGTACGGTAAAGTCCGCCCGGTACTGCTCGGTGCGCACCAGCTCATAGATGATATCGTTGGCCACGAAGCAGCGGCGGCCGTTCACCGCAACGATCTCGTCCCCCGCCTGCAGGCCGGTCTGGCCGCAGAGGGCACTGTCCTCCACGGCATAGATCACCTTGCTGGTCAGCGGGGAGCTCTGGGCCGTGAGCAGGATCAGCAGCACCACGAACCCCAGCACAAAGTTCATGACCGCACCGGCCACCATCACCAGCATCCGCTGCCAGACCGGGGCCTCGTTCAGGGGGATGCCGGTGCCTTCTTCCGGCGGCACCGGGGCGGGTGCCGCTTCCTCCCGCCGGTCACGGGCGGCTTCGGCCTGCTGGCTCTCGGGGCTTTCCTCCCCTTCCAGCGCCACATAGCCGCCCACCGGCAGGGCCCGCAGGGTGTATTGGGTGCCCTTGCGGACGGTTTTCCAGAGGGCCGGGCCCATGCCGATGGAAAACTCGTTGACCCGGATGCCGCAGAGCTTTGCCACCGCAAAGTGGCCGAACTCATGGATGGCGATCACGGCGCTGAACACGAACAGCGCTGCAAGCAGCGTGATAAAAACTGACATTCGTACTCCTAAAAATCAAAGATGTGCCCGCACGAACTCCCGTGCCATGCGGTCGCACTCGTACACATCGCTGAGGGTGTAGTCGCCGCCGAAGCGGTCGCTGTCCACGACGGCTTCCACCAGACGGCCGATATCCAAAAAGCCGATCTTGTCCTCCAGGAACAGCTTCACAGCTTCCTCGTTGGCACCGTTGGCCGCACAGGGGCCAAGGCCGCCCTTCTTGATGGCCTTTTTGCAGGCGGCAAGGCAGCGGAAGGTCTCTTCGTCGGCCACATCAAAGGTCAGCACCTTCAGGGCCGCAAAGTCCAGCTCCGGCACCATGCCCGGCACCCGCTTGGGGTAGGTCAGGGCGTACTGGATGGGGATGCGCATATCCGGCACGCCCAGCTGGGCAATGACCGAATGATCGCTGAACTGCACCGCCGAGTGCACGATGCTTTGGCGCTGCACCACGATCTGGATCTTCTCCGGCGGCAGGCCGAACAGCCACACCGCCTCAATGAGTTCCAGACCCTTATTCATGAGGGTGGCGGAGTCAATGGTGATCTTGGCCCCCATGTTCCAGTTGGGGTGCTTGAGGGCATCCGCCTTGGTCTTGGTGCGCAGTTCCTCGGTTTTCATGCCGAAGAACGGCCCGCCGGACGCCGTGAGCAGGATCTTGGTCAGGCTGGGGGCGCTCTCCTTGTCCTGCAGGCACTGGAAGATGGCCGAATGCTCGCTGTCCACGGGCAGCAGCTTCACACCGTGCTGTGCCACCGCCCGGGTGACCAGATGGCCGCCGGTGACAAGGCTCTCCTTGTTGGCCAGGGCCAGATCGTGGCCGCTCTCGATGGCAGTCAGGCTGGCACCCAGGCCCGCAATGCCCACCACACTGTTCAGCACCACGTCCGGGCCGTCCAGTGCGGCCAGCTGCCGCAGGCCCTCCGGGCCGGTGAGCAATTTGGGCGCACCCGCCCGGCCGGACAGCGCAGCATCCAGCTTTGCGGCGGCGTCCGGGTCGGTCATGCAGACGTATTTCGGGTGGAATTCCTCGATCTGCTGCAGGATCTTTTCCACATGGCTGTGGGCCGACAGGCCGAACACCTCATACCCCTGTGCCCGGATCACATCCAGGCTCTGGGTGCCGATGGAGCCGGTGGAGCCCAGCAGCGTAATTTTTTTCGACATGGCACGTTCCCCCTTTTACTTGTAGAACACCGCCGTGATGACCATGGTCACAAAGGGCGCAATGAACATCACGCTGTCAAAACGATCCAGAATGCCGCCGTGGCCCGGGAAAATGGTGCCGTAATCCTTGATGCCGCACTGGCGCTTGACCACACTGGCAAACAGGTCACCATAAATGCCCAGCACCGCCGCCACACAGCCCAGCAGGGCAATGATGACGTACATCGACACGCCGATGTTGGAGCGGGTAAAGGCCTCCATGCGGTCGGCGGCCACCGAGTAGATCAGGGTCGCCACCACGCCGAACACCATGGTGCCCAGCACGCCGCCGATGGCACCCTCCACGGTCTTTTTGGGGCTGACCACCGGGCACAGCTTATGCTTGCCGAAGGCGCGGCCCGCAAAGTAGGCGCAGGTGTCGCCGCCCCAGGCAAAGCAGAGGATGAGCAGGATGAAGAACACGGCATCGTAGCCGAACTGCTCCACCGGCAGCAGTTCCTTAAGCCGGATGAAGGAGTAGAAGCAGAAGATCACGATGCCCGAAAACACGAGCAGACCGCTGGCCTTCTGGTAGCTGATGGTGCCGTTGCGCACCACCAGATAGATGGCGTAAAAGGTGACCAGCACAAAGGACACCGGCATGACCAGCCGGCGCATGACCATGTAGTTGGAGGTCATCACCAGCAAGGTATACGGCACCAGTGCCGCGTACATCAGCCAGTCCTTTTTGGTAAAGCCCAGCGCATTGTAGATCTCGTGGATGGCAATGAGCGTGATGGCTGCAATGACCAGATTGAAGATCAGCGTGTTGAAGGTGAACATGACGCCAATGAGGACGATGATGCCCACAATGGCTGTGATAATGCGTGTTTTCATAGGTTGGCTCTCCTTTGTTCTGCCGGAAGGCACTCCCCTCTTGCGGGTGCCGCACAACCCGGGGAACGGTCGGGTATTCCGGTCCCTGCGCCGTGCACAGGATATTTTGGGTGTAGTTGCTGCCTTACAGCCCGCCAAAGCGGCGGGACCGGTGGTTATACTCCTCAATGGCGGCGTCCAGGTCGGCACGGGTAAAGTCCGGCCACAGAACGTCCATTTCCACCAGCTCTGCATAAGCGGCCTGCCACAGCATGAAGTTGGACAGACGCTTTTCTCCGCTGGGCCGCAGGATAAAATCCGGGTCCTTCTGCCCGGCGGTGTACATGGCATCGCTGAGCATCTGCTCGGTGATCTCTTCCGGCTTCAGCTGCCCGGCTGCGGCCTTTTCCGCCAACTGCTGCGCGGCCCGCACGATCTCCGGGCGGCCGCCGTAGTTGATGGCAATGTTCAGGGTCATGCCCGTCTTGACTGCCGACTCCCCTTCCAGCTTGTTCATCAGCTGCTGCAGTTTTTCGTCCAGCACGGTGCGGTCGCCCATGAATTTGATGCGGATGTTGCGGTTCTTGTAGTCAAACCCCTTCAGCAGGTATTCGCCGAACAGCCGCATGATGGCGTTCACTTCTTCCAGCGGGCGCTTCCAGTTCTCGGTGGAAAAGGCATAGAAGTACACCGACGAAACGCCCAGCTCGTCGCAGTAGTCCGCGATATCGCTGAACACCTCGGCGCCTTTTTTGTGCCCGGCGGTGCGGGGCAGGCCCCGGTTCTTGGCCCAGCGGCCGTTGCCGTCCATGATGATGCCGATGGACAGCCCCTCCGCAAACTCTCTGGGATGTGCCATTTGCTCCTCCCGGCAGCATTGCTGCCCTGAAAAAAGTGCCGCGCACCACAGGCGCTGCTTTTTTGAAAAGCGGCTCCCCCACCAGCGCACGACACCTTACATTGTTGTTCTGCTCAGCGCAGCCGGATCAGACGGACATGATCTCCTTCTGCTTTTCTTCCACGGCAGCGTCGATGTTCTTGATATACTTGTCGGTCAGCTTCTGGACATCCTCTTCCATGGTCTTCTGGCTGTCCTCGGTCAGCTC
>OOAG01002555.1_pt1 | contig 11816 bp, 11 predicted proteins | sample 1671461 | NCBI WGS metagenome assembly OOAG01 (sample SAMN06348159, study PRJEB24527) | human gut metagenome | biome: human gut; feature: ankylosing spondylitis patient; material: feces | host: Homo sapiens | place: China | collected 2015-10 | reverse complement strand
CGGTCGGACGATGTTACACCGCCTCGTCGTTCACATCCGCGAACTGGCTTTGGTACAGCTCCGCATAGAAGCCTCCCTTGGCAAGCAGCTCTTCGTGTTTGCCTGTCTCTACAATATCTCCGTCCTTCATCACAAGGATGAGGTCCGCGTCGCGGATGGTGGACAGGCGGTGGGCAATGACAAAGCTGGTGCGGCCCTCCATCAGATGGTCCATGGCTTTCTGGATGGCGATCTCCGTGCGGGTATCCACGCTGGAGGTGGCCTCGTCGAAGATGAGGATCTTCGGCTCGGAGACGATGGTGCGGGCGATGGTGAGCAGCTGCTTCTGGCCCTGGCTGATATTGCTGGCTTCCTCGTTGAGCACAGTGTCGTAACCCTGAGGCAGCGTGCGCACAAAGTGGTCCACCTGCGCGGCCTTGGCGGCCGCCAGCACATCCTCGTCCGAAGCCGCAAGGCGGCCGTAGCGGATATTTTCCAGAATGGTGCCGTTGTACAGCCAGGTATCCTGCAGCACCATGCCGAACATATCGCGCAGGTCGTTGCGGGCAAACTGGCGCACATCGTAGCCGTCCAGAAGGATAGCGCCCTCGCTCACGTCGTAAAAACGCATCAGCAGCTTGACCATGGTGGTTTTGCCCGCGCCGGTGGGGCCTACGATGGCTACTTTCTGGCCGGGCTGGATGATGGCGGAAAAGTCGTTGATGATGGTTTTTTCCGGTGTGTACCCGAAATGGACGTGGGCAAATGCGACCTCACCCTGAATCAGGTCCGGCGAGAGAGGCTGCTCGGGGTCGGGCGTTTCCTCCGTCTCGTCCAGAAACTCAAACACGCGCTCGGCGGCCGCGGCTGTCTGCTGCAGCACATTGGAGATATTGGCGATTTGCTGGATGGGCTGCGTGAAGCTGCGCACATACTGGATAAACGCCTGAATGTCGCCCACGGTGATGGTGCCGTTCAGCGAAAGGAACCCGCCCAGAATACAGATGCCCACATAGCCCAGGTTGCCGACAAAGTTCATCAGCGGCATCATCATGCCGGAGAGAAACTGGCTTTTCCAGGCCGAGTTATACAGGTTATCGTTGATTTCGTTGAACGTCTTGATGCTTTTTTCTTCACCGTTGAAGGCCGTTACCACCAGATGACCGCCATACATCTCCTCCACGTGTCCGTTGGCGTGGCCCAGATAAGCCTGCTGCTTTTGGAAAAAGGGCTGGCTGCGCTTGACCACGTTGCTGACGATGATGAGGCTCAGCGGCAGGATGCACAGGGCAACCAGCGTCATCAGCGGGCTGATGGTGAGCATCATCACCAGAACGCCGATAAACTGCGTCACGCTGGTGACGATCTGCGTCATGCTCTGGTTGAGTGTCTGCGTCACGGTGTCCACGTCGTTGGTGATGCGGCTGAGCACTTCACCGTTGGGTACACGGTCAAAATAAGCCAGAGGCATGCGGTTGATCTTCTGGCTGATATCCCTGCGCATTCCGTAGCTGATCTGGGTAGAGACTTTTGTCATGATAAAGCCCTGGATATAAGACAGCACGGCTGAGACCAGATATATAATGCCAAGGAAGAGCAGGATGCGGGCCACGGCCTCAAAGTCGATGCCGCCGGTGCCCGTGAGCTGGGCGATGATGCCGTTAAACAGCTCGGTGGTGGCGTTGCCAAGAATTTTTGGGCCGATGATGGAAAACACGGTGGAAGCGATGGCAAACAGCATCACCGCGATGATGGCGGGCAGATATTTGCCCAGGTATGAAATGAGTTTTCCCATGGTGCCTTTGAAGTCCTTGGCTTTTTCACCGGGCATCATGCCGCGGGGGCCGCCGCCCATGGGGCCTCTGTGTTTTTGCTCTGCCATTATGCCAATTCCTCCTTTGAAAGCTGGCTTTCCGCGATCTCACGGTAGGTCTTGCAGCTTGCCAGCAGCTCCCTGTGCGTGCCGATGCCCATAACGCGGCCCTCGTCCAGCACCACGATCTGTTCGGCATGCATGATGGTGGAAACGCGCTGTGCCACGATGAGCACGGTGGCACCTTCGGTGTAGCCCTTCAATGCCTTGCGCAGCTTTGCGTCTGTTTTGAAATCCAGCGCGGAGAAGGTGTCGTCAAAGATGTAAACAGGCGCTTTCTTTACCAGCGCGCGGGCGATGGAAAGACGCTGGCGCTGTCCGCCCGAAACATTGGTGCCGCCCTGACTGATGGCGGTTTCAAAGCCGTCCGGCAGCTCGTCGATGAATTCCGTGGCCTGGGCCACCTCGGCGGCCCGGCGCAGCACATCCGCGTCGGCATCCTCGCCGCCGTAACGCAGATTGGAGCTGATGTCCCCGCTGAACAGCACGCCTTTCTGCGGCACATAACCAATGGCGTCGCGCAGCTCATGCTGTGGGATGTCGCGAACGTCCACGCCGTCCACTGTGACGCTGCCGGCCGATACGTCGTAAAAACGGGGAATGAGATTGATAAGCGTGGATTTGCCGCTGCCGGTGGAACCGATGAAGGCCGTTGTCTCGCCGGGCCGGGCCGTAAATGTTACATGCTCCAGCACATTTTCGTCCGCGCCCTCATAGTGGAAGGAGACGTCGTTGAACTGCACAAGCCCTTTCACTTTTTCCGGCAGGTGCCTGGGCTGGGGCGCGTCCTGCACGCTGCTTTCGCTGGCAAGGACATCCGCGATGCGGCCCGCCGAGACGGAGGCGCGGGGGACCATCACGAACATCATGCTGATCATGAGGAAGCTCATAATGATCTGCATGGTGTACTGGATGAAGGCCATCATGTCGCCCACCTGCATGGCGGAATCCGCGATCTGGTGGCCGCCGACCCATACGATCAGCAGGGAAACGCCGTTCATTACCAGCATCATCACAGGCATCATCGTGGCCATGGCGCGGAACACGAACAGGTTGTTGTCGGCAAGGTCCTTATTAGCTTTGTCGAAGCGTTTCTCTTCAAAATCCTGCGTGGCGAACGCGCGGATGACCATCATGCCTGAAAGATTCTCGCGGCTGACAAGGTTCAGCTTATCCACCAGCTGCTGCATGATCTTGAAGCGGGGCATGGCGATGGCGGAGATCGTGCAGATGAGGCCCAGAATGAGCACTACGGCCAGCGCGATGACCCACGCCATGCTCACGCTTTTGCTCAGGGCCATAATGGTGCCGCCGATTCCGATGATGGGCGCGTAGCACATGATACGCAGGCCCATCGTTACAAGCCCCTGCACCTGCGTCACGTCGTTGGTGCTGCGGGTGATGAGGCTGGCGGTGCCGAATTTGTCGTATTCATTGTTGGTAAAGCTGGTCACTTTTGCGAAAATATCCCGCCGCAGATCCCGCGCGATGCCCGCGCCCATGCGGCTGCCGCAGAAGCCGACGCTGATGGCGCACACGGCCAGCAGAAGGGCCATCAGCAGCATTTTGCCGCCGGTGCGGAAGATATAGCTTGTCTGCATGGCGTCTGTATCCGCGCCAAGCTGCATGTAAAAGCCTTTGGTGAACACGGCGGCCGTCTGGCTGAGCATGCTTTCCGGCGTGGCGGCGGCAGCGGCAATGGCATCGTCTACCATGCCCTGAGGCAGCATGGCAAGCATGGGGACAAGCTCGCCCAGTTTGGACATGTCCATGGCCTTGCTGTCGGTATCGCCGGCAGCGATGTCCTGCCCGCTTTGCTCGGCAAGGTCCTTAACAACGGTCATCAGCGCATAGGACGCACGGCTGAACGCGCTGTCCAGTTGAGCTTGCGTGCTGTCGTCCAGATTCGGAATCTGTCGGTATACATCGGTGTCAGATACCTTGGGCCAATCTGTCACAAACCGATCCCATTCATCCGCCGTCATGTTTGCCTGTTCGGCCAGGACATACTGGCTTTGGGCAAGAGCCCGGTCCTCCTCGGACATAAAGGCGCTCATCAGCTGCAAGCCCTCGGCGGAAACCGCTTTTGGCGCGGCCTCGGTGATACCGCCCTGCTGGATGCCCACATTCACGATATCGCTCATGAGGTTGGGCAAATTAAGATCCACGGCGGCCTGGCAGAACATCAGCACGATGGCCGCCAGCGCGAAGCCGATATAGGGCTTTAGGTAGCGCTTCAATTTCATCATTTGGAATCACTCTCCCGTTCTTCTTCCTGTGCGGCGACCGCCTGCTCCAGCGCAATGGCCAGTTCGCCCAGCAGATGCAAAAGCGTTTCAAAATTTTGGGGGCCAAGATAGTCGATCGACCGGGAAAGAATGCTGCCGAAACGGCGGTAGGCCACTTCCATCACAGTGCGCCCCTCCGGGGTGACGCAGACGCCGATGACACGCCGGTCATCCGGGTCGGGCACGCGCTCCACATAGCCCTGTGCCTCCAGCGCGCTGACGCGCTGGCTCAATGCGGGCAGGCTTTGATGCATGGCGCCCGCAAGCGCGGTCAGCGTAAGAGCGCCATGTTCCTGAGACGGCGTGCAGCTTTGCCCGGGCATTCTGCCGTGGTGGGCAATGGCCATAAGTGTGCCAAACTGAGATTTGCTCAGATGTTCGCACGGGGTGACGCTCTGCCAGGCTTTGCGCACCCGGTCCATCAGCCGGAACAGCTCGGCTGCGTTGTTTTCCAGCCCCTTCATGGTTTACCTCCTGTTGGATTTGCTTGTTAAAAGTTAATATTCCTAATTGTTAACAATTTTAATAATTAGGATGCTTAACTAATATACGGCAAAATATACCTGTCGTCAAGCGGGAATCGGGAAAGTTCACAAATCATTCAAATTTTTCCGGGCAGAATGCGCAAACGTCTGTTCCACAGGTTATGAAAGCCATCGCCCCCGGTAGGCGCGGGATGCGCCGCCGGGGGCGATGGCTTTTGCAGGAAACGGTCGTTTTTCTGTCTGTGACGGCCGCGGCCGGGAAAAGGCTGCGGACACGAAAAAGCATAAGGCTATTTTTTTACCTTCATCCGTTTGATGACCTTCAAACGCGTGAATTCTTCGCGTTCATGCTCTTCCAGCGTGCCGGAAATAAATTTGATGTTGCCCTCCAGGCGGGGAATGACCACATTTTCCAGCATGTTGGCGCGGCGCTGTGTCTTTTTGATGGCCATGGCCAACCGGTAAACGCTGTTTTCAATGCCTGCGAGCTGCGCGCAGAGCTGTTTGACTTTATCGAAGCAGACATAGGCGTAGTCGAGCTGGGCATTGCTGCCGGAGAAGCCGTAGTAGGGGTACAGAGGCCGGCTGGCCAGATGCCCGGTGGGCAGGTCCACGCCCATGATGCTGTGTCCCGTGACGGAAAAGCCTTTTTCCTCGGGAACGGCGCCCTCCAGGGCATGCTCGATGCCCAGCGTGATATTGGCGCTCTCCAGCGCTTTGTATGCCTTGATGAACGTGTCGCCGATGGCGCGCTGCATACCGGCCGCTTCGTCGATGAGCTTCATCATCTCGCGCATCAGCACATTGCGTTTGCGGTCCAAAAGGTCGAAGCCCAGTTTTGCCAGCGTCAGGTTTTTTTTGCAGGCGATCAAATTGCCCTTTGTGGGGAAGATCTGTTCGGCCATGGGCTCACCTCCATTTCAATGAATCTGTCCGGCCCGCATGGGCGGCCGGCTCAATGCTTGCGGTAATGCTGTTCCAGCACGGCTTCGTCCACACGGTCCAGCTCCTCGCGGGGCAGGATGGAGAGCAGGCGCCAGCCAAGGTCCAGGCTCTGGTCGATGGTGCGGTCCTCATTGGGGCCCTGGCCCAGAAATTCCTTTTCGAAGTGGGCGCCGAAATCCAGATACAGTTTATCGGTCTCGCCAAGCTCCTCTTCGCCGATGACGCTGGCCAGGTCCCGCGCGTCGTTTACCTTGGCGTAGCTGGCGAACAGCTGGTTGGAAACGTCCGCGTGATCGGCACGGGTGTAGCCTTCGCCGATGCCGTCCTTCATCAGGCGGGACAGGCTGGGCAGAACACTGATGGGCGGATAAACGCCCTGCTGGTCCAGGTAGCGGTCCAGCACGATCTGCCCTTCGGTGATATAGCCTGTCAAATCGGGGATGGGGTGTGTGATATCGTCGTTGGGCATCGTCAGAATGGGAATCTGCGTTACGCTGCCCTCGCGCCCCTCGATAACGCCCGCGCGCTCGTACAGGCTGGCGAGGTCGGAATAAAGATAGCCCGGATAGCCCTTGCGGCCCGGGATCTCGCCCTTGGAGGATGAGAATTCGCGCAGCGCTTCGGCGTAGCTGGTCATATCCGTCATCACCACGAGGATATGCATGCCCTGCTTGAAGGCGAGGTATTCGGCCGCTGTCAGCGCGCAGCGCGGCGTGAGGATGCGCTCTACGATGGGGTCGGACGAGAGGTTCAAAAACATTGTAACACGGGACAGCGCGCCGGATTCTTCAAAGCTGCGGCGGAAATATTCCGCCACGTCCTTGGTCACGCCCATGGCGCAGAACACCACGCCGAAGTTGGCGCCCTCATCCTCACTCAGCTTGGCCTGCCGCACGATCTGCGCGGCAAGCTTGTTGTGGCTCATGCCGCTGCCGGAGAAGATGGGCAGCTTCTGGCCGCGGATCAGCGTAATAAGGCTGTCGATGGAAGAAATACCCGTGCGGATGTAGTTGCGCGGATAACTGCGGGAGACAGGGTTGATGGCGCTGCCGTTGATATCCTCGAAGCGCTCGGCGTAAACAGGGCCGAGGCCGTCGATGGGTTCGCCCGCGCCGTTGAAAATGCGGCCCACGATCTCGGGCGCGAGCGCCAGGCGCATGGGGCTGCCCGTAAAGCGGCTGGCCGTGCCTGAAAGCGTCATGCCGCTGGTGCCCGCAAACACCTGGATGACGGCGCGCTCGCCTTCCAACGCCGCGATGCGGCCCAGGCGCGTGCCGGTGGCGGTTTTCATCTCCACCATTTCCTCGAAGCCGACGCCTTTTACGCCGTCCACCGCGACAAGCGGGCCGTTGATGTCAGAAAGGCCCAAATATTCCATTGCCATATGCAAACGCTCCTTTCCGTTCAGCCCGCCGCAGGGGTCTGCTTTGCAAGCAGCTGCGCGCACATATCGTCCAGCTCCTTGTTGTACTCGCCGAACATTTCCGGCTTGTCGTTGGGAATCTCATACTTTACCTTTACCAGCTTGTCGAACAGCCCCGCTTCGGCCATGGCACTGACGGGAACGCCCTTGTCCACCAGCTCCACGGCGCGGTCATACAGGTGGAGAATGGCCTCCATCATCCACATCTGTTTGTCCAGCGGCACATAGGTGTCGTTTTTGTGGAAAGCGTTCTGCTGCAGAAAGCCCGTCCGGATGACGCGCGCCGTCTCAATGACGACCTTCTGGCTGTCGGGCAGCACATCCGAGCCGATGAGCTTGACGATCTCCATCAGCTTGTTTTCCTCGCTGAGCAGGCCCAGGATGCGGCCGCGCATGGTGCAGAACTTTTCACCCAGATGCTCGGTGTAGTAGGGGTCCAGGTCTTCGTAATATTCGCTGTAGCTCATGGTCCAGTTGATGGCGGGGTAATGGCGCGCGTAGGCGAGGCTTTTGTCCAGCGCCAGAAAGCAGCGCACAAAACGCTTGGTGTTCTGGGTGACGGGCTCCGAAAAATCGCTGCCCTGGGGCGAGACCGCGCCGATGATGGACACGCTGCCCGCCGCGCCGGAAAGGGACTGCACGCAGCCCGCGCGCTCATAGAACGCGGCCAAGCGGCTGGGCAGGTAGGCGGGGAAGCCCTCTTCGGCGGGCATCTCCTCCAGACGGCCGGAGATCTCGCGCAGCGCTTCTGCCCAGCGGGACGTGGAATCCGCCATCATGGCCACGTCGTAGCCCATGTCGCGGTAGTATTCCGCCAGCGTGATGCCCGTGTAGATGGACGCCTCGCGTGCGGCCACGGGCATATTGCTGGTATTAGCGATGAGCACCGTGCGCTCCGTCATGGGCTTGCCGCTTTTGGGGTCGATCAGCTCGCGGAATTCGTTCAGCACCTGCGTCATCTCGTTGCCGCGCTCGCCGCAGCCCACATAGATGATGATGTCCGCGTCGCTCCACTTGGCAAGCTGGTGCTGCGTCATCGTCTTGCCGGTGCCGAAGCCGCCGGGAATGGCGGCCGTGCCGCCCTTTGCAATGGGAAACAGCGTGTCGATGACGCGCTGGCCCGTGATGAGCGGACGGCCGATGGGCTCCCGCGCGGCCACGGGACGGGGCGTGCGGATGGGCCACTTTTGTGCCAGACAAACGGTCTTTTCCTCACCGGAGGCCGTCGTTATCTTACAGATGGGGTCCGTCACGGTATATTGGCCGTTTTCAGCGGCCCAGGTAACGACGCCGGAAATATCCGGGGGCACCATGCTTTTGTGGGTGATGATGCTGGTCTCCGGGCAGGTTGCGACGACCGTACCGCCCGAAACGCTGTCGCCGGGCTTGACGGTGACGGTCACATCCCACCTGCGGGCCATATCCAGGCTGTCCACATGGACGCCCGTGGCGATGAACGCGCCGTTTTTTTGGGCGATATCCGTGAGCGGACGCTCGATGCCGTCAAAAATATTTTCCATGATGCCGGGCCCGAGCGTGGCGGAGAGCGGCGCGCCGGTGCCCTTGACGGGCTCACCCACCAGCAGGCCGGTGGTGTTCTCGTACACCTGGATGGTGGTGCGCGCTTCGCTGACGCTGATGACCTCGCCGATGAGGCCCGCGTTTCCGACGTACACCATCTCCGCCATGCCGAACGTGCTGGTATCCTTCACCGTGACGACAGGCCCGTTGATCGAATAAATTACATCTTTCATAGGCTTGCTCCTAATTCCAGGCCGTCCGGAAAAAACGCTTGAAAAAACGGCTTTTCCGGCAGCGGCCCATACTCGTTTGCGCGCCTGCGCGCCCGGATGGGCGCGGCGCGCGTTACTCCACCCGCAGCTTGCAGCGCGTCAAAAAGGCGGCGCGCTCGGCTGCGGCGGCGAAATCCAGCGTTTCGTCGTACAGGATATGCTGTGTCTCCAGCTTGACGCCGCCCAGACGGATGGAACCGTCTACGGCGATATCCGCCGAGGGAAGGGCCTTTTTCACCACGGAGGCCAGCAGCGCCTCGTCGGCACGGCGCAGGCGCACCGTGCATTTGCCGGAAATTTCCGGTGCGCGCCTGGCCAGCGCGTCCGCCACGCGCTGGGCGTAAGCGGGTGTCCCGGTGTACTCCTCCAGCGCCTCTTCCATTTCGGCAAACAGGCCGTTCACAAGCTGGCTGCGGTACACCAGCAGCTTTTTGCGGTTGTCCTGCTTGACCGAGGCCATTTTGCGGGCCAGACGGTTCTTGGCCTCTTCCCGGTAGGGGATGAGCGGGTCGCCCCGGTGGCCCTCCATCAGCTTGTCAAAGTTGGCGTCCCCCTGGCGCCTGGCGTCGTCGATGATGCGCTGCGCCTGCGTTTTTGCCGCTTCAATGACAGAGTCCTCGAACTCGGAGTATTGCTCCGGCGTTTCCATGCTGCGCACGGCGCGCTGCTGCTCGGCTGCTTTCTTATTCATGCTCGTCACCTCAAATTTTAACGCCCACGACCTCGGAGATATAGCGTTTGATGCTGTCGCCGGGGTTCGAGTCGCTGTGGCGGTCCGGCATTTCGACGATGAGCGGCCGCTTGCGCGTGAGCTTGTATTCAAATACGACCGCGGAGCATTTCGCGACCAGCTTGTCGGTGATGAGCACAAGGCCGATGTCCGGGTCCGCACAGGCCTTGTCCAGCGCCGCGCGCACTTCGTCCTCTTCGTGCACCACGACGCCTCTGACGCCCACCAGCCGCATGCCGGCCAGCGTGTCCACGTTGTCGCTGATCAGGAAATATTTCATGGCTTAAAACTTGGTGATGATGAGGATGGCAATGAGCATGCCGTACAGCGCGATGCCTTCGCCCAGAACCACGAAGATCAGCGCTTTGCCGAAGCTCTTCGGGTCCTCGGTGAGGGCGCCGATGGCGGCGGGCGCGCCGGAACCGACGGCAATGCCGGCGCCGATGCCGGCGACGCCCACGGCCAGGGCGGCGGCGATCATGCCGATGCTGGTACCGTCCGTTTGGGACGACCAATTTTGCCTTCTTCTTTATATTTGGGAATAGCCCTCATAATTGGTTATTTGTGATATATCAGATATATCATATTCTGCCCTGGATCACAAACGCATTTTCTCCCAGAGTGTGTTGAGCTTTCATCAAAAAGCGTCTGTTTCACCCCAAAAGGTGCGATTTTCCGGAGCAGGATGACAGATACAGCTGGATATGGTAAAATAGGGGAGCCAATCTTAGGAGGGCGCCATGCTGATCTATTTGACCATGATCGAGGCGGAGGAGGACCGACACCGGTTTCTGTCCCTCTACCGCCGATACAAAAAGCTGATGCTGTATATCGCCCACGACATCCTGCACGACCCCCACGACGCGGAGGACGCGGTGCACGAGGCTTTTTTGCGCCTTGCGGAAATGATCGAGAAAATTCATGAAATTGACTGTCCTGAAACCAGGTCTCTGATCGTTATGATTACAAAGAGCAAAGCCATCGACCTGTACCGGAAGAAAAAGCGGCGGGCGGGGACGGTCCCCCTGGAGGACTGGGCCGCCGCCGCACCACCCCAGGCCGAGGGTGTGGAGCGGGGGGACGGGGTGGCCCGGGCCATTGCGGCCCTGCCCCGGCGTGAACGGGATGTGCTGCTGCTGAAATACGACCAGGGATATGGCAATTCCGAGATCGGGAAACTTCTGGGCCTGCGGCCGGATCACATATCCCAAATCGCCCACCGGGCCAAAGAGCACCTGCGCAAAAATTTGGAGGAAATGGGGGTGGAGGTATGACCGATCAGGAGCTGGACCGCCTTTTGTACGCCCACGCCGGGGCGGCCCGGGACCTTGTGCTGGCCCAGCTGCCCCCGGAGGGCGAGCTGCCCGACATCCCCACCTCCCCCCGGTTCCAGCGGCGCATGAAGGCCCTCATCCGCCGGGCCGACCGCCCGGGCTGGGCCAAGGCCGCCCTGCGCTGTGCCCGCCAGGCGGCGGTCATCCTTCTGGTGTGCGGGACCCTCACCTTCTCCGGCCTGATGGTCACCTCCCAGGCCTTCCGGACTCAGGTCATCGCGGTCATCACCCAGGTGTTCCAGGAGTTCACCGAGTTCCGCTTCTCCGCCCGGGAGGAAACGGCGCGCAGGGCCGGGGACGTCGCCCTGACCTATCTGCCCGAGGGCATGGAGGAAATCCGCCGGAGCGGCAATCATATCAGCCTCCACATCTTCTTTGAGGACGCGACAGGAAACACCATGCGGCTGACCCACACCGTCATCGGCGATAAAACCTCTCATGTTTCGATGCTGGACACCGAGGACGCGGAGGTGGAGAACTTCTATATCCAGGGTGAACAAGCTATTGCAGTCAGCAAAAAGGGCGTCAGCACCATCCAATGGACCAACGGCAACAGCGTCTATAATCTGCGAGGGACTATCCCCATGGAGGATCTGAAACGGGTGGCTGCGGGGGTCCAATGACCCAGTAAAAACTTTTGAAAAAATTTTTGGATTTTTTTGCGTTAACTGTCAAAAACAGCCTCCCCCCGTCGTTATGATATATGAACGCACGGAGGGAGGTGATTTTTATGCGTATCAAAGCAAGCAAGCTGCTGGCGGCGGTGCTGGCCCTGTGCCTGACTCTGGGGACCGCCCCCGCCGCCAGCGCCGCCGCTCTGCCCCAGTCCGCTCCCGGCTTTCAGGACATTACCCCGTACTCTCTATACATCGGCGATTCCAACTGCTCTCTGGACATCTCGGGCCGGACGGCGTACCTCAGTGCCTGGGTAGAGGGCTATCCCGGCGAGGCCACCAAGTGCAAGGT
>OOAG01002539.1_pt1 | contig 11856 bp, 10 predicted proteins | sample 1671461 | NCBI WGS metagenome assembly OOAG01 (sample SAMN06348159, study PRJEB24527) | human gut metagenome | biome: human gut; feature: ankylosing spondylitis patient; material: feces | host: Homo sapiens | place: China | collected 2015-10 | reverse complement strand
AGGCCATCAGGATCTGGTTCATGAAGAAGGTCATCACGCTGCCCACGCACTGCATGGCGATGCTGGGCAGGCCGACGACATAGATGCGCTGGATGGCGTCTGCACTGGGGCGGAAGCCGTGCCAGCGGATCTGGATGTCGGGGTTCTTCTTCAGGTTGAAGAAGATGGCGGCACCGGCACCGCAGAACTGGCCGATGACCGTGGCCACTGCCGCGCCGGTGGTGCCGGACAGGGCCTCACCGCAGTAGCCGAAGATGAAGATGGGGTCGAGCACGATGTTCACGATGGCACCGATGAGCTGGCTGCACATGCTCAGGTTGGTGCGGCCGGTCGCGGCCAGCAGCTTTTCGCTCATGGTCTGCAGGAACAGGCCCAGACTGAACACGGAACAGACGGTCAGGTAGCGGATGCCCTGCTCGGCGATCTCCACATCACTGGTCTGCGCATAGAAATACGGCTTCATGCAGGTCAGACCGATGATGAAAAAGGCAGCAAAGCTGCACAGCGCCAGGAAGATGCCGTTTTCAGCCGTCCTGTTGGCGCGCTCCTGGTCTTTTTCACCCAGGCTCTTGGACAGCAGGGCGTTGACGCCGACGCCGGTGCCGACACCGACGGCGATCATCATGTTCTGCAGCGAGAAGGCCAGCGAAACGGCGGTCAGCGCACCTTCGCTGACATGCGAAACGAAGATGGAGTCCACGACATTATAAAGTGCCTGGACCAGCATCGAGACCATCATCGGGATGCTCAGCTTGACGAGCAGCGGGTTGATGGCCATGGTGCCCATGATGTTTTCCTGGGCGGTGGGGGGATTGGTCTGCTTGTTTTCCACGATTTCTCCTTTTGACGTTTTTTCTCTATGCTTGAAACGTGGGCAGAGCGCCGAAGCACCCTACCCACGCAGCATCATTGTTTTTTGACCTTGCAGCCCGGAACGGTTACTTCTCCGCAGCCTTTTCCTTGGCGGCCACTGCGTCCAGGATCATCTTCACGCAGGTCTCGCGGCCCAGGGCGGCGTTGATGGCAAGGTCGTAGTTGTGGGCATCACCCCAGCGGTTCTGGGTGTAGTAGTTGTAGTAGGCCGAGCGGTTGCGGTCGGTCTTCTCGATCTCTTCCTTGATGCCCTTCTCGTCGTGTGCCTTGACCAGAGGGTCGGTCTTGGCCAGCTCACGGCGCCACTCCACCGGCGCATAGATGAAGACGCGCAGCACGTCCTTGCGGTCCCGCAGCACATAGTCACCGCAGCGGCCCAGAATGACACAGGGGCCTTCCTCTGCCAGCTGCTTGATGATGCGGCTCTGCAGGATGAACACCTGATCGCCCAGCGGCAGCTCGTTGCCCATGGTGTACAGGCTGTACAGCAGGCTGTGGGTGTGCCGTTTCTCGCTGGCGGCAACAGCCTCCTCGGACAGGCCGGAGTGTTTGGCTGCCATGGTGATCAGCTCCTTGTCGTAGAGCTTGATGCCCAGAGCATTTGCAACATCCTCTGCGATGTAGTTGCCGCCGGTGCAGTACTCACGGCCAATGGTGATGATCGTCTTTGCCATAATGTGTTCCTCCTATATAACAGTTTTTATCCCCGGAAAGAGTTTGGCGGGGGCGGGCCTAGCGGCCCGGCTGCCCGGTGCTCTGGGGGTCATTCTGAGGTGCGGCAGGCGGTGCTGCCGGGGGTCTGAGCGGCGCGGGCAGGCGGACTTCCGCGACCCGCATCCGGCCGGTCTGGTCTACGGCGTAAACGCTGCACCGCCCACCTGCGGCCAGCTGTTCGGGCGGGAAGCACAGGCCTCCGTCCGGGGTGCGCTCCATCCGGCGGAACGTCCGGTGAGCCGTGGTGGCATGGGCGATGCCGTCGTGCAGGGTGTAGGCGGTCCAGCCGGAGAAATCGTCCGGCAGCGGGTCGCGCTGGCCCCGCTGCTCAAAGTAATAGCAGCGGCCATCCTCGCTGCGGGCCAGTTCGCAGCGGACGCGGTCGGGCAGGTCGGCGGCTGCATCTCTGGGCTTGCGCCGCAGGGCGATGGCCCGGCCTGTGAAGTAGCGCAGGAAATCCGACAGCGCCATGGTGCAGTTGACGGAGCCGTCGCTGTCAGCGGTGGGGTCGTTGAGCAGGACATAATCAGCCATCACGGCGTCGTCGTGGCCAAAGCCCCGCAGCCCCATCCAGATGCCCACCGGGTCACGCTGGCCCCGGATGCGGCGCTCGACCCGGACGGCAACGGGGCAGTCATCGTGGATCTGGGTGCGCAGGTCCTGCAGGTCCATCCAGGCCTGCCAGCAGGGAAAGCCGCAGCAGCCTGCGGCAGCCGCTGCAAAGGCGGCGTTGCCGGTGCTCCGGGTGGCGTTGTCCTCCATGGCGTAGGCCACCTCTTCGGGCAGGATGTCCTCACCCCAGCGGTTCATCAGAGCCGCCATGACGAGGGGCAGATCCATCTCCCGGCCAAAGCTGGGGTCGTGGGCAGAGAAGCAGTATTCCGGCAGATAGAGCCGCCGGTTCAGCGGCCTGCCCTCGTGTTTTTCCCAGGTCAGGGGGCGGACGGCGGCGGCCAGCAGCCGCACAGCGGGGGTGGATTTGTCGTCGTTGGTCGAGAGGTTGACCTGCAATTGGATGCCGGTGCCGCCGCCCGGCGTGGCCACGGTGACGGTGTCCCCCAGCAGGAAGATCATCCCGTCCTCGCTCTGGGCGTTGATGCTGCAGCGGGGGTAATCCGGGGCCCACTTGCCAAAGCTCATCCAGCCGGTCCAGGTGTTCCCGGCATAGACCCGGCAGCGCACCTCCACCATCGTGTTATGCGGGGCGCTGGCGTTCCAGCTGACGTTCAGGTTGCAGAAAGCCGGCATCGCGAACTCCGGCGTGGTGTAGCTGCCGTAGGGCAGATACCGCCCGGCGGAGCTGTCCAGCACCAAAGCGCCGCTTTCCAGCGCGACATTGTCCAGCGCGCCGCGGGAGAAGGTCTCGGTGCCCTGCAACACGAGGTTATTTCGTTGTTCCATCGCACGGTTCTCCTTTGCGCATCGGTGAAAGATCAGTGTTCGGTGCCGTCCGGCTCGTCTTCGCCGTATTCCTCCCGGAGGGCGGCGTCCAGCTCGGCGTCGTGCAGCTTCTGGAGGCTCTCCTCGATGTGGAAGACGCGGTTCACGTCGCCGTAGACGATCTGGCAGCAGACCTCAGTCTGGAACCAGAAGCCGAAGATGAGCATCAGGAAGATGCCCAGCGGCATGCACAGGATGACGACGCCCCAGAACAGGATGGTCACGATGGCGGACGCCAGCGCGTGGGGCAGGAAGGCGATCATGCAGTTCAGGCAGTTCTTCAGCGTCTGGTGGAAGGGCTGGTCCAGCAGGACCACCTGCGGCCACATGTAGGCGAACAGCATGTGGAACAGCACCAGGTTCAGCACCGTGGCCACCCACATGGGCAGGCCGACGTTGGTGCCGTGGTACAGCATGTTGAAGCAGAAATAGACGAGGAAGATCTGGATGGTGATGACGGTGCAGTAGACGATGCCGGGCAGGATGGCGGCTTTGAAGTTCCGCTTGAACGCGCGGCGGTAGGTGGTCCACCAGTAGCCCGCCTCATCGCGCAGGGCGCGGAGCACGGTGTCATACATGCCCGCCAGTGCGGGGCCGGCCAGGATGCCGCCCGCAATGGCGCTGACCACCATGACGGTGAGGTTGTTCATCAGAAAACCGACATACACCAGGCAGATGACCGGCAGAAAGCCGATGCAGGTGAGCAGATTGGCCAGGAACATGCCGGACATGTCGCGCCCGACCAGCTCAAAAAAGCGGCCGATGCCCGTTTTGCGGGGGGCGTCCTTCTCGACGCCCGGCCCGGCCTTGCGGAAATCATTTGCAGAAGGAAAAAGACCCATTTTGTTTCGAACCCTTTCTGGTTTGGCTCAGTGCCGCAGGGCAGAAGGAAAAGGAACTGCCCATTGTGCTACCTTTCTTTCTATAAATATACCCGGATTTTGTGAATTTTGCAAGCCATCCGGCCCTTCATTTGTAAAAAAAGTGTTTCGGCTCCCATTTTCGCCCAAAGTGTGGTACAATGAAACAGGCTTTTCAGGCCAGAAGGAGGAACGTATCATGAGCATTCTTCGCACGATCGCGATGTTTGTATATCTGTTTGGCTATATGATCGTCCACTACGGTGTGCTCCGCCGGGCCGAGCGCGCCCTCGCCGCCGGGGACATGGATACCGTGGAGCAGATCATCAACAAGCATATCCCGCACTGGAGCCGGGGCATCCTGAAGGTGACCGGCGCACAGCTGGTGGTGGAAGGGCAGGAGAACATCCCAAGGGACGGCCCCTGCGTCTTCGTGGGCAACCACCGCAGCTACTACGACATCCCGCTGCTTCTGGTGGCGCTGGATGCGCCCCACGGCATCCTGGCGAAAGAGGAGCTGGAAAAGATCCCTCTGCTCAACCGCTGGATGAAGCTGCTGGGCTGCGTTTTCGTCAAGCGCGACGACATCCGCGCCTCCGTCAAGGCGCTGAACGATGCCACGGCCATCGTGGAGAGCGGCAAGAGCTTCGTCATCTTCCCCGAAGGCACCCGCTATAAGGGCGAAGAGGGCGGCGCAGGCGAGTTCAAGGCCGGTGCGTTCCGCATCGCCATCAAGACCGGTGCCCCGGTGGTGCCGGTGGCCATCTCCGGTGCCCGCGGCCTGTTCGAGGCCCACGGCAACCGCGCGACCCCCGGTTCCATCCACATCCGCATCCTGCCGCCCATCCGGACGGTCGGCATGAGCAAGGCAGAGCAGAAACAGCTGCCCGAAGCCGTCCGCCAGACCATCCTCGCACAGCTTTAAGGAGAACTATGGCAAGCTATCGTTACGAACGCGACATCCAGCCCGGCGACCTCAAACCCCGCCGGGAAAAACAGTATACCCGGAAAGAACGCTGGGCCAACTGGTGGGATTATAACCTGAAGTGGGTGATCCTCATCGGCATCGCCGCGGCCTTTGTGGCGTACAACTTCATCGGGCAGTATTTCTTTACCACCAAGGCCGACTACAATGTGGCCGTGGTGGCCCCCTACTACCTGCCGGAGGATACCGTGAACGCGCTCCAGACCCAGCTTGCCCAATTCGGCGAAGACCGGAACGGCGACGGCAAGGTGGTCGTGACCCTGAACGTCTATACGCTGGACTATTCCGACGAGGAGACCCAGACCGAGAGCGCGGCCTACCTGACCATGGCGGGCACCACCAAGCTGGCCGCCGATGTGCAGGGCGGTCTGAGCGCGGTCTTCCTGCTGTACGACCCGGCGGGCTTTGAAGAGAGCACCGGTACCCTGCGCTACCTCGACGGCAGCCTGCCTGAACCCGGCAGCGACGGCGACTGGTGGAACATGGTCTACCGGTGGACCGACTGCCCTGCCCTGACCGGGCTGGACCTTGGTGAATACCAGGCCGACACCACCCACGCTCAGGGCGGCGACAGTCAGGAGTACATGGCGCAGTTCTACGTCGGGATGCGCGGTGCCTGGAACTCCGGCACCGCCGACAACCTCAAGGGCGGCGAAGCGTTCTGGCAGGCGCTGACTGCCGGGGCCGTCTCCACCGCCAGCGCGGAGGACTGACGCCATGCGGTTCCGCCTGATCAAGCGGGAGGCCGGCGCACCCCGCCGCCTGCCCGCCCCGCCGCCCCCGGAGCCAAAACGCGCCCCGCCCCGCGCCGCCGACCTCGACAACCCCTATGGCCGGTATTACGGGAAGGCGCGGAGCCGGGAAGACCTGCGAAAATGACCCGACAGAAGAGTCTCATCCGCCCGATGGCAGATGAGACTCTTTCGTTTTTCCAAAGCAAAATCTGAAAAAAACTCTGCACAGAACCGGGGCGGGGTTTGTTGTTTCTGTGTCCGGGTTATGGTATACTCATTCCGTATCATCTCCGGTATCATGAAAACAAAGGATGTGGAACCCATGGACGCACTGGACAAAGCCCGCCGGGAGATCGACACGGTGGACGCCGCGCTGGCCGCGCTGTTCGAGCGGCGGATGGCGGCTGTGCTGGCGGTCGCCGAATACAAAAAGGCCCACGGCCTGCCGATCTTCGATGCCGCGCGGGAAGCCGTGGTGCTGGACAAAGCCGAAGCGCGCATTCAGGACCCCGCCCTGCGCCCCTATTACCGCGACCACGTACAGCACATGATGGATGTGGCCAAGCAGTACGAGGCCGAGGTGCTGGGCCGGAACCGCGCCGCCTATCAGGGCGTGGAGGGAGCCTTTGCGCACATCGCGCTCAAGGCGCTCTTCCCCCATGCGGAGGCGGTCAGCTGCCCCACCTGGGACGAGGTCTTCGACGCGGTGGAACGCGGCGATGCAGCCCATGGCGTGGTCCCCTTTGAGAACAGCCACGCGGGCGATGTGTCCGCCGTGCTGGACCTGTGCTACAACCACCCCGCCCTGTGGGTCGTGGATGTGTACGATTTGCCCATCTCGCAGAACCTGCTGGTCCTGCCCGGCACCCCGCTGAGCGAGCTGAAGCATGTGTACAGCCACCAGCAGGCCATTGCCCAGAGCGAGACCTTCTTAAAGCAGTTCCGCCTGCCAGCCACGGCCATGCCCAACACGGCCATGGCAGCCAAGTTCGTGGCCGAGAGCGGCGACCGAACGCAGGCGGCCATCGCCAGCGTGGAAACGGCGGCGCTGTACGGGCTGGAAGTTCTGGTGCCCAGCATCAACACCGATGGCGACAACACCACCCGGTTCATCGTCCTCAGCCGCGAAAAGCCCACGGCGGGCAACCGCTTCTCGCTGCTGTTCACGGTGGACAACAAGCCCGGCAAGCTGGCCGAGGTCATCCAGATCATCGGTGCCAGCGGCTACGATATGGAGTCCATCAAGAGCCGCCCGCTGCCCCATGTCCCCTTCGATTACTATTTTTACGTTGAGCTGGTGGGCGACCCCACCGCCGAAGAGACCGCCGCGCTGCTGCGCGAGCTGAATCATGTCTGCCGCACGGTACGGCTGTTAGGAGTGTATACGAAATGAGCGATTTCATCGGGACAAAGCTCACCATGAATCTGGGCGAGCGCAGTTATGATATCATCCTGAAAAACGGTGCACTGGAAAACCTGTACCAGTTTGCCCGGCTGGACCGCAAGGTGGCCGTTGTCACCGACAGCGGTGTGCCTGCCGAGTATGCCCAGCGCGTGGCCGACCAGTGCCGGGAATCCACCATCATCACGGTGCCGCAGGGCGAGGCCAGCAAGAGCTTCAAGATCCTGGAAACGGTGCTCCGGCAGATGCTGGAGTTCAACATGGGCCGCGGCGACCTGGTGGTGGCCGTGGGCGGCGGTGTGGTCGGGGATCTGGCCGGATTTGCCGCTGCCATCTACATGCGGGGCATTGATTTCATCAACTGCCCCACCACCACCCTTTCCATGATCGATTCCTCCATCGGCGGCAAGACCGCTGTGGATCTGGGCGATACCAAAAATATCGTGGGCGCGTTCTGGCAGCCCAAGCTGGTCATCGTGGACCCGGCCACCCTTTCCACTCTGCCCCGCCGCCACTACATCAACGGCCTGGCGGAGGCGGTCAAGGCGGGCCTGCTGGCGGACCCCGAGCTGTTCGCCATCTTTGAAAAGGGCGATATCGATACCCAGATCAGCGAGATCATCTACCGCAGCCTGCGGTTCAAGAAGAACGTTGTGGAGCAGGATGAGACCGAGCGCGGGATGCGCAAGGCCCTGAACTTCGGCCACACCATCGGCCACGGCATCGAGGCCGTCAAGGGAATCAAGGGCCGCCGCACCGTGGGTCTGTTCCACGGCGAGTGCGTGGCGCTGGGGATGCTGCCCATGATCGAATCCAAGGCGCTGCAAAAGCGGGTGCGGGCGGTCTACCGCCGCATCGGCCTGCCCACCCGCACCACCTATAACAAGGAAAAGGTGCTGGCCGAGATGCTGCACGATAAAAAGGCCCAGGGCGGCCAGATCACGGTCATCAAGGTGCCGGGTCTGGGCTGCTGGCGGGCCGAGACCATCCCCGTGGAGGGCCTGCGCCCCCTGCTGGGTGTGGAGGAGTAAGCCATGAAAAACACCTTTGGCAGCGACCTTTCGCTGACCATTTTTGGCGAGAGCCACGGCAGGGCCATCGGCGCGGTGCTGGATGGCATGGCGGCGGGCGTGCCCGTGGAGGAAGCCTTTCTTGCGGCCTGCATGGACAAGCGCCGTGCCCGGGGCGACGGCCTTTCCACCCCCCGTGTAGAGGGGGATGCGGTGCAGTTCTTGTCCGGCGTGGTCAACGGCCGCACCACCGGCACCGCCATTGCCCTGATGATCGAAAACCAGAACACCCGCAGCGGCGACTATGCCAAAACGGCTGACCTGCTGCGGCCCGGCCACGCGGATTACACTGCCTACGCCAAGTACCACGGCTATCAGGATGCCCGGGGCGGCGGCCACTTTTCGGGCCGCGTCACCGCCGCGCTGGTGGCGGGCGGCGCTTTGGTGCTGGGAGCCCTGAACCGGGCCGGGATCGAGATCGTGACGCACATCGGGCGGTGTGCCGGGATCAGCGATGCCCCCTTTGTGCTGGATGATCCCGCCGCGCTGGCGGCGCAGGCCGAGGCACTGCTGAACAAGTCCGAGGGCTTTGCCCTGCTGGACGGCAGTGTGGAGGAACCCATGAAAGCCGCCATCCGTGCCGCCGGTGCCGAGGGCGACAGTGTGGGCGGCGTGCTGGAGACCGCCATTCTGGGCCTGCCCGCAGGCGTGGGCGAACCCTATTTCGACAGCGTGGAGAGCAAGCTCGCTCACCTGGCCTTCTCCATCCCGGCGGTCAAGGGCATCGAGTTCGGCTCCGGCTTCGGCTTTGCGGACCAGAAGGGCTCGGAGGCCAACGATGCCTTCCGGATGCAGGGGGAGCGCATCGTCACCGCCACCAACCACAATGCGGGCCTGAACGGCGGCATTTCCAACGGGATGCCCGTGGTGTTCCGCACGGCGGTCAAGCCCACCCCCAGCATCTACAAAACGCAGGACACGGTGGACTATATCGCAAAGAAGGACGCGGAGCTGTCCATTCAGGGCCGCCACGACCCCTGCATCGTGCCCCGGGCCGCCATTGTGCAGACCTGCGCCGCCGCGCTGGCCGTGGGCGACCTGCTCACCGCAAAATACGGCATGGCCTGGATGGAGGACCCCACCGGCTACCGCAAGGAGGTGCTGTAAATGGAATACGGACTCATCGGCGGGCGGCTGGGCCACTCCTACTCCAAGGTCATCCACGAGATGCTTTGCGGCTACCGGTACGACCTGTGCCCCCTGCCCACGGAAGAGGAAGTCCGGGCTTTTATGACCCGGCGGCAGTTCAGGGCCATCAATGTCACCATCCCCTATAAGCTGGTGGTCATGGAGTACTGCTCCTATATCGACCCCCACGCCAGGGCCATCAATGCCGTGAACACCATCGTCAACAGGAACGGCCTGCTCTACGGCTACAACACCGATTACCCCGGCTTCTCCTACCTGTGCGATGCACACGGGGTGGAGTTCAAGGACAGGACCGTGCTCATTCTGGGCACCGGCGGCACCCACAACACCACCTGGGCCGTGGCCCATGACCGGGGCGCGAAACAGATCTATACCGTCAGCCGCCATCCCGACCCCGAAAAGGGAGAGCTGACTTATGCTCAGGCCCTGACCACCGGGGCGCAGATCATCATCAACACCACGCCGGTGGGCATGTACCCCAATGTGGGCGTGAGCGCCCTGGATATCACCTCCATGCCCGGGCTGGAAGCCGTGATCGATGTTATCTATAATCCCGATAAGACCGAGCTCATCCTCCGGGCCGAGGAGCTGGGGGTGCCCGTTGCCGTCGGCGGTCTGGAAATGCTGGTGGCGCAGGCAGTGTACGCGGCAGAATTTTTCCTCGACCGTAAGTTTGAGGATGTCGGTGCCGAGATCGCCCGTGTGACCAGCGAACTGCGGCGGGAGCAGCTGAACATTGCCCTCATCGGGATGCCCTCCTCGGGCAAATCCACCCTGGGCCGCGCTCTGGCGGAACGGCTGGGCAAGCGGTTCGTGGATCTGGACGAGGAGATCGTCAAAGCCGACGGCCGGAGCATCCCGGACATCTTTGCCGCTGAGGGGGAGGCAGGCTTCCGGAAGCTGGAGGCCGCGCAGACCGCCCGCTTTGCCAGGGAGAACCGGCAGGTCATCTCCTGCGGCGGCGGCGTGGTCAAAGATCCGGCAAACCTCCGGGCGCTCCACGCCAACGGCATCGTGCTCTTTATCGACCGGCCGCTGGAAGATCTGCTGGTGGGCGGCGGAAGGCCCCTTTCCACCAGCCCTGAGGCCCTGAAAACCATGGAAGCCCAGCGCCGTCCGCTCTATCTGGCGGCAGCGGATGCTGTGATCCCCAACAAGACCACCCCTGCGGATGCCGTGACGGCGGCAATGGAGGCGCTGGATGAAATTTTTAGTCATTAACGGTCCCAACCTCAACCTGACCCAGTTCACGGAGCCGGGCATGGAGGGGCAGATCGATTTCAATACACTGCTGGATTATATCGAGGCGGGCTGTGCCCAGATGGATGTTCAGGTGGACTTTTTTCAGTCCAACCACGAGGGTGACCTCATCGATGAAATCCAGTCGGCGGCAGGCCGGGCCGATGGCATCATCCTCAACCCGGGCGGCTACGCCTATTACAGCGTGGCCATTCTGGAAGCGCTGCAGGTGTGCGGCGTGCCCGCCGTGGAAGTGATGCTGGCCGACCCCAGCGGCAAGGAGCCCTTCCGCAGCGTGGATGTGGTCTCCTTTGGCTGTCAGGGCCGCTTTGCAGGCGAGGGGGTCAGCGGATATCTCCATGCCTGCGCCTACCTTGTGCAGCTGCTCCGGCTGGATGGCGGCGCGCAGACGCACCTGGTGCAGTAACAACCCTCTCAGTCTCGCATTCGCTCGCCAGCTCCCCCGAAGGGGGAGCCCTTGGCAAGTAGGGCAGGCTGTGCAGCAAAACGGAAAGCATAGAGACAAAACAGAAGGGAAAAGAAACAAGATGATCATTTCGACCAAAAAAGGCACCCCCAAGGAAGAACTGGAAAAGATCGTAGACAAATTCGAGAAGCAGGGCCTGGATGTGACCCTGATCACCGGAAAGGATTACAATGTGTTCGGTCTGGTGGGCGATACCACCAAGATCGATGAGCGCGACGTGCTGGCCAACCCCTGGATCGACAACGTCACCCGTGTGTCCGCCCCCTATAAGCGGGCAAACCGCCTGTTCCACCCCGCCGATTCCATCATCGACTGCGGCGGCGTGAAGATCGGCAGGGGCGAGAAGATCGCCGTGATGGCAGGCCCCTGCAGCATCGAGGGCGAGGAGCAGGCACTGCGCATTGCCAACGGCGTAAAGGCGGGCGGTGCAAGCCTGTTCCGCGGCGGCGCTTATAAGCCTCGTACCTCTCCCTACTCCTTCCAGGGTCTGGAGACCGAGGGCATCCTCGATATGGTCAAGGCCCGGGAGGCCACCGGAATGCCCATCGTGTCCGAGCTGATGAGCGAGGACCGCATCCCGGAGTTTGAGGAATATGTGGACGTGGTGCAGATCGGTGCCCGCAACATGCAGAATTTCCAGCTGCTCAAGGCCGTGGGCAAGATGCACAAGCCTGTGCTGCTCAAGCGCGGCCTGTGCAACACCATCGAGGAGTGGATCATGTCCGCAGAGTACATCATGGCCGGCGGCAACGAGCAGGTCATTCTCTGTGAGCGGGGCATCCGCACCTTTGAAAAATACACCCGCAACACCCTTGACCTCTCCGCTGTGCCCATCATCCACGAAAAGACCCACCTGCCCATCATCGTGGACCCCAGCCACGCCACCGGCAAGGCCAATCTGGT
>OOAG01002515.1_pt1 | contig 11936 bp, 16 predicted proteins | sample 1671461 | NCBI WGS metagenome assembly OOAG01 (sample SAMN06348159, study PRJEB24527) | human gut metagenome | biome: human gut; feature: ankylosing spondylitis patient; material: feces | host: Homo sapiens | place: China | collected 2015-10 | reverse complement strand
CATCCGAAGCTGTCCGTGCGCCTTGTGGCCCGGGGCCATGTATGAAGGATGACAGCCCGAGGGCCCGGAAAACAAAAAAAGAGCCCAAAGGTCATGAGACCTCTGGGCTCTTTGCAACACTGATACTAAAACCGCCGCTGGTGGGCAATCACTGATACTTTATAACTGAATTATACTTGGAAACTGGCAGGATTGCAAGAGGATTTTACCCCGCAGCCCAGCCTGATCAGTCCCGGCGCCAACCCCTGGCCAGGGCATAGGCGTCCAAATCCTGCTGGGCCTGCTCTGGTGTCTCCCGAAGCGGCAGCCGTGGCGACTTGACCCGGTGCGTACCGGCGCCCGGCTTCTTCTGCCGGACCGTCATCCATACCGCGCCCCCACTGATGCCGGAAGACACGAACACAAGGCAGTCCTTTTCGTCCCGATACATTTTTGCAATAGCTTCGTCACTCATGATTATTTAGCCTCCACATTTCAAATTGCGCCCCGGGCGGGATGGGCCCTTACTGGGCGCGCCCCTCTTCAGGGTCGTTGAGTTCCTTACAGAACTCTATAAACTTCTCCAACTGCCGGTCCTGGAACTGCTGCAGCACGCGGTGGACCTGCCATGGGCCGATGCCGTCGCGGGGCTCCAGGCACTTGACGAAATCGTTCAGGTCGCCCACCGCTTCCAGGTAGCCGGCGGCGTAGGCCGCATCCAGGACCTGCTCGGTCGCGGCGGGCTCTGCCGTGACCCGATACTGCTCGGCGATCAGCGACAGAGACTCCAGCCGGCGTTGAAGGGGGTGCCATACCCGGCCCCTCCCACCTGCGGCGGTACCCATATGGGCGGTCAGGCCGCCAAACTGCGCCGCATAGGTACATGCGGCGTAGACCGGGGCATGATGATCATACTGGTCGTCCGAGACGTAGTCATGGACTGTGACCTGCTCAGGCAGGTTGGAATAGACCTCGTTGAGCAAGCCGCCATCATGGTCGATGATAATTGTCGCCATTTTATCTGTCTCCTTCCGGTTAAATATAGAAAGGCGCGGGCCCGTAGCGCCGAGGCCCTGCCTGTTTCCAACTAATTTTGAGGGTCGCCTACCCGGTCGCAGTGCTCTGTTTGGGCTAAGGCGCAATCGGCGCAGCCCTCATACAGGCCGCACTCGTCACAGCTTTCGATGATCGGCTTACAGTATCCACCGGATTCATCCCTGTCAGACTTGGGGCAGCTCCCGTCCACGCAGGCAATGCCCACATAGGATCTGCATCGCTGGGTCATGTTGTCCACCTCCTTGTTGTTGATTGTTCATGTCTTTATTTGGTCAGGATGGGCGGCGCAGATTCGACGTCGATATGCACCTCGCTGCCTTCCTTGATTTGGAGCCGCGAGACAAAATCGAACAGCGTATGGGTAAAATCGAACACCAGCCGTTCTCCGTTCGGACTTCTCTTGATAAATACGCTCTTATCAAACGCCGGAGCCCTTGCGGTGGACTGACCGGGCGCGAAATACTGGACATTCACGTAGATGTCGTTGCTCTCCGGCCAGGGGAATGCTCTCACTTTGTAGGGGCCGACCCAGGTGTCAAGCTCCCTGCCTCTGTAGGTGTCCGTGGTGTTATCCATGGCATTATCTCTCCTTTTTGCTCTGGCTATATTGTTCTAAGGCGTAGGACCACAAAGCCCGATGCCGCACTCTTGCAACCCCAAATAGTCCAAGTGACCGGTCACCATGCCCAGTTCTATTGAATTGTTCTGACCGCGTCCACGGGGGCCGAGGTGATTCTCACCTTCAGTGTGGCCTCCATATCGGTGGTCACAAGAACCAGCCGGGCCTGGTGGTCGGGAAGCGACTCGCGCACTTCACGCTCTTCAAAGCGCATCGCTTTATGGAAGGCGTTGATGACATCCTCCTTGGTAACGCCCTCGGCCATCGGCACGGTAAGCAAGACCGGGCTGCTTCCGGACTCCGTGTATTGGATGAGCAGGCGCACTGTGGCTGCCGGGATCTCGCCGGTGAACCAGACCCCGTCATCCGCCGCATGGGACCCTTGTACCTCGAAGGGCAGCGTCAGCGCGACCAGCGCCTCGCTTAGGGCATGGGAGATCTCCCAGACTGGGTCGGACCCGCAGTCATTGAGATCACGCGCCAGGTCATCGGCGTGCAGCGCGTCCATCAGCGCGGCCTGCTCCTCCTTTGACAGGGGCGCGTCTTGCAGCTCCAGGGACCACACATCGCTGTCGTCGTCCCCAAACGCCTTGACCATCACCGGCCGCTCAAAAAAACCTGTGAGCAGTGCGGAGCAGAGATTATCCAACCCGCCCCAGCCGCAGAAATAGGCCTGTGCGGTGGTGATATTGGCCTCATGCGCGATAAAATCAAAGGCCATCAGGATACTCCTTTCCGGCCCGGCGCCGCCGTTCCCAACTGGAAAGCAGGTACTTCAGGTCCTTCGTGCTCCAGTGACACCAGATTTTTTCGCCGCTCTTCTCATACTCCGCGCAGATGCCGATGTCCTGGACCACGCTGCTGTCGATCAGGCTGTGCTTGGGCATAACGTCGGTACAGTGCCCCACGACCTTCAGCTCATGCTCTTTACAGGCGGCCGCCATCTCATACGGGTCATAGGACACCCAGGCGTTCCACATTTCATGATAGCCAATGACGTCACGGGGGAGCACCTGCTGGATCGCCCTGACGATCTCCTCGGCTGCGGTTTGGTATTTCTGGTGGAACTCCTCCTCGGTCATCTTCGCTTCAAACATGGTCTCCTCGCTCGGCACCCGGGTCTCCTGGGTGCCGAAGACCATCAGTGTGACGAAGGCCGGATTCATCGCGGCCACAGTGGCGATGGCGCTATGGGAAGCGTTGGCCTGCGACCAGCCCTCCACCTGCTGCCCGACGCTCAGGCAGCGCCAGGTGACTTTCTTGTTTTCATACATGGGAAAACAGCCTCCTCTTAACTTATTTCTGCGCCGGGGCCCCGGTTCCCGAAACCCGCGTGACGCAGGCGATGGTGACGACATCGGACAGCCCGGCGATGCCACCGATATGAAACTCATTGACGTCGAGCCTGAGATACTCCGCAGCCGCCTTTTTGGCGGCAGCGGCATCCGTACCCAAGAGATTGGCGGCAGCCCAGTTCAGCCGGTAGGTAGTCACAGCCACCCGGAACACGGGGCCGGCCTGCTGGGGCTGGTCTAGGAACTCCCCATGGGCAAGCTGCCGCATCTGAAACCCCACATCACCTTGGAATCCCGGGTCGGGCATCTGAAGGGGCTGCTTGCCGTCCTCCAGGAGCGAGCCGCGCAGCTCCATGAGGAGCTTGCCCAGCATGTTTTCGCCCCGGATATTGGCGCAGTGGGCGCAGGTGCAGTCACCCCAGAAGTTGTCGTGCCAGGTATTGGTCTCCGTGAGCAGCCTGCCGCCGGTCGAAAGCAGCTTTCCCAGCAGCTCCGGATCGTCTCTGAACTTGATGCCGAGCAGACGGCGCATTACGGCCACCTTCCGCTCTTCCCAGTCCGGGCGCAGCGCGGCCGCCCGCCCTTTTTGCTTGGCCTCCCGCGGGGCGAGGTCCTGGAACTCTTTCTGCTGCTCCGGCTCCAGGCACTTGGCGCTTTGAAAGGCGGCCTCAACGGAGGTGAAGGTCAGACCGTTGAACACGATCTTGCACGGATAAAAATTGCTTAAAAACTGATACTCGCCGTTGAAACCCTTGATCTCATTCATTTTAATTTACCTCAATTCTGTTTTTCCCTCACAGTATCACGAGGTGGGCGGCCGTCAGCGGTATCCTCCAGACTGGCCTGGCGCTGCACATCCCCCGGCGTCTTTCGTGGGCGCCTGCATTTTGGCGATGCGTCCGCACTGCCTTAAAAATTGGCATTTCCGCTTCGACGGGTCACGTTCCAGCTCATAGATGAACTGCCCCACGGACCGATAGAACGGGCACCCCCTGCAATAAGGGTGTGTGATGGGATTCCACTCCATTTCACCGCCTACAGCTTCCCGCCGCAGCCCATGTATTGGGACTGGGCGCCGGCCTGCATAGCGCGGGGGTCATACGCGCACCTCGTCGTCAACCGGCTCATAACGGTAGCCGGGGAGCTCCACCCCATCGGCAATGTTGGAATGGTAGTTGATGTGGTACATGATGTTCAGTCACTCCTAATCATTTATTTGGGGCCGATATATATAAAAAGGCGCCCGGAAATAGCAGCTTTCCGAGCGCCTTGTGGCCGTGGTCATGATGGAATTGTACCGGCCACAGGCCGGAAATGAAAAAAAGAGCCCAAAGGCCATAAGACCTCTGGGCTCTTTGCAACTCGGTTACGGAGACTGCCGGCGGCGAGTCACTGATACTGTATACCTTTATTATATAAGGGGGTCTGATAAAATGCAAGCCTCTTTTGCCGGGCGATCTTCTCACGCTGAATCTTAATATGCCTCGCTGAGCAAAAAGTCCGCCACGTGCATGGTCTTGATTCCCTCGTAGTTCCCGCCTGCGAAAGGGTCGGTGCGCAGGACGTACTTGGGATAGTTGTCCGGGATCTCCAGCAGTCGGCCATACTCCCGCCGCTCCGTCTCCGGACTCCCAATCTGCTGGGCCACCTGGAGGTACAGCTTCTCCTCCTGCCGCACGGCCACGAAGTCCACCTCCGCGGCGCCCAGCTTACCCACGTAGACCTCATACCCCCGCCGGCGCAGCTCCAGGTACACGAGGTTTTCCAGCATGGCCGCCACGCTGTCCGGGGAGTAGCCCAGCACTGCGTAGCGCAGGGACGGGTCGGCCAGATAGAATTTTTCCTGGGTCTTCAAAAGCTCCTTCCCCTGGATGTCATACCTGGAGCAGCGGTGCAGGAGATAGGCCCCCTCCAGCTTGCTGAGGTAACTATAAACGGTTTCGTTGTCCACGGCGCGGTGCTCGCTTTTGAGATACTTGGAAATAGAGGCCGCTGAGAAGGTGCGCCCCACATTGTCGAAGGCGTACCGCACGATCCGCTCCAGCTGGTCCACCTTCCGAATCTGGTTGCGCCGTACAATGTCGGTAAAGACGGTGGCGTTGTAGATGTCCCGGACAATGGTATAGACCTCGTCCTGGGTGTAGGCTTTCAGATGTGTGGCTGGGAAACCGCCCAGCTTCAGATAGCCGGCCAGCTCGTCTTTTGGCGCTCCCACCGTGGTGTAAGTCTCCCGGAAGGTGAGGTACTCCCGGAAAGACAGGGGGAAGATACGGAAGGAAACATACCGGCCCGTCAGGTAGGTGGAGATCTCAGAGGACATCATGCGGGAGTTGGAGCCGGTGACAAAAATATCCACATCGTACTGATCGTCGGACAACAGAGAGTTGACCACCTTCTCCCAGGACTTGACCTCCTGTATCTCGTCCAGGAAAAGGTAGGTCCGCCCCTGGGGGGACAGGCGCTGCTTGAGCTCCGCAAACAGGGCCTTGGCCGTTTTGATGTCCTCATATTCCATGAGGTCGAACTGATAGCGCACAATGTGGGCGTCGTCCACTCCGCGGAGCTGCAGCTCCTCCATCAGCATTTTCAAAATAGTGGACTTGCCGCAGCGCCGTACTCCGGTCAGTATCTTGATAAACGGCGTGTCCACGTAGGGCAGTATCATAGAAAGGTAATGGGGTCTTGCAATCATGGCGACCACCTCCATATCCAATATTATACCGCAATATGGAGAGATAATAAACACTTTTTAGGATTATAACCGCAAAAATATTTCTTCCTATCTGCGGGGGTGTTTATTCGATGACCGGAAGGGGAGCCGCCTTGACCCGGACGCCGAAGCCGTTGACTTCCACATCCTCGTCGGCGGGGATCAGGAGATACTTCCTGCCGTCGATCACTCGCGTCTCCACCAGGTAGCTGCGCTCCGGCTCCAGGTTGATGACGGCGTCGGCGGTCTTCACCTCAAAGCGCTTGCTGTCGATGAGGTTGGCCGGGGCCAGGGCCGCCTCACCGCCAAACTGTTCCCCGCAGCGCTCCACGAACGCCGCCACATGCTCCTCCGACACGCCGCAGTCAACAAGCACACCGCTCAGCTCCTTCGCCGTCAGCGCCAGCGGCTCCGGGTCCTTGCGCTCCCGGTGCTCCTCGATCTTCTCCCGCAGGTAGTCGTGGAGGGAGTGGACCACCTCCATGCTGCACTCGTCCTCCAGCGCGTCGCTGAGCGCGGACTGGAAGGCCTCCCGCTGCTCGGCGGCGGACATGGGCGCCTCGGTGTGAAAGACGGCGTCAATGAACTCCTGGTGGAGCTCGTCCGCTTTGCGGGCGTAGAAGAGTGCGTTATAGAGATTGGCCGCCCGGTCGTCAAAGGCCGGGAACAGGAACCCCAGCTCCGGCGCAGCCACGGTCTGACCGGCGGCGCAGTGGAACTCGTTGTCCCCGGGGAAGTAGCCCAGCTCCACCTTCCCGGCCTTCACCGGGCAGACGCAGCAGATGATGTAGGAAAACACCTGGTCGGAGGCGTCGGCCTGGAGCGCGTCGTCTTTCCCCCGGTGGGGCACATCATAGGCGTCATGGGCCAGGAGGATGAGATAGTTACTCTCGCCCATATCCAAGGAGCCGATGATCTTCTGGTAGAAGGCCTCCCGGGCCTCCCCATCCTTCAGCGTGCTGTTTCGCAGGGTGGAGAGCAGCCGGTGCTCGTCGCTGTCGGCCACCTGCTGGGTGGAGAAAACGATGTCGATCAGGTTCTTGCCTAGGGCCCCGGACAGGGCCTTCTTCAGGAGGCCCAGGTACTTCTCCGCCTCCTCTTGGGGCATCGTGCCCATAGGCTCGTCCAGGTAGGAGACGATCTCCCGGCTGCTGTTGACATAGCAACCGTAGATGTGGGTGACGGCGCTTTTATCGGGGCGAAACCTGCGGCGCAGCTCACCCAGTTCCTTTTGATTCATGGGGGTACCTCACTCATTCAGATAGGATTCTCGCGCAGGCCGGGTGGCCGCGCAAATCGTATCATAGCATACTCCCATCCATTTGTCACGGCGGCCGGTACGGATTCCATCTTCATTTGATCTGGTCTGGGCGGCTGAAAAGCGGAAGAGCTGCCCACCCAGACGGCAGGCAGCTCTTTTAGATCAACCGGGGTCTTCCAGGAGCCAGTCCAGTACGTTGCGCTTCTGGATACCGTCATAGTCGGCGGTGGCGAAGACCTCATCCAAGGTGAGGAGCAGTTTGGGGTAGTTGTCCGAGATCCTTTGCAAGGGGGCCAGCTCCCGCTTCAGGACCTCCTCGTCCAGCGTGGTGGCGGCCACCTGGTAGTAGACCGTCCCCTCCGGGCCCACCGTGACGAAGTCCACCTCGCCGTCCTCCAGCTCACCCACAAAGACACGCTCCCCCCGGCGCAGCAGCTCCAGATACACGATGTTCTCCAGAATGTGCCCAATGTCGCTGGCGGCGCCCTTGACCAGTGTATTGCGCAGGGCCACGTCCACCGCATAATACTTGCTTTGGGTGGACAGGTACTGCTTCCCCTTGATATTATAGCGGGCCGCCTCATAGATCAGGAGGCTGTCGGTAAGGCTGCGCATATATTTGTCCACCGTCTTCTGGTCCACACCCTTGCCGGCGGACTTGAGCGTGTTGGCGATCTTGGTGGCCGAGACCCGGCTGCCGATGTTGTGGAGCAGGAACTTCGTGACCGCCTCCAGGCTGGTGACGTCGGCGATCCGCGCCCGGGCCACCACGTCCTTGAGCAGCACCGTGTTGTAGAGATCGGTCAGATACTCCTGCACCTCCCGCCCGGTGCCGGGCAGGCGCAGGGCATAGGGAAAGGAGCTCATGCGCAGATAGGCGTCAAATTTTTGGGCATTGGTCTGGGCCGCGCCGGATCGCAGGCCGGAGCAAAATTCCCGAAACGAGAGGGGCAGCATCTTCAGCTCCACATACCGGCCGGACAGGAGCGTGGCCAGCTCTCCCGACATGAAGTAGGCGTTGGAGCCGGTGATGTAGACGTCGCAGTTGTCCTTGATAAAAAGGCTGTCCACCGCCTTCTCAAACTGCTCCACATGCTGGATCTCGTCAAGAAAAATGTAGTTCATTCGGTCTGGCAGCAGTAGACCCTTGATATAGTCATACAGTGCCCGGTACCCGGTCAGGTGCTCATAGTCGATGTCCTCAAAATTGATGGCGATGATTTGCCGCTCGTCTACCCCTTGGCTCAGCAGCCAATCCCGGTAGATGGCAAACAGGGTGGACTTCCCACAGCGCCGCACGCCGGAGACCACCTTGATGATCTGCTGCTCCCGCCAGCGGACCAGCCAGTCCAGGTACTCCTTCCGCTCTATCCGTTCCATGTCGCGCCCCCTTTCTTTCATTATATCCATTCTACTCCTTAATTATACCAAAGTAAATAATTTTCAGGAATGAAATCCTAAAATAATTTTGCGTTGAAAAGGGCGCGTTACAGCTGGTTCGCCTTCTTTTTCATCTCCTCCCGGGAGGGATTGGTGTAGAGGAGCGTGGTGTGGATGTTGGAGTGGCCGGCCTGGTTGGCCACCTCGTGGACGCCGTAGCCGGCGTGCTCCAGGGCCTGGGTGCAGTAGAAGTGGCGGAGGGTGTGGGGCGTGATGGTATCGGAGTATTCGTTGAAGATCCGGTTGACCTGGCCACGGGAGAGCTGGCCGCCCTTCCGGCTGACGAACAGGTAGGGACAGCCGGTGTCTGGCCGCGCCTTCTTATACTCCCGGACCGCGTTGACCACCTTGTCGCCGATGAAGACCACCCGGGACTTATCCCCTTTGCCGTGGCGGACGGTGATCTCCCGGGCGATCAGATCCACATCCTCCGGCCGCAGCGCCAGGCACTCGCTGATGCGCAGCCCGGCGTAGGCCAGTATGGTGACGATGGCGTGGTCCCGGGCGCCCTGCTCCACCAGGACCCGCTGCCGGAACGCCTCCACCTGCCCCTGATCCACCGTGCAGGGGTTGGCGTAGGGGACCTGCACCTTCAGGTAGTCGGCCTTGCCCACCACAACGTCGGTCTGGACGCCGGACTCCACCAGGAACTCGTTCAGGCTGGCCAGCGCCGCCAGCTTGGCGTTGACCGACCGGTTTGACAGCTCCTTCACCGTGCGCAGGTAGGAGATGTAGTCCAGCACGTTGGTCCGGTACAGCCGTCCGGCTCGTTTCAGGCCATAGCTCTCCTCATACCATTTCAAATAGGCGCCCGCCGCGAGGCAGTACGACTTGACTGTGTTCTCCGCCTTGCCCCGGCTGACCAAAAAAGCCCTGTATTCCTCCAGCATGATAGTGCCCTCCTTGCCCGTGTAAATTATGTCCCCTACGAGGGGCGGCGGCAGACGGTAAATTATGTTCCGTCCACTGCCTTAATTACACGGGTGAGGGGGGTGCTTTGCAACATAATTCACATTATGCTGCGTAAAAAAAGCAGGGGCCGGAGATGTGGAAAGGGGGGCACATCTCCGGCTCGTTTTCTGCTATTCGGGTTTGAACTTTTGCAGGATACGGACGATCAGCTTGGCCTCCATGCGCTTTTTCAGCTCCGGGTCGAGGCAGCGGTAGGAGCGGCCGTACTCGTCATAGAGGGTGCGGGTGGCCAGCGTGGCTATGTAGCCCTCGAAGTGCTTCAGCACAGCGGAGAGTGCGTCGGGGTCGCCCTGGGCCGCCATCTCGATGGTGGAGAAGGGCAGCAGCTGATCTGCCGGGCGCTGTTGTTGTCTCACGTGCTTTACTCCTCCATTCTTTTCCTGATGTCGTCGAGGAAGTGCTGCCTGCGCCGCTGGACGGTAGAGCGGGAGGTGCCGAGCAGGCCGGCGATCTCCCGGTCACTGAGATCCAGGCAGTAGGCCAGCAGCAGGATGCTGTAGGCCTCGGCGCCTAGCTCCAGCAGGGATTCGGCCAGCCGGTCGCTGCGGATCTCCAGGCGGTGGCCGCATACCTCAAAGGCGTGCCGCTGCACCGGATAGTCGTCCGTTGTGCAGAGCCTGTCCAACAGGGACGTGGGCAGGTCGGAAAAGCAGACCTCCCTGGCCGCTGTGCGCCGCTGCTCACGGTAGTAGTCGCAGCGTTCCCCTCTGAGCACCTTTTTGCAAAAGCTCTCGAACTGGTAGCGGACCCTGGTTTTCTGGGACGGTGAAAGTTCCAAGTCTTCACCCCCCTCCATACCCGCGGAGGCGGTTACTTGTCCCCTTTCACTCCTTTCCCCGTCTAGGAGAGGGCCCTTTGCCCACCAAAATGCGAAAAAAAGAGCCAGCCAGCAAAAAACTTTTTGCTGGCTGGCGTGGTGGCAGATAATATGAACCGTCGGTGCGCTTCTGAGGTAGCAGGAGAGACCATCGGGGCCTGACCCAAAATAAAGGCGGCGGGCACTGGCGGTAGGCCTCTCTTGAGCGTCAGGTTAAGGCAACCTGGGAACGAGAGCTTTATTTGGACGTAACATCATGGATGCCTCCTCCTGCTTGGTTCGTAAAATCTACCACCGCCCGAACATTCCGATTTTTAAAGAAGCGACATAGAATAGGTGTAAATGAGGTGAACTGCTGGTGGTAGATCATAACGATAAATTTTTGATTGGAGACATATTGAAACAAGAGCGGCTGCAGCGCGGCTATACCAGAGACCAGATTGCGGAACGGGCTGACATCGGTACCCGCTACCTAATCGCCATAGAGAACGACGAAAAGAAGCCGAAATTTGATGTGCTCTGCCGTCTGGTCCGGGCCATTGGCCTGGCGCCGGGCAGGCTCTTCTATCCCGAGCTTGAGGAAAAGGATGATGAGAGCAGCCGCTTGATCCGCCTGCTCCAAAATTGCAATGACCGGGATCGAAAGCTCGTAGCGGCCATAATCGACACGCTGGTCGATACCCGCAAACAAACTCTCGTAAATAAGGATGAAAGGGAGGGCACCATTTAAGCGGTAGCCCTCCCTTTCATCTTAATGACATAATAATTCTTTTTTACCTATGGATTATTGGGATACCATGTTTATAGTATCCGAATTCTCTAAAAAGTTCCATTGGATAAAGGCAAGGATTTCGGTAGGAATGATTAGGAATATCGACACATGTGATCAATTATTTTCAGGTTTCTGAATTTAATAAGTACCCGATTCCCCTGACTGTTTCAATTACATTCGACAAGTTATACAAGCTTAACTTTTTACGTAGTTCCATGACATGATATTTTAGGGCCTCATCCGCATTAATGTCATAATCTATATGCCAGATTTCCTGACAAAGTTGCTCTTTGGTAACTACAGTCCCAATATGTTTAAGCAGGCTGGACAAAAGCACAAACTGCTTGGGAGTCAAGCAAATATCCTCTCCATTTATATAAGCCTTCCAACGCTGTGGGCTTACCTTTAGACCAAATTTGGATATCAAATTAGAAGGACAGGTTGCTGCAGCAAAACTGCGTAAGAGTGCCTGCACATTGGCCAAAAATCGTTTGGCATCTATTTCATCCCAAATGCTCTTCACACCAAGGTACCTATCTGCACATACATTTAGGAAGTCTATTTCTTCCTCTGCCGTTGGGTGGGCAGAAACCGTAATGAGCGGTGCATCACTAAAGCACCTAATTTTTTGAACAAGTGATATGCCATCAATTTCCAAAATATCCAGGCCAACAACAATAAGTGTATATGGGTAGTGGGATATATAATTGAGCGCCTTGGTATATGAGGTTACGCAATAGGCTTTCAAATCAGTGCGGATATCTTGAAGTAAATATTTTAATCTCTCACATTTCTCTAGTTCCTGCCCAATGATCAGTATTGTAAACATCAGAAACCTCCTGAAGTTCAGCGATTCGATTTCATTATTTATTCTGCATCCACTTCAAGTCCTGTCATGATACATTCCTTAAAATCAGGCCCTTGCAGATAAAAGGAACCTTCAGGAGATCGATCCACCTGCACGATTTCTCCAGCATGAGAGCCATGCAGGATACGCAGCTGGTCCCCAATATGG
>OOAG01002501.1_pt1 | contig 11990 bp, 10 predicted proteins | sample 1671461 | NCBI WGS metagenome assembly OOAG01 (sample SAMN06348159, study PRJEB24527) | human gut metagenome | biome: human gut; feature: ankylosing spondylitis patient; material: feces | host: Homo sapiens | place: China | collected 2015-10 | reverse complement strand
GACGCCTTTGCAGCAGACGGCCAGCTGTGGGGCAACCCCCTGTATGACTGGCCCACGCACAAAGCCACCGGCTTTGCCTGGTGGAAACGCCGGATGCAGCACGCCACCTCCATTTACGATGTGGTACGCATCGACCATTTCCGCGGTTTTGAGAGCTACTACTCCATCCCCGCCGGAAACAAGACCGCAGCGGGCGGCCACTGGGAAAAGGGCCCGGACCGTGATTTTATCCACGCCATGCACGAAGCTTTGGGCGAAGGCGGCATCATTGCCGAGGACCTGGGCTACCTGACCCCGGAGGTCAAGGCCATGCTGGCAGAGAGCGGCTACCCCGGCATGAAGATCATGCAGTTTGCCTTTGACAGCCGGGAGTCCGGCAATTACCTGCCTCATACCTACCCCCGCAACAGCGTGGTGTACACCGGCACCCATGACAACGTGACCACCGAAGGCTGGCGCACCAATGCCAGCCCGGAAGATGTGGCCTATGCCTGCCGCTACCTGCGCTGCAAGCCGGAGGATCTGACCGAGGCCATGATCTGCGCCTGCCTTGCCAGTGTGTCGGACATGGCGATCATTCCGCTGGCCGACTGGCTGCATCTGGGCAGTGAGGCCCGCATCAACACCCCCAGCACCCAGGGTGCCAACTGGCAGTGGCGGCTCGGCAGCCCTATGCCCGGCAGCCTTGCAGCACACATCGCACAGCTGACTGCACTGTACGAGCGCACCCCCTGCGGCGAATAAGCGTTTTCTCCCCCTTTTGGCATCCGCAGCTTCCGGCTGCGGATGCCTTTTTTTTTGCGTTTTGCGGAACATTTTTTCAGCGGCCGAAAGCGCCGCATTCACACTGTTTCCATCGTCTGTTCGCAGTTATTCTCTCGTCCGTTCACAGTTTGTTCACAAATGTATCATCTTTTTTTTCGCCGCATCCCTTGTTATTTTTATACAGATATGCTACAATTCAGATAACATATCGTCTGCCTTTGGGCGGATTTCACGAGTGAAAGGAGCCTTTCCATTATGGATCATACATATCAGAGCACCATGCTGATGCCCGCCTCCTATGCGGTTCTCTCGGAAGAAGAAATGACCTACCTCGACGGCGGTGCCGACTACAGCTTCAACGTCGGTGACTACACCGTTACCTTACACCCGGAAGTTTTGGTCACCTATGCCATGAATGTGGTGGTGAACGGCGTTTATATGCTGAGCCAGGGTTCCTTCCAGTACTTTATCAATACCTTCAAAGAGGGTCTGTCCGACGGCCTGAGCCTGACCGGTGTGGTCAAACACAATTGGAACCGTATGAATACCTGGAGCCGCGTTGCCACCGTCGGCATGGCAGGACTGGCCGGTTACTACGCTTATGCACAGGTGCGCAGCATGTACCTGTCGCTGAAGAACCTGTTCGGCTCTATGTTTGGCACCACCACGAATACCGACACACAGGATCCTTCCGTGGCCGCAGGTCTGGCCGCCTGAGTGTTTCGGATTTCTGCCTGAAAGGAGTGTTCGTTCATGAAAAAGCTCCAACTGCCTTCGTCGTATGCTGTGCTTTCGGAGGAAGAACAGCGGACCGTTTCGGGCGGCGGCGAACTCAAGGATTCTCTGGATGAGTTTTTGGGCAGCCTTCATCTGCACGATTTTACACTGGGCGAAGGGCTTGTTTCCTTCTCTGTCACCTTCGTGCCGATGCTGCTGTTCACAGCGGTCAAGAACGTGGTGCTGTTTGGCTACCGTGTCTACAACAAGCTGCTGGCATCCTCCATTTTCCGGCTGGGCACCTCGACCTCGGAAACGGTCCAGCATCTTGCAGCCCAGCAGGAGACCAATTCCTTCCCGCTGCGCTGAGTCCATTTGAATCAAAAATTGAAAAGGGTCTGCTGCAAATTTGCAGCAGACCCTTTTTTGTTGCTTCTGCAGTTACAGCACTTGTCTTGCGCCCTGTTCCCGCAGCCGGAGCACATAGCAGCTGCCCGGGCCGAACACCCGCTCCATGGCGGTATGGTAGCGCTGCAGCAACGTTTCCGGCACATAGGCCTGAATGGTGCCCGCAAAGCCGCCGCCCTGCATCCGCCATGCGCCGCTGCTGCCCTGCAGGATGCTCTGGCTCAACGCAAGCGCCACCGACAGCCCCTGATGCCGGACATCCGTGGCGCAGTACACATTCTGGCACAGTGCAAAGGAGGCGCGCCCGCTTTCCAGCACCAGCGCGGCAAAATCGGCAAAGCGTTTTTCCAGCAAAGCCCGGCGCTGGGCCAGCGTGCGGGCATTTTCTTCGTAATAGTGGATGGCACGCAGCACCGCGCGGTCGCCGCAGGCGGTGCGCAGCCGGGGCAGTGCCGCCCAGAAATCGGTTTCCGGCACCTGACCCAACACTTTGCCGCCCAGGCAGGCCGCCACAGCCTCCATCTCCTGCCGGATGGCCGCGAACTCCCCGGTCAGCTCGCTGTGGCTGCCCCGGGTGTCGGTCACGCACAGGGTCATGCCGGGCGGCAGCAGGCCGTCTGCGTGGATCTTTTCCACCTGCGGTGCGGCCGGGTCTGCGAAGTCGGCAAAAATGACGCCGCCCACCGCGCTGGCCAGCTGGTCCAGCTGACCGCTGGGTTTGCCAAAGTAAGTATTCTCCGCATACTGGCAGATGCCGGCCAGTGCCTGGGCATCCAGCCCACAGGCGTACTCCCCGTTCCAGATGCAGGCCATGCCTATCTCAAAGGCCGCAGAGCTGGAAAGGCCGCTGCCCCGCAGCACGTCGCTGGCCGTGTAAGCATCAAAGCCGCCAATAGCCTTTCCCGCCGTCCGGAAGCCCTCGGCAATGCCCCGGATCAGGCTGGCCGAGTGGGTGCTCTCCCCTTCCTGCGGCTCTGCCGTGGCCAGGTCGATCACATCCAGCTTGTTGAACCCGCGGGACTTGACCCGCACATAGCCGTCCGTGTTCCGGGCCGCTACCGCCACCAGATCCAGCGTGACCGCTGCCGCCAGCCCGTAGCCGTGCTGGTGGTCGGTGTGGTTGCCGCCCAGCTCCGCACGCCCCGGGGCCGAGTACACCTGCACCTGCCGCCCCGGGCCGAAATACAGCTCGAACTGCTCCAGCGCCGCGCAGTACCGCGCCCGCTGCCGGGCCAGTTCCTGCGGGGCGGTGCCGTAAAGCGCGGCAAGGGGTCCGTCCCACCTCCCTGCTGCGATCTGTTCCCTGAGTTGTGCGCTGGTTGCCATCCGCGATCCCTCCCTGAAACATTCAAACAGTGTTTGTAGGTTTGTTAGGTCTATTGTAATGCATCCCTTCTGTTTTTTCAATTTCTATCGAAGAAAAAGCGCGAAATTTGGCGTCCGGCTCAAAGAATAAGATGTACTTTTGTTGAATTTGCAGGCGGTTCTGTGGTATACTGGTCAAAAGACGTGACAACGAGGGAGGTCAAGCCGCCATGGCAGACGTTTACAAGCAATCCTTCAAACAGAACTACACGAACAACATCGAACTTTCCATCTTCAACTGCGGCATTGAGCGCTGCGCCCCGTCCAAGACCTGGGGTCCCGGCATCCGTGACCATTACCTGATCCACCTGGTGCTCTCGGGCAAGGGCGAATTCGAGGTAGGCGGCCGAACCTGGCAAGTCAGCACCGGAGACCTGTTCTTTGCGCGCCCCAGCCAGCTCATCCGCTACACCGCCGATGAGCAGTACCCCTGGGAGTACAGTTGGGTGGGCTTCAACGGTGCCTGCGCCCACAAGCTGGCAGCCCAGCTGCCCTTTACCGACGACGCCCCCGTACACCACACCAGCGACCCGGACGGCATGCGCGCCGCCCTGGCTAACATCTACTCCTCCCGCGGGCTGCAGCCCCAGGACGAGGCCGCCATGGTGGGTTACCTTTATTTGTTCATTGCCGCTCTGATGAAGGAAACCATCGCCGGCAAGCCGCACTCCACCTCGTCCTCCAGCCAGTATGTGCTCAACGCCATCAAATACATCCAGTTCAACTACTCCCACGACATCTCCATTGACGATGTCGCCAAGAGCGTGGGCGTTTCCCGCAGCCACCTGTACCGGGTGTTCATGCTCAATGTGGGCAAAAGCCCCATCGACTACCTCACCGAATACCGCATCAACGAAGCCTGCAAGCTGCTGCGTGCCGGTCACCTTTCCATTGCAGAGGTGGCCGTGTCCGTAGGCTTCTTCGACCAGTTCTATTTTTCGCGGGTGTTCAAGCGCGCCAAGGGCGTGCCGCCCAGCAAGTATTTTGCCACCCAGGCAGATACTGCCCCCGCCGAACCGCAGCCGTGACCCGGCGCATTTCCACTACCAAAGGAGACTATGACCCATGCCCTTACAGAAGAACCAGATCCTGACCCTGCGCATCGAGCGGCTTTCCAGCGACGGCAGCGGTGTGGCCCACAGCCCGGACGGCGAGACCGTTTTTGTGCCGGGTGCCGCCCCCGGTGACGAAGCCGATGTGCGCATCGTAAAGGACTGCAAGCGCTACGCCTTTGGCATTCTGGACCATCTGCGCACCCCCTCGCCGGACCGCATTCCGGTGGACTGTGCCGTGGCGGGACCCTGCGGCGGCTGCAGCCTGCGGCATCTGGATTACACCGCCGAGCTGCGTGCCAAGCAGGAGAATGTGACCGATGCCTTCCGCCGCATCGGTGGGCTGGACGTGCCGGTGCTGGACATCTGCCCCTCCCCGGAGGCAGACCGCTACCGCAACAAGGTCCAGTTCCCGGTAGGGCTGGACAAGAACGGTAACCCCTGCATCGGCTTCTACGCCGGGCGCACCCACCGCATCGTGCCCTGCCCGGACTGCAAATTGCAGCCCGGCGTGCTCAACGACATCGGCAATGCACTGTGCAGGTTCTTTGCCGAAAACGGCATCCAGCCTTACAACGAAGAGACCGGCCGGGGCCTGGTGCGGCACATCTTCCTGCGGCGGGGCGCGCACAGCGGACAGATCATGGTGTGTCTGGTGTGCACCCGCCCGAACTTCCCCCACGCCGATGCGCTGTGCACCCGTCTGCGGGAGCAGTTTGCGGACATTGCCACCATCCTGCTCAATGTCAACAGCAAAAACACCAACGTGATCCTGGGCACCGAGACCCACACCCTGTACGGGCCGGGCTACATCGAAGATACGCTCTGCGGGGTTCCGGTGCAGCTGGGGCCGCTGTCGTTCTACCAGGTGAACACGCTGGCCGCCGAGCGGCTGTACGGCATTGCCGCACAGTACGCCCAGCTGACCCCGGATGACCTGTTGCTGGACCTCTACTGCGGCATGGGTACCATCGGCTTGTCCATGGTGGGACGGTGCCGGGAGCTGGTGGGCGTGGAGATCGTGCCCGAAGCCATTGAGAGCGCCAAGGCCAATGCCGCCCGCATGGGGGATGCTGTGGCCGCAAAGAGCTGCTTCTTCTGTGCCGACGCCGGGCAGGCGGCCACCCGGCTGGCCGCCGAGGGCCTGCACCCGGACGTGGTCATGCTGGACCCGCCTCGGAAGGGCTGCGACGAGGCCACCCTCTCCGCCGTGGTGCGCATGGCTCCCCGCCGGGTGGTCTACGTCAGCTGCAACCCCGCCACCGCCGCCCGCGATGCCGCCTGGCTGGAGCAGAATGGCTACCACACCGAGCAGGTGCAGCCCGTGGATCTGTTCCCCAGGACGAAGCATTGCGAAGCGGTCATTCTTCTAACCAAGGTCCATGTCAACTGACACATCGAAGCGGAGGTAAGCATGGATGAGCTGGATGTGACTGCCGCCGAAAGCAAGGCCACTTACAAAGAGATTCTGGATTATGTGTGGGAACACCACCTAACAAGCAAATCCCCAGTCTGTGCCACCTGGAATCGGCACAGACTGGGGATTTTTTCAGGTTCTGTAATATCAGATGCCGGCGGCAGCGTTCTGACCGGCAAAGCGGCCGAAGGTGGCGCTGCGGCCTGCGGCGGCACCTGCCATCAGGCTGGGATAGCTGCCGGAGAAGTAGTTGCCGCTCATGTCACCGATAACATACAGGCCCGGGATGGCCTTGAAGTCATGGTCCAGTGCGTGCATGTTGTCGTCGATCTGGATGCCGTCCATGGTGCAGATGAGGTAGCCGCCGGACTGGCGCACACCGTAGAAGGGAGCTTCGCTCAGGGTGGACAGACGGTAGTCCTCCTTACCGTAATCCTCGTCCTCGCCCTTGGCAGCCAGCTCATTGTAGCGATCCACCGTTGCGGTAAAGGTGTCCTTGGGCAGGCCCAGCTTGTCGGCCAGCTCCTCCACGGTGTCGGCCTGCACGATGTAACCCTGGTCCTGCAGATCGGCGTTCATGCCCTCGATGTACTCAATGGGGAACACCGGAGCGGTGCCGTTCACATGCGGGTACAGACGGCTGCAGCCGTGGGTGGCAAAGCGCTCCACATCCTCGGGGTATTTGCTGTCCCACACAGTGCAGTAGGTGTGGTAGGGCTGGCTGGCTGCAGCGTGCAGCACCAGATCGTAAGGCATGTACTCGTTCATGAAGCGCTCACCGTTCAGGTTCACCTTCAGGAACGGCTGGCTGCCCATCCAGAACAGGGCACCGTCGTTGGCTTTGCCGTACTCCCCCACCTGATCGGGCTTGATGGCACCGCGGTCAAAGATCATGGAGGTGTGGGTCTGGTCCATGATGGCACCGGCCCACAGGCAGGCCTTGATACCGTCGCCCTTGGCACCGGGCTTGGAATAGTTGATGCAGGTCTGCTCCACGCTCTGGGGCTGCAGGGCGTTCATCATGGTTTCATTGCCGCTGTAGCCGCCGCAGGCCAGAATGACGCCCTTGGATGCGTTGTAGCGCACATACTCGTCGTTGGCATTCTTGGCAATGAGGCCGGTGACACGGTTGCCGTCCTTTTCCAGCTTGACCATGGTGATCTCGTACTGCACTTCCAGCCCGTCGGCCTCGGCGTGCTTCAGCACGGCGTCCATGGTCAGCTGCTCGCTGTACTCGTCGCCGTACTGGGTGCTGTGGCCCACGTCCAGCACCTCGTAGTTGTCGTTGTCGTGCTTTTCGTCGATCTCGTGGCGGAAGTCGATGCCGCTCTCGGCCAGTACGTCGGTGAACCAGTCGATGGTCTCACCGCTGCGGTCTGCCCACACCTGTGCCAGGCTGCGGCGGGTATAGCCCTGGCTCCAATTGCACAGGTAGCGCACAGCGTCCTTCTTGTTCACGTCATCGCCGTCCTCCTGCTGCTGCTTGGAGCCGCAGGCAGCCAGCGTGTCGCGGATGCCGCTGGCCATGTCGTGGCCGAACTTTTCGATCAGGATGGTCTTGGCACCGGCCTCGGCCGCGGCGGCAGCGGCAAAGCTGCCGGAGGAACCGGCACCCACCACCAGCACCTCACACTCCACGGTCTGCTTGATGTCGCTCTCGGCCACTTCGGGCTCCTCGCCCAGCCAGTCGGCGGTGGAGGCAGTCTCCTCGGTGGTCTGCTCAGCGGGGTTGATGGCACCGCCGCTGGCCTGACGGATGCAGTCGGCCACAGCGTTCTGCACAGCCTTGCTGGTCACGGTGGCACCGGTCACACCGTCGATCTGGCTGGTCTGAGCGTTCATCACCTGCTCGATCAGCTTGTCCTTGGCGGCCTGGCCGATGCTGTCGGTCTCGCCGGACAGGTCCAGCTCCACCTTGGTGATGCTGGCAGCGTCAAAGGTCACCGTGGCGGTGATCTCGCTCATGCCCTTGGCGGTGGCAGTGTAGGTGCCGGGGGTGTAGATGCCGGCTGCACCGGAAGATGCAGCAGCGGTGGAGCTGCTGGCTGCATTGCAGGCAGCCAGACCGGCAGCGGTAACGCTGCTCATGGCGGCAGCGGCAGCGATTTTCAGAAAGCCTTTGCGGGAGATCTTTTCCATAATAAGGTTCCTTTCTCTTCTTTTTCTTCGTGCTTTGTTCCAGAGTGGCAAAAATGCTTTGCCATTCTTGTTAAAAGTATCACATTTACAACCAAAGAAAAAGAAGTTATAATATCCCTGTAGGCATCAAGAAAAACTTGCGTTTTATTTCTGGAAAGGAACCTCCCATGACCATTCAGCAGCTGCGCTATTTTCTGGCGTTGTGCGAAGATCTGAACTACACCCACACCGCCGGGCGGCTGTATCTGTCCCGGCAGGCTCTGCGGCTGAGCATTGCCGCACTGGAAGAAGAACTTTGCGGCCCGCTGTTCATCAATGTGCGCAATCACCTTGCCCTGACCGAGAAGGGCCAGCGCTTCCGGGCGCAGGCCGCGCCGGTGGTGGAGCAATTTGACCGGATGTGCGCGCAGGCGTATCAGGATATCCGGTCCCCCGCCTTGCGGCTGGGCATCAGTGTGGCGTTGGTGCCCAACTACCTGCCCATGCTGGGGGATGTGCTGGAGCAGTTCCGGCAGCAATACCCGGGCATCCCGCTGGAAACCGCATCGTTCTCCAACGACGCCGTATGTGCACAATTGCAGAACGGCACGCTGGACGCCGGGCTGGTGATGGACCTGGGCGGCTGTGCGGCCGGGCTTGCCCGCACCGCGCTCACCCGGCACACTGCGGCCCTGCTGGTGCCCCGCTGCAGCCCGTTCTGGGGGCGCAGCAGCATCGCCCCGGCAGAGCTGGACGGCCAGCTGCTGTTGGTGCCGGGCCTTGCGCCGGAGCCGCTGGCCCCGCTGTGGAATACCCTGCGGCAGGCCGGTGCCCGCCCGAAGGTAGAGATCGGCGAGCAATACTATCAAGTGCTTTACCGCACCCAGGAGCGCAACGGTCTGGCCCTGGACCGGTTGGAGATCACCTCCGACCACAGCATGGACAATGTTCAGGACGTGGCACTGGACGGCATGCCGCCCATCTGCGCCGCCTTTTTGCAGCCGGAGCACGCAGAGCACCCCTGTGTCCGGCTTTTGTGCAGCTTTTTGCAGGAACACCTGCGCAATCTATGAAAGAAGGGACCCCTTATGCATTTTTATGGAACCATCGGCCCGGCCTGCGCCAGTGCCGGAATTCTGCGCCGCCTTGTGGACGCCGGCATGACCGGCCTGCGCATGAACCTTTCCCACGGGGCGCTGGCCGAACACACTGACTGGCTGGCAATGATCCACGCTGTCGGCATTCCGGACCTGCTCATCGACCTGCAGGGGCCGGAACTGCGTGTCGGGCGGCTGGCCAGCCCGGTCACCCTGCCGGAGGGCGGCACGGTACAGCTGGGTGCAGGCGGCATCCCCTGCCCTGTCCAGCTGGTACAGGCAGCCCGCCCCGGGCAGCAGCTTCTGCTGGATGACGGCAAGCTGCTGGTGGAAGTAACTGCCGCCGGGCCGGATGCACTGGTCTGCACCGTACTGCGGGGCGGCGTTCTGCAAAGCCGCAAGAGCATTGCCGCCCCGGGTCTGTCGGTGCCCATGCCCACCCTGACAAGTGAGGACCTTGCCAACCTGCGCATCGCAGCTTCCTGCGGCGTCACCGGGGTTATGCTGCCCTTCGTGCGCGGGAAACAGGACATCCTTGCCCTTCGGCAGGCGCTGGCCGAGGCCGGTGCGCCACAGATCCGCATCTTTGCAAAGATCGAGAACCTTGCCGGGGTGCAGGCCCTGCCGGAGTTTCTGTCCCTCGTGGACGAGGTGGTCATTGCCCGCGGCGACCTGGGCAACGCCATGCCGCTGTGGGAGCTGCCCCGCTGCCAGAAACAGCTTTCCGCCGCCTGCCGGGCCGCCGGGGTGCCCTTTATGGTGGTCACCCAGATGCTGGACAGCATGTGCACCCGTGCCGTGCCCACCCGCGCCGAGGTGAGCGATATTTACAATGCTGTGTTGGATGGTGCGTCCAGCCTGATGCTCACCGGCGAGACCGCCGCCGGGCAGTACCCGGTACAGGCCATGGAGTATCTGGTGCGCACCGCCCGCACGGCGATGTGACAGGGGCTGATTCAGAATGCCCTCCGCTGCGCTCTGGGCATTATCAGAGGAAAAATTATTTTTTATTTGGGCTTCCGAAAAGTCTGCGGACTTTTCGGAAGCCCTTTTTCACGGAAAGGGGGCGTGACCGAGAGATATTTTTCCGCAAAAAACGGCAAAGGGATAGCATCTTTTGTCTGCTTCCTGTATAATACAGGTAAAATCAACTGAAGTCAGAAAGGTTTATCGTTTATGGGCATCGTAGTCATCGGAGCTGTTTTTGTGGATATCAAGGGCTATCCCCTTTCCACCTATATCCCCGGCGGGCGCAACGCCGGACGCATCGAGCAGGTACACGGCGGTGTGAGCCGCAACGTGGTGGAGGATATCGCCAACGTAGAGCTGCGCCCCACCTTTGTGGGTCTGGTGGACGACACCGGCATGGGACAGGACGTCATCGACAAGCTGGCAAGGCACAAGGTCAACACCCGCTTTATCCAGAAAAAGCCGGACGGCATGGGCACATGGCTGGCCATTTTTGACAACGACGGCGATGTGCACGCCGCCATCTCCAAGCGGCCAGACACCACCCCGCTGACCGGCCTGCTGCAGGAGCAGGGCGACGAGATCTTTGCAGACTGCGATTCCATTGCGCTGGAACTGGACCTCGAAAAAGAAACGGTGAAGCAGACCCTGCGCTATGCCAAAAAGTACGGCAAAAAGGTGTTTGCCGTGGTCTCCAACATGAGCATTGCCGTGGAACGGCGGGACTTTCTGCGCTCCTGCGCCTGCTTTGTGTGCAACCAGCAGGAGGCGGGTATTCTGTTTTCCGAGGATTACGAGGGCAAAACGCCCGCAGAGCTGGAGACTGTTCTGGCCCACCACGTTCAGGCGGCGGCGCTGCCGGGCATAGTGGTGACCATGGGCGAGCAGGGGGCTGTTTACGCCACGCTGGACGGGGAGCGCGGCTGGTGCCCCGCAAAGCGGGTGGATGTGAAGGACACCACCGGCGCGGGAGACGCCTTCTTCGCCGGTGTCACCATGGGGCTGACCTACGGCAAGACGCTGGCGGAGTCCTGCACCATCGGCGCCCGACTGGCAGCCTCCGTTATCTGCACCTCGGAAAATGTGTGCCCCCGCTTTTTGCCCAGTGAATTTGGCCTGAAGGCCCCGGACAGCGATGACGGTCAGTTGGCGCTGGAGCTGTGAGGCGGATATGGCGACCACGAAGGACTACCTTGATTATGTGCTGGAGCGGCTGCCGGAGCCGGAGGCCGCCCGCTGTCGGAAAATGTTCGGCGAATACATGGTCTATCTCAATGACCGGCCAGTGCTGCTGGTCTGCGACAACACGGTATTTGTCAAAAGGCTGCCGGAACTGGCCGATTTGATGAAAAGCGCTCCCACCGGCGTCCCCTACTCCGGCTCCAAGGAGCACTATATTCTGGATATGGACGATACAGAGCGGGCTGCGGCGGTACTGGCGGTGCTGGAGCGTGTCACGCCGCTGCCGAAGCCCCGAAAAAAGAAAGGATAACCATGGAAATCAAACTTGGAAGCGTAAATGACGCAAAGGCCGTGGCGGCTGTGGAGGCGGCGTGCTTCCCCGCGGCGGAGGCCGCCACAGAAACGGAGCTGACGGACCGGCTGCGCCATTACGGCAGCCACTTCTGGCTCATGTGGGATGGAGAAAAACTGGCAGGCTTTGTGGACGGAATGGTGACAAATCAGGCAGACCTCACCGATGAACTGTACGCGCAGGCGGCGCTGCACGATGAGAGCGGCGCGTGGCAGATGATCTTCGGTGTGAACACGCTCCCCGCCTACCGGCGGCAGGGCATTGCGGAGACGCTGCTGCGCCGCGCCATTGCGGACGCCCGGGCGCAGGGCCGCCGGGGGCTGGTGCTGACCTGCAAGGAGCACCTGCTGCACTATTACGCCAAGCTGGGCTTTGTGAATGAGGGCGTTTCCGGCTCCGTTCACGGCGGCGCGGTGTGGTATCAGATGCGGCTGACCTTTGAAAACGGCTAAACCCTTGCATACAAAAAAAGAAGGTCCATGCGGTAAAACCGCATGGACTGAGGCTGTCGATAAAGTGATAAATTTTCCGCGACGGTAAGGAAGGGT